>ERZ1035006.1883-NODE-1883-length-12859-cov-4.986723_pt1 | contig 12859 bp, 10 predicted proteins | sample MGYA00520694_ERZ1035006 | MGnify/ENA primary metagenome ERZ1035006 (study PRJEB33766, sample SAMN09781746) | gut metagenome | biome: gut microbiome | host: Homo sapiens | place: Madagascar | study: EMG produced TPA metagenomics assembly of the PRJNA485056 data...
GCATATACAATGGCTTTTAGGTAAAATTTAAAGATAATTTAATCAATTTTGACTACTCGTTCTTCAAAATCATCAGGAAAAAGCGAACGCAATCTTATACGTGAACGGTATGAATACACCGTTTGCCGAGAGCATCTCAAAAATGCAGCAATCTTCTCATTCTCACCAATACCAAGACGCATCAAGGCATAGATTCTCAATTCCGTATTCAATCTACCAGGTTTCTTTGGTTCTATCAACTCCTCTTGCTTCATCAAGCCATTGAAAGAAATAACAAAGTCAGGGAAAATTTTAAGGAAAATACGGTCAAAGTCTTCAAAGAACTCCTCTATCTCTTGTTCTACAAGCGCATTTGATTTAAGTTGCTTATAAAGTTCCTGAATTTTTCCCGCAACAGCAAGTTTATTGAGAGAACGGCGATAATCTTCCAACTTATCAATATAAGCCGAACATTTATTCATAAACTCCATGATATAGATGTTCTTGATTCTATTACTCTCAAAAAGTGAAAGATTTGTATCTTGCAAAGTTGCGTTAGTCTCATTCAATTTGCCATTAGCCAAAGAAAGCTGAGAATTCAGGGAATTCAACTGTAAATTCATATCATTCAGACTTTTATTTGAAGTTTCCAAAGCACGACGAGCCTGCGCTATCTTCTTTAATTGCTTCCGTGTAAAATACATCATAAAACAGAGCATTACAACCAATATACTTACTAAAGAAAAACCATAGAGAATATTCTTTTGCTCATAGGCCTTGTCGATAATCGGCAAGGCATCAGATATCTCTATGATACGAAGGCGTGCATTACAAAAAGTTGCATCCTCCATAGACTTTCGCATATAACGATAAGCACGCTTCACATCTCCTTCTTCATAAAGCAAAGTAGCCAAACGACGCAAGGATATATATTCTTTCACATTATTCTTCAAGTCTGCTATAGCAGAAATAATCAGATATTGCTTTTCTTTATCTACCTCATTAATTTGGCGATAAATATCAGAAATGGCAAAAGCAACATATCCCATTTCACGATCTTCGTAGGACAAATTCTTGTAAGAATCAAAAAGACAATGCAACGCATCTGTGTATTTATTCTGACTGCAAAGAAACTCTGCCTTATCCCAATCAGACTGCTTATCCTTCATGTTTTTCAACGAATCCCGAAACATAATCCTTCTCCGCTCATTCTCCGTACGCTGATAAGCCGTAATGGAAGTTTCACGAAGACCTTCGTAAAGATTTCCATACAAACTAAAATAATACTTACGCATATCGACAGACATCGGTTTATGTTCCAACCCAGACAAAATCTTATACGACTCCACATAATTGCCCGTCTTATTAAAAATATCAGCAATATCCAATTCTGAATAGACACTATCCTCGTAATTATGAAGAATCTTGGCATAATACAACTTTCGTTCAGCATAAGCATATGCAGAATCTAACTTAAAAGACTTGTATTTAGTAAACAAATCACGAGAAGCAGCCAACTTGTCTTGCGCACTTTTTGCATGAACATACTTAATCTTAAGCATACCAACCTCTTGCTCATACTTTTTGGTATATTCCTTACTGGCGCTGATCACTTTATCCAAGTCATCAAGAGTCGGTTGCTTAGCTGTCGTAATTGTGTTTCCACCCATGCAACACAAGGTATGGAAAGACAATAATATGAAGGTTAAAGACTTTGTCATTATTTGCTGGTTTTAAAGTATTAATGCCCTAAAAGACATTTTTTACGCTTTTCTAAATCTTGCAACCAACTGCAGGAAACTCGGTATGAGAATGCACAAGGAGAAGCCTACGGCATAATATACCGTCTTCTCATCACCATGGAAGAGGTCGATAAGCTTGCCGTCGCTCTGAGGAAGAAGGTTGGTCAGGATATAAGCCATCGTGTTGTTGACCCAATGCAGCAGGATGCCTGGCACAAGGCTACGGGTACGATAGTACATCCATCCTAAGAGAAGCCCCATGAGCAGGGCATTGACAAACTGGGCTGCATTGCCATGCACAGCACCAAAAATGGCAGCCGAAATCATGATGGCAACCCAATGGTTGCGCTTGCTCATCATACCCAGCAAGGTACGGAGGATGGCGCCACGGAAGACAACCTCCTCGGTCAATGGTGCCAGGATGCCTACAGCCACATACCCCCAGGGCTCTTTGAGCAGCCCTTCGAATATGCGGCCTGTGGTCTCGTCCATTTCCAGTCCGATTTGCTCATACACAAACTCAAGTGGAATCATGGCACCCAAAGCAAACAAAGCTACCCAAAGAAGAGTGAGCCAAGGTTTGGACAACAGATAGTTGCGAGAGATGGGAGTCCACTTGGTCTTCAGAAAAACGACCAGGGTAATCACACTGCTGAACACCGAGGTAAGGGCAAGCAGCACGGGATTGTGCCCCGAAAGTATGGCTGTTCGCACATCTGCCAGTTCCTCGTGCAGAACAAAAGACCAGACAAGCATTCCCAAGAATGAAACTATAAGCTGTACTACGACAAACACAATGCCATACAGCAGAATATCCATAACACCTTTCTTTACCACTTTCATCGTTTGTATCTGTTTATTTAAATTTGTTTCTATTCGTTCTCTTTATCTTTTTGCAACAGCGCCACAACGGTTTCCTCGTCTTCACGGAGTTGCTCTGCAAGTTCCTCAGGCGACTCGAACTTACGCTCGCCCCTGATGCGGTGCACAAAGCTCACCAACAGCAACTGACCATAAATGTCGCCATCAAAATGGAAGATATGTGTCTCGATCGTTGTGCGCTTTCCGCCGAAGGTAGGACGCGTACCTATATTCATCATGCCCCACTTCATTTCCATCCCCTGTTCCAGCCTTACCTTGACGGCATAGACACCGGCGGCAGGAATCATTTGACACAAATGGGAGATGTCTATGTTGGCAGTAGGGAAGCCTAATTTGCGACCCTCATGAAAGCCATTCACCACCTTGCCTACGATGGTATAAGGATAGCCCAAGCACATATTGGCAAGCTCCACCTCGCCTTCGCGCAGAAAGGAACGGATGACCGAAGAGGACACATTGATGCCGTCGAGCTGGAATGCGTCATTGCGAACTACCTCCATGTTCATCTCACGTCCATAGCGTACATAATCTTCGAAGGTTTCCTCACGGTTGCGACCGAAGCGATGGTCGTAACCGATAAAGAGTGATTTCACGCTCAACTGATTGCACAGCACCTTGCTCATAAACTCTTTGGCAGAAAGCGATGCCATCTCTTTATCGAAATGCAGCACCACCACATTGTCTATATCGGTGCGGGAGAGGAGAAGCAACTTAGAGTCGAGTGTACTCAACGACTCTGGCTGATAGTCGCTCTGCAACACCTTGCGCGGATGCTCGTCGAAGGTGATGACCGTTGCCTCAAGTCCCTGGCTGTGGGCTTTCTCCACCAGCTGACGTATGAGATACTGGTGTCCTCTGTGCACTCCGTCGAAAAAGCCGATAGTGGCCACACAGGGCTTCAAAGACTTGATGGCAGTACCGTCTTTCAGCCTACATCCGTCCTGAATAGTATAATATACTGTTTTCATCTTGTTTTCCTGTCTTTATTCCTCCTGATGACACATTGCTCGCCTCACAGCACGATACAGTTCGCCTACCCAAAGAACGAGCGAGGTTGAGCCAATAATGATTGCCCACTCTTTAAGCGAGAGAGGCTGGGTGCGGAACATTTCACCACCGAAAGTAACGATGAGCCACTGACCTGCCAAGACCAGCAGAAGCACCAACTGCATGCCCTTATCCTGGAGGAAGTGACGGAATGCAGACCTGTTGCTGCCCAAAGCCTTTGCATTGAAGAGATTCCAGAACTGCAGCATCACAAACGTGGTGAAGAACCATGTCAGTTCGTGCGTATCGACTCCTCCCCTGCCGCGACGCTCACAATATACCAGGAAAGCAAACATCACGATAAAGAAACTGATGCCACAGAAAAGGATTCCTGCACCCATGCTGCGGGAAATGATAAAGTCGGAAGCCTTGCGGGGCTTTTCCTTCATCACCTCGTGCGAAGGAGGCAAAGAGGCTAAAGCCAAGGCTGCAAAGGTGTCCATTATCAGGTTGACCCACAATATCTGGGTAACGGTAAGGGGCATTTCGGTGCCTATGATCGAACCGCCAAGCACCAGGAGCAAGGCTGCCACATTGACCACCAACTGGAAAAAGAGGAAACGCTGAAGGTTGCGGTAAAGCGAGCGTCCCCACATCACGGCATTGGCTATCGACTTGAACGAATCGTCGAGCAAGGTCATATCCGAAGCTTCCTTGGCTACCGATGTGCCTGAGCCTAACGAAAGCCCAACATGAGCATAGTGGAGCGCTGGGGCATCATTGGTTCCATCGCCTGTTACCGCCACTACCTCGCCATGTTTCTGGAGCATGGCCACCAATCGCTGTTTGTCAGTAGGACGGGCACGGCTCATCACACGGATATTCTGTGCGCGTTTATAGGCTTCCTCATCCGAGAGAGCCTCCCACTGTTCGCCCGTTATCATCTGTTCCTCAAGCGGAGTCATCTCGCCATCGGCCCCTATGCTTGTATTGTCTTCCTCGAAGATGCCTATCTGCTTGCCTATCTCGAAAGCCGTAGCTGCCGTGTCGCCCGTCACCATCTTGACTTCTATACCAGCCTTTCTGCACTCCTGCACTGCTGCGGGAACCTCCTTGCGCAGAGGATCGGTAATGGCAACGATAGCCTGCAAGGTCATCTTACCGTCTTCTGCCTTCTGATAGGCAAAGGCTAATGTACGCATCGCCTTGCGCTGGAAGTCAGCAAGCTCTTCCTGTGCTTTTTGCTTTTCCTTATCGTCCAAGTCGCACTTTGCCAGCACGATCTCGGGAGCTCCCTTCACAAAGAGATACTGTGTGCCTTCTGCAAGAACACGGGTGGACATATACTTTCGCTCGGTCGAGAATGGTTGCTGGCTCACCACGGTGCACTGTTTGCGCAACTCGGCATAGTCGTGCCCCTTAGCTTTGAGCCATAGCAGCAATGCCGACTCGGTAGGATTGCCTATACCTCGGTCGTTATCCAGTTCGGCAGTGGTGTTGACGGCTATCGCCAAGTGGAGCAAATGTTCGCTTCCCTGTTTCAGCAAGAGGGTGTCCACCTGCATCTGGTTCTGCGTCAGCGTACCAGTTTTGTCGGTACAAATCACGGTGACAGCTCCCATCGTCTCACAGGCATGAAGCTTGCGCACAAGATTGTTCGACTTGAGCATTCTTCGCATATTGAGAGCCAAGGAGAGTGTGATGGCCATAGGCAAACCTTCGGGCACAGCCATCACTATCAGTGTGACGGCCATCATGAAATACTCCAACACAAGGTCGGCCATATAAAGATAATCCTTGCCTCCCCATACAGGATTGGTCAGGATGTCATGACCGAGAAACAGTACAAAAGCGGCTACCGAAACTATTGAGCCCACCTTGGAAATCATAGTAGCCAACTTGTCCAACTGTACATAGAGAGGAGTCTTCACTGCCGTCTGCTCGGTCGACTTGGCCGCCACCTTGCCTATTTCAGTAGCATCGCCTACTGCCGTCACCCTGAATTCTCCACGTCCATTCATCACCATGGTAGAACGCAAAACCACATTGCGGGCATAAGCTCCGTCGCCACCTTCCTCGAGCGATTTCTCTGTCATAGGCTCACCGGTAAGCGATGACTCGTTGATTTGCAAATCGGTACAAGAGAGCAGGACGCCATCGGCTGGCACCTCGTCGCCCACCTCTATCAACACGATATCGTCTACCACTACATCGCGGCGGGGAATCTCTATCACCCTCCCGTTTCGGCGCACCTTTACAGGCTGTTCCTCGCTCAAGGCTGTAAGGATATGAAACTTCTTGGCAGCATCCCGTTCGAAATAGAAGCCCACCGTTGTGGCCAAGAATACAGCCACAAAGATGCCTGTCGTCTCCATAAAGTTGTGCTCTATGAAAGCCAGGACCAGAGAGATCAAGGCTGCAACAAGAAGGATTTGGATAATGGGATCGCGATACTTATCCAAATAGAGTTTCCATAAGGATATACGACGAGGAGGTGTGAGAACATTGAGTCCACACCTCTTTCTACTTTGTCCAACTTGCTCGTCGGAAAGACCTGAATTACTATTTATTTCTTTTGCCATTTGTCATGAAGCACTTCGAGTGCTATAAGATGATGGTGCAAAGATACGGCATTTTTCTGATTAATCGAAAAAAATGCCCAAAATATTTGGTTATTTAGCAAAAAGCTATTACCTTTGCAGTCGAATTGCAAAATTCACGGACTTGTAGCTCAGTTGGTTAGAGCAACAGACTCATAATCTGGAGGTCCCAGGTTCAAGCCCTGGCTGGTCCACCTTAAAAATCAGCAACTTAGAAGAAATTCAAGTTGCTGATTTTTCTTTTCGGGAAAACAATGGGAAAACACAGCGATTTTGAAAACTCCATGATTTTTTGATAAACTTGGCATCATATCAGCCTAAGTAAGACATGTAAATAAGGTTTCTCGGAGTATCAAAATCTCGGTGGGAAAACAGTTGGGAAAACAAAAATAAGAACACCTTTCCCTATCAAGCAGACATAATCACTTGTACATTGAGGTGTTTCCTAAAACGGATATACCTCTATTATAATTCTTTGTTAGATAGGATAAAGTTCGAACCGCATGACTCACCTTTGAGTTTTGCGGCTCTTTTTGTATGCCTCTTTATCAAGAACACTTGTTCGCCCCTATTTTTCAGCCTTTTACCTTGCCCAATCCTTAAATTGTGTTTCAAAACCATACAAATTTAACTTACTCAGTTTTTGGCGTATAGCACTCATAATTCCTTCATGGATTAGACAGACTACCTTTGCCTTCGAATTCTAAATCACGGGAGTTCAAAGATGGTTCATGAACCGAAAAAGGATGTTTAATCGGAACGTCAGGAAGTACAACTGGCAGACCACAAAAAATTAGGTTTTATGACAAAATTAATAACAATAGAGCAATTGCTGGAGAAGCCCATCTGCATGATATCGGGACAAGAATTCGTCCTGTTACTCCAGAATGCTGAAAAGCAAACGGCAAAGGAACCTGCCGAGGTGGTGCCAGAGAAACATTATGAATATGGTATAGCTGGAATCGCCAAAATCTTCGGATGTAGCATCCCTACAGCCAATCGCATCAAAAAAAGCGGTGTCATTGATGCTGCCATCACTCAGGTGAATCGAAAGATTACCGTTGATTCCGAACTGGCCCTGAACCTTACCAAGGAGGCTGGTACTACCATATCTATTAAGAAATAGTATGGAAAACGATTGGAAAAACAGCCTATCGTTTGATGACAAGGGTAATCTGACGAAGAGTATCAGCAACTACTGGGCCATCTTCACTCACGATGAGAACCTGAGCCAGATTCGTTTCGACACCTTCTGTCAGGACGACATCTCCTTCTCTCCATTGTTCCTCAATGTCAACGGCAACAAGGTGGATGAGGAGTCAGTAGGAAAAATCCAGGACTATCTGGAGCAGACCTACCAACTCCGCCAGACCCAGAACAAGGTGTTTGAGTTGCTGAAGACAACAGCTTCAGAGCGCAGCTATAATCCCGTCCAGGAATTTATCCGCAAGGAGGAGTGGGATGGTGTGCCGCGTATCGAAACTGCCATCATCGACTACCTTGGTGCCGAAGACACTCCCCTTGTCAGAGAGCAGACTAAGTTGTGGTTTGTGGCTGCCGTGGCTCGTGCCTTCGAACCTGGCTGCAAGTTCGACAACGTGCTTACTCTGCCCGGGCCACAGGGAATAGGAAAGAGCACGTTCTTCAAGACCATTGGCGACAAATGGTTCAATGACTCTTTCTCCTTCGCAAGTGGAGACAAGGAGAAGGTGGAGACCATCACCAACGGATGGATTATTGAGATAAGCGAACTCAACGGCATGAAGAGGGCCAATGATGCAAAGGCGGCAAAGGCATTCCTAAGCCGCAGAAGCGATTCTATGCGACCCGCTTACGGGCGTAAAGTGGTTGAGTTTATGCGGCACAATGTCTTTGCTGCCACCACCAACGAGACCAATTTCCTTCAGGGTGACAACGGGAATCGCCGCTGGTGGATTGTTACAGTGAATGGCAACGGGCATGTCTCTACGTGGCTACCCCAATTGCAGTCTGTGGTGAACCAGTTATGGGCAGAGGCTTACACCTATTATAAGATGGGTGTCAAACTCTATCTCAGTCCCGAACTGGAAGCAGAGGCAAACGCCGTGCAGCTGAACCATTCAAGCATCCACAATGACCCCATCCTTGATGACATCCGTCTCTATCTGGAGCGCATGGTGCCAAGAGCCTACTCCACTTGGAGCATCCCGATGCGTGCTGCCTATCAGAAAGGTGCATATACCGAGTCTTCTCCCGACGGCAAGCCTGAGGTGCTGCTCAACATGATATATTCCCGACAAATCATAGAAGAGTTGCCCAACGACTTGGTGCGCCGAAATCCTGCCAAGTACACCGCACAGTACATCAACCGATTGATGTCTCTGGTAGATGGGTGGGAACGGAGCGAGCAAGAAAAGGTCAAGGGTCTGCACCCAGTCTATTGTGACAAGACGGGACGGGCAAAGCACCCTTGGGTGAGGATTGGTAATGCTACGCAAGGTTCAATAGAAGGGAAAGAAGAAAGCATAGAGCCCGAACTTCCATTCTGACTTCATAGCATACTACTGTCCCTTGTCCCTTTGTCCCAATAATTTTATCAACAAAGAAAAAATAAGATGCTTAGAAAGAAACAAGAAGTGTTTTCCCAACCGAGGGACAACTTGGGACAAGCCCCAAGCCCTTCCCCGCTTTTGGGTGGTCGCTCGCTCCAACTATCTGTTGGCTGATTCCACAGATTATAATGCTGGCGGAAAGACAACAAACATTCCTCTTTTCAAAGCAGTGTCAAATTTTAAAATCTGAAAAACAATGAATAACAATTCCACTTCACTACCTTTTACCAAGGTAAACCTTAGTCTCACCTCCGAGGCGATAGACTTCCTCTCCGAGACAACAAACGGCACAAGTCATTTCGCCATTCTCGGACAACTGATAAAGAACACGTCCGTTATACCCAGTTCCACCTCTAAGCATGGTAATGTTATCACGCTCGATGTGGGCCAGGTGGAGTGTTCCATCCATTCCTGCTGCGCACGTTTTGACATCGGGCGCAAAAAGTTCGAGGGCATCATGCGCCAGATGGAGCAACACGGCATCAGCCGTATGCACCGCTCGCGTTTGGCTACTGTTGCCGACATGACCTGTATAACCTCATGGCTCTTGCCTGATGGCAGTACCATGACTAACGGCACTGATGGTGATCCGGCAGACCATTCCAATGGACAGCCAGACAACCACGCTGCCACACTCCATGCCAGCAGCCATGTCCATGATGGCAAAGCGGATGCCGCCTCCGTCCTCGGCAGTCAGAGTCTTTCAGACACAGGCCGTCCTTCAGCTCGAGAGTCATCCGTCACTCCCATGGGTAAGCCTGGCACTCCCGATCGCTCCGTGAACCGAGGCTATGCCACAGTCATGCCTTCTGATCTCTTCGCTGGCCAAGAGTGCAGGGAACCTCGGAAACCACAATCCCAAAATGGGAGCATGGTCAAGAATGATTGAGACGTTTTTTAAGAAAGCAAGTTTGTGTTTTTGGTCGCCAAAAACCACGTCAGCCCCTATATGCCCACGTATAGCCGCTTCCTTTGATGCAACGGGCTTTGCCCTGCATGGTGTCAGGCACACTGATGCAGCTTCGCACACCACAGAGCCAGACTGTAAACTTGCTGTCTTTAAAACGTCTTCTTTCCCTACCTTTATAAATAGGTATCATTAGATTGTTTCACAAACAGTAAAAGAATTACATATGAGTAACGCAAACAATAATAAAGGCAGCGTCGACACCCGCCGTGCCGGAGGGAGACCGAAGCTTGCCAGATATGAACGTCGCAACCATCACCACAAGGTGAGCTACAACGACGAGGAAGAGAATATCATCCAGTATAAGGCGGAACGGGCTGGCAAGCCTGATGATGTTTATCTGCACGAGGCAGGGCTGGATGCCGTTGTACAGGCGCACATGAGTGACGAGAACATAGAACAACTGAGAGACGTGTGCGGCATGGCAAACAATACCAACCAGATTGCGCATCAAGCCAATGCTGGAGGGTGCGTTTCCGTACGCTTCAAGGCTGAGCAGCTTATCATCTCTTTGACTGAGCTTATACGCAGAATCCTTCGCGGTGGCGACCTGTCAGAGCCTATAAGTACAACAGACGACCGTATCACCCATTGACGAAAGGAGCAACTATGATTTGCAAGATAAAACATGGGCAAAACTTCCAGGGATGTCTCGACTACATCACCGGAAAGTACGACAAAGACAAGCAGGCTAAAGTCATCATGCATAGTGAAGGCATTCCGCTTTTGGACAACAAGACTGTTGCCCAAATCTTTGAGGCATACGCCACAAAGGGGAACAACAATATCCGCGCCCCAGTTGGACACTATGCCTACTCTTTCCATAAAAAGGATGGCAGCAGAGTGACCAACGAACTGATTCGTAAGATCGTCCGAGAGCACTTGGAACTGATGGGCATCAAGAACACCGAGTTCATCATGACACGTCACTATGACACCGATCATGACCATGCCCACTTGATGTGTTCCATGGTGGATAGAGACGGGAACGTTATCAGTACAGCCTATGAAAAGGAGCGCAATGCACGTATCTGCAAGTATCTTACCAAGAAGTACGGTCTCTACATCTCCGCAGGCAAGATGAACGTCAACAGAAACAAGCTCCGTGGCAGGGAAAAGCTGAAATACCAGTTCTACGATAAGGTGATGCGCTGCAAAACTCAGTCATCTGACTGGCAACAGTTCGATAAGGCACTCCGTGCCGAGGGTTTGAAGTTGCGTTTCCACTACAACAACGTCAACGGCAAACTGATGGGCATCGTCTTCACCGATGGGAAATACACGTTCAGCGGAAGGCAGCTCGACAACGGGTTGAAACTCTCTGCCCTCACAGAGAAGTTCGGTGACCTGAAGCAGATAGCTCATTACAATGTGCGTGATTGGTATGAGGATTACAGACAGCAGCTCCACTATATCAATGACTGGAAGGGCAGCAACGCCATCGACAAGACATACCCAGACTTCGACAAGTTGTTTCCTAATGGGAAACTACCATCTGGCGGTTATACGTCAACTGACGGTCTGTTGTCCCATCTGTCTTTGGAATGCCAGGCAGATTTCCAAGCGGAGCATGAAAACTCTAAGGATGGTAAGACCTCCTTTGTCGGTCTTGAATTGTTGTGCGACCTGTTACTCATGCCATACGCCCAACCACTCTCCATTGGCGGTGGTGGCGGTGGAAACAACCGTGGCTGGCGTGACCTTGACGATGAAGACAAGGAGAAATACCGTTTTCGCTTCAAATTCTCACATTCTAATAAACTCCAATTCAAACGTAAACAATAAGCTATGGCTACAAATAAACCAAAAACTCAGAAAGTGGCTGACAATGATGCTGCCACACTTGGCTATCTTCGTAAAAGTGACCTATCCCACAAGGCAGAGATACAGATGCTCATCACCCTTGCAGAGGCGCACGGAATCAAGATGGCTTACAATGAAAAGGACGGCGAAGTGACGATTGAGCAAGTTGAAAGTTTAGCGCGGCAGCCCGAAGGGGAAAGCCAGCCCTTAAAGGAGTCCAACCAGGCGCAACAATCTTTCGCCCAGATGCAAAGAACATCAAACCAACCGCCTAACCAACCAGGCATTGATTACGTCAAGTTGGCTAATGCCTTGAAGGTGCATGTAGAAAAGGCTCTGCAAAATGCGGTTGAAAGTTCGCCCGTCCATATTCAGGCTCTGTTTGACACTTCCGTGCATATGGAAAACAACCAGACTGCTATGACAATTGCCCATGAAGAATGGACCAAGTGGATACAGGCATTCGGTAAAGAAACCATTTCACGACTTTCCAATGTGCCATCTCCAACCAGTACTCCACATGGTAAGGCAATCACCTTTGGAAAAGACACCGCGTATAAGGTGCCTGAGAGGGAACTTGATGTAGCCCCAAGCCATCCGTCAGGAGAGAAAGAAAAGCAAACCATGATACACTGTCGACTGCATAAACTCTGGAGTCACGTCTGGAATGATATGGTGACTTCATGGTGGAAGTGCTTCGCCTATACCATTGCCTTATGCTCTCTTGTACTTGTTGCAGCCTTATGGTACAGACAGACCCAGCTTGAAGCCGTAGTCAAGGAGTACTACATCATCAAGCCAATCTTGAAGCAAGACTGCAAATATGCCCCACTCATTCACACGATGGACTCCGTCATCCTCAAAGATGGCATCAACGAGGTGTGTGAGAGGGTATATGGCGAGAAACGCTGAACTACCTCATTCAAAAACCAGATTGGCAAATCACCAATCTGGTTTTTAATTTCTTTGGGGATATGTCTCTTTCCTGTTCTGAATCTCCAGACATTTGCTAGCGAAACTCAATTGATTATCAGTCTATCATGTATAATCGCTCGCAAATTTGCTCGTAATCACTCACAAATTTTATAATTTTACGAGCGATGTTTCTCTTTGTATTACAACGGCTTATACAAATTAGTCATTCAGCATCGCTCGGAATTTTCATGTTTTTGCGAGCGACCATTGAGAATTGATGCTTATTGCTATATTCGTCAGTTGCAACTGACGAATTACAATTGCATCATTGTTTATGCCTTTTCTTTGACCGCTATCAAATGGCATTTGTCTGTTGAGGGTGTGTCATAAGTC
>ERZ1035006.1884-NODE-1884-length-12855-cov-9.364531_pt1 | contig 12855 bp, 13 predicted proteins | sample MGYA00520694_ERZ1035006 | MGnify/ENA primary metagenome ERZ1035006 (study PRJEB33766, sample SAMN09781746) | gut metagenome | biome: gut microbiome | host: Homo sapiens | place: Madagascar | study: EMG produced TPA metagenomics assembly of the PRJNA485056 data...
TGTCGCTGAAGCGACCCGCCGCAGGCAGAGAATCCTGCAAGCAGGATTCTTTTTTTTGCAAAATGGAAATGATTTTCATATTGACTTTAAAAAAGAACCTGCTATAATATGAAAATGGTTTTCAAATTGAAAATGAAAACGATTTTCATATTGGAGGCGATTGAAATGAGTGAAAAAGCGCAGTACCGCACCAGACAGATCACAGAGCTGGAGAACTATCTGTGTTCTATGGAAGGAAAGCACGTAACGGTAAACGATATTTGTAAATATTTTAAAGAAAAAGGAATTTCTATTGGCACAACTACTGTTTATCGGCAGTTGGAGCGCATGGTTGAACAGGGACTTGTGGCGAAGTATACAGTGGATGGTACAAGCAGCGCCTGTTTTGAATATCTGGGCCAGGAGGAACAGTGCCATAAGCATATCTGTTTTCACTGTAAATGTGAGAAATGTGGGAAGGTAATCCACCTGGAGTGCGAGGAAATGACTCATCTTGGAAAGCATATGCTGGATGACCACGGATTTCAGTGGGATTTTACCAGAACTGTGTTTTATGGAGTTTGCCAGGAATGCCAGGAAAAGGAGAGTTGATAAAGTATGGGAAAAATAAACAGGAAAATCAGTCGTTGTCTCGTTATCCTGACGATGGCTGCATCTATTCTGCTTTTGTCTGCCTGTGGAAGCGAAGCTGGGGCTGATACAGAAAACAATGAGCTGCAGGTGGTGGCAACCATTTTCCCGGAATATGACTGGGTGAAGGAGATTCTGGGCCAGCAGCTGGAAAATACAGATCTGACCCTGCTTTTGGGAAATGGCGTGGATATGCATAGCTTTCAGCCTACAATGGAGGATATTTTGAAGATATCCACCTGTGATGTGTTTATTTATGTTGGCGGTGAGTCTGATACCTGGGTGGCAGATGTGCTGAAGGGCGCCGGCAATCCGGACCGGAAAGCGATCAACCTTATGGAAGTGCTGGGAGATAAGGCGAAAGAGGAAGAAGTGGTGGAAGGAATGCAGGATGAGGATGGACATTCTCACGGAGATGATGCTGAATTACACCACCATTCTGATGAGGACTTAGAATATGACGAGCACGTATGGCTTTCTTTGAGAAATGCTTCTCTTTTTTGTGACACCATTGCAGAAGTTCTTGGCGAGGCAGACCCTGAGCACCAGGAATTGTACCAGGCCAATGCCGCTGCTTATAAGGAAAAGCTGGTGCAGCTGGATGAGGAATACCAGAATACAGTAGACCGGTCCTCTTTGAAAACGGTTCTTTTCGCAGACCGTTTTCCATTCCGCTATCTGACCGATGATTATGGACTGACTTATTATGCTGCATTTACCGGCTGCTCTGCGGAAACAGATGCAAGTTTTGAAACCATTACGTTTCTTGCCGGAAAACTGGATGAGCTGGACCTGCCGGTAGTTTTTACCATTGAAAACTCTGATGGAAAGGTTGCCAAAGCTGTTATTGAAAATACGAAAAACAAGAATCAGAAGATTTTATCCCTGGATTCCATGCAGGCTACCACAGCGGAGGCTGCAGCAAATGGAAGCACTTATCTTTCCATTATGGAAAGTAATCTGGAGATTCTGAAGGAGGCATTATGAAACTGATCACCTGCGAAAATCTTACATTGGGATATGAGGGAAAAGCCCTTTTATCTGGTCTTAGCTTTACTGTGGAATCAGGAAATTACCTGTGTATCGTAGGAGAAAACGGTTCAGGGAAATCTACATTGATGAAAACACTTCTTCATCTTCTGCCGCCAATGAGTGGAACAATCACTATGGGTGAGGGATTGAAAATAAATGAAATCGGCTACTTGCCCCAGCAGACTGCCTTGCAGAGAGATTTTCCTGCCTCTGTGGAGGAAATCGTGATGTCTGGCTTTCTGGGAAGAATGGGGTTGCGACCGTTTTATACGCAGGCAGAGAAAAAAGAAGCCAGTGAGCTTATGGAAAAAACAAGAATTGCAGATTTGGCAAAAAGATGCTACAGAGAGCTTTCAGGCGGGCAGCAGCAGAGAGTCCTTCTCACCAGGGCGCTTTGTGCAACCAGAAAAATTCTTCTGCTGGATGAGCCTGTTTCCGGACTTGATCCGGTGGCTATGGCAGATATGTATCAGATTATCAACCAATTAAATAAGGAAGATAAAGTTACGATCATTATGATTTCTCACGATATAGAGGAAGTGGCAACCTATGCAACTCACGTGCTTCATATTGGAGAGAACATTTTCTTTGGAACGAAGGAAGAATATTTGAAAAGCAAGATTGGAAAAAGGCTTGTGAAAGCAAGAGAGGAGGGAACCGTATGAATGAAGCCTGGAATAAATTAGTATTTTATTTTCAATATCCATTTGTATGGTATGCATTGGTTGTTGGAGTTTTGATTGCACTGTGTTCCTCTCTTCTCGGAGTAACGCTGGTTCTGAAACGTTTTTCTTTTATTGGAGATGGACTTTCCCATGTGGCATTTGGAGCAATGGCCATTGCTTCTGTACTGAACATCAGCAATAATATGCTTTTTGTTATGCCTGTGACTGTAATTTGTGCTGTCCTGCTCCTGCGCACAGGACAGAGTACGAAAATCAAGGGTGATGCAGCTATTGCCATGATTTCTGTTGGAGCGCTGGCCGTTGGTTATCTTCTGATGAATGTGTTTTCCACAGGCTCCAATATATCAGGAGATGTGTGCAGCAGTCTGTTTGGCTCTACATCCATCCTTACATTGACAACTGCAGAGGTTTGGCTGTGCGTGGTGGTATCTGCTATTGTGGTTGCACTTTTTGTTGTATTTTACCACAAGATTTTTGCAGTTACCTTTGATGAAAATTTTGCCAGAGCCACAGGAACCCGGACGGATGCATATAATCTGTTGATCGCAGTGATTACTGCAGTGATTATTGTGCTGGCAATGAACCTGGTAGGTTCCCTTTTGATTTCTGCACTGATTATTTTTCCGGCGTTATCAGCCATGCGCATTTACAAACGGTTCCGGGCAGTTATTATCTGCTCTGCAATCCTGTCTGTAATCTGTGCGTTTACAGGGATCATTCTTTCCATTCTGTGCGGAACACCAGTTGGCTCCACTATTGTGGCAGTGGATATTGCAGCATTTTTCGTGACAAGTGTGATTGGGAAAATTGCGGAAAAATAAATCGAGATATGAGATAACAGGATATTTGATGCCACTGCGTGAAATGATATATAAAAGCGAAAAAAGTCAATTATAAAATGAGAGAGTGTGTACATTCTGAGTTTTTTTGTGTATACTAAAAAAATAAAAAGTAGAACGCTAATTGAAAAAGTGCGAAAGGCGAATTTAATGAATGACAACAGTAATAGTATTTTACAGTTGGATGAAAATACTTTTGATATCAGTATGCCGGCAAAGCTCATATGGGAAGTAAAGGAAGAATGTTCTCCGCCTATTCACTGGCATAAAAATATAGAAATTAATTTTCTTCTGGAAGGGCACTGGAAAGTAAACATAGATGGACATAAACAGGAGATACACGGAAGAAAAGTGATGATTATTAATAGCAAATCTGTACATTGGGTAAAGTGGCAGGACTTTGAGAAGAGAAATAATCTGGTGATTGTATTTTATTATGATTTCCTGAAAAGATATCTTCCTGATCTGGATGACTATTATTTTGTTCTGCCAGATGACTTTTCAGAGAATGATCCGCTGTATATTCATCTGCTCGAATTATGCGATATTTGTAAAACGCTGTATTACAATGGGGAAAAAGAGGCACAGAAAAAGATAAAAGAAGATCTTATCGGCATTAGGGTGAAAGGCATTTTATGTAGCATTGCGTATGAACTGATAAAGGAATGTGGTGTCAGAAAGAAGAAGAGAGAACGAAAACACGGTGTTAAGTATCAGGAACGGATAAAACGAGCCTGCGATTTTCTGGAAAAGAATTATAGAAGCGAGGTCAGACTGGAGGATCTGGCAAAAGAATTAAATATTACAAAGGAACATTGTGCCAGACAGTTCAAAGAAATTACAGGTATTACTGTTTTTGAATATTTATCTGATGTACGCTTGACATATGCGTATCATCTTTTGACACATACCAAAAAAAATATAACTGATATTGCCATGGAGGCTGGTTTTCCGGATTACAGAGCTTTTCGAACCTGTTTCATGCGTACCTATCAGATGACACCTTCTGGATATCGCAAAAAAATGGAGAGTGAGGAAAATAATGTATTGCCTGGATGAAGCATTTGAATACGAAAAATGTCCAGTGAAAATTTTAATTTACACCCATGAAATGAAAGACTTTGCACCCAGACACTGGCATAGGAATTTTGAACTGAATTATATTATCAGTGGAATATGGCAGGTAGAAGTTTCCGGAAGCAGCAGACGGGCAGAACCTGGAGAATTTGTATGTATTAACAGCCAGGAAGAACATCAGCTGGTTCCGCTTTGCGAGCAGCAGGCGGAGAAAATTATGGTGATTTTTGATACGGATCTGATGGAGGACTGTCATTTCAATGAAGACACTCAGATAATTTCTATAGACGAAAAAGTTCACAACACAGAAAGAATCAAACAGCTTATGCTAAAGCTCTTTAAAATTTATAATCAGAAGCTGCAAAGTGATCAGGCGAAAAAAATTTACGTTTTCAAAATTCCATACGAATATCTGCAGGTAATGGGAATTGTATATGACTTGCTATATGAATTACTTAAATACTATGTAAAGCCAAAAGAACAGAGCAGAAGAACAGACCGTGCACAGGAAAAAATGAAAGCTGCTGAAAAATATATTGCAATGCATTATATGGAAAATCTTTCGTTAGGAGAAATTGCAGAACTTCTTGGAATTACAAGAGAACATTGCGCAAGGCTATTTAAAAAGTGGACGAATTTAACATTTAAAGAATATCTGTCAAAAACAAGAATATTTAGGGCATATCCGTTAATTCGTGATACAGATAAAAGTATGGTGGAAATTTCAAGACTCGTTGGCTTTCCAAATGTCCGTGCATTTAATAAGAGTTTTTTTGAAGGTTTTGGAATAAAACCCTGTGAATTGCGTCAAAAAAATGAAAATATCAATATCTTACATGAAATATGAGAAGAAATGCATCGAAATATCAATTAAAATCTTTTATACTATTGTCTAAATGGATGTGGTATGGGTGTTTTTTATTGAAAATTAAGGTATATAAGAGAAGAAAGTGGGGATGTGCATGAGCATAGTGTTGGAAGTAAAGGATCTTACAAAGATTTACAAAGGTGGAGTGCTCGCAAACCATAAAGTCAATTTCAGTGTAGAGGAAGGCGAAATTCATGCATTAGTAGGCGAAAATGGTGCAGGAAAAAGTACGCTGATGAAAATGCTGTATGGAATTGAAAGCGTAACATCCGGTCAAATTTTTGTGAGAGGGCAGGAAGTTCATTTTACATCCAGTAAGGATGCGATTAATATGGGAATTGGAATGGTGCATCAGCACTTTATGCTGCTGGATTCCCTTACTGGTGCTGAAAATATGACCCTTGGTATGCCAGGAAGAAAGTTATTTACGAATAAGAAACAGGAAATTGAGGAAACCAATCGAATTGCTGCAAAATATAATTTCGACATTGATGCAGGAAAAAAAGTACGTGATATGAGTGTCGGAATGAAACAAAAGCTGGAGATTTTGAAGAGCTTATATCGAAACGCCAGCATTCTGATTCTGGATGAACCTACGGCAGTACTGACACCTCAGGAAACGGAAGAACTTTTTGAGAGACTTCTGGAACTGAAAAAGAATGGAATGACGATTATTTTCATTTCTCATAAGTTGAAAGAAGTTAAACAGATTTGCGATCGTCTTACCATCCTGAAGGCAGGAGAAACTTGCGGAACCTATAATGTATCAGAAATTTCAGAGGCAGATATTTCCAGACTGATGGTAGGAAAAGAAATATCTTTCCAGTATGACAAGGAATCAAAACAGCCGGAGAAAGAAGTTCTGAAAGTAGAAGGCATTAGCTATACCGATGATTTTGGAGTAAAACAGGTGGATGATGTTTCCATGACTGTACGTGACAGTGAAATTGTAGGAATCGCCGGTGTGGACGGAAATGGACAAAGCCAGCTGATATCAATTATCACAAGAGGACTCCAGGCAGATTCAGGTTCTGTTGTTTTTAACGGAGAAGAGATTGGGAATATGGCTATCGGAAAGGTAAGACAGAAAGGAATGGCATATATCCCGGAGGACAGAATGCTGGATGGCTGTGCTGCGCAGATGACAGTTCAGGAGAACTTTGTGGTGTCGAATGTGGATGAGTTCACAAATTTCTTACATATTCTTGACAAAAAGAAATTAAAAGAACATTCAGAACGTCTGATCAGGGATTTTAATGTAAAAACACCAAATGAAAATCAGACGATTAAAAGTCTTTCAGGTGGTAACATACAAAAAGCAATTATTGCCCGTGAATTTACGGCAGACAGCAGTTTACTGATTCTGGATCAGCCGACTCGAGGCGTTGACATAGGTGCAATTTCGTTTATCCATAAAAAAATACTGGAAAAAAGAAATCGTGGAGAGGCTATTTTGCTGGTGTCTGCTGATCTTGGAGAGGTTATTTCCCTGAGTGACCGTATTCTGGTTATGCATAAAGGAAAAATTGTAGCTGCGTTTGATAACACAAAAGAAAAAGTAACAGATAAAGAACTTGGATTATATATGCTGGGAATCCAGATTATGGATGAGGAACAGATTAAGAACGGGGGGCGTGCAGTATGAGTAAACAAGAGAAACAGAAGGACAGTCTGAAGTATTTCGGCGTGCTTCGTATCAGCGCTGCAATTCTTCTTTCTCTGGCAATTGTATTTATAATTATTTTGCTGGTAAGCCAGGAACCGCTGCTTGCGATACGAAAAATGATGTTTGGACCTTTTGAAAGCAAGAGAAACTTTTTCAATGTTCTGGAACGTTCTATACCGCTGATTTTTTCAGCACTGGCATTGAACATAGTCCTGCGAAGCGGTGTATTCAGTATTGCCGCAGATGGCTCCTTTTATATGGGAGCAGTTGTAGCAACTGCTGTGGCATGTAAGATAAGTCTTCCGAACATTGTACATCAGTGTCTGCTGCTTGTAACAGCTGGTATTGTGGGCGGTTTGATCTCAGCAATTCCAATCTGGCTGAACAAGATTACAAAAGTGGATGCCACTGTACTCTCGATTATGTTTAACTCTATTTTCTATTATTTGGGATATTCTATTGTAAGCAGCTTCCTTCTTGAAAAGAGTGGACAGTGGGGAAGCTCATATTTCCCGGATACTGCCAAGCTTGGAAAAATGGTAGAGGGAACAAGCCTTCACTGGGGCTTTGTGATTATGATTCTGGTAATGGTCCTGGTGGTAATTTTAATGGAAAAGAGCTCCATTGGCTACAAGATACGTTTGGCTGGTATGAATGCCAGCTGCGCAAAAACAGCAGGTATTAAAGTAGGAAAAGTCGTTCTTGGTGCTGCATTCATCAGTGGTATTGTGGCTGGTGTAGGTGGTGCTGTCCAGATGGTAGGTACTTATAAGAGGTTTCAGTGGCAAAGCCCGGTAAATTACGTTTGGGATGGTCTTATGATTCACATGATGGCAAGTGGAAATCCTTTGTATATTCCAATTGCAGCAGTTTTTATCGCATATCTTCGTGTCGGATCAGAAATCATGTCAAGAGCTACAGACCTGGATAATGAAATTGTTGCATTTTTCCAGTGTATTATGATTCTTCTGGTAGTATCAGAGAACTTCCTTGGAAAGCTTAAAGCTAAGAGAGAGCGTGAAAATGTTCTTCGCCAGGTAGAGGAAAAAGAAGAAAATAAGCAGGGAGGTGAGTGTGCATGAGTTATTCTATGTTTCTATCCTCGAACTTCTGGGCTTCAGTTCTGGCAAGCACAACGCCTGTTCTGTTTGCCACTCTTGCAGCCAATATAGTGACAAAGGCTGGAATCTTTAATCTGGGAATTGAAGGAACCATGCTTATGTGTGCTCTGGCAGGTGTTTTGGGAAGTGCTTTTACAAACAGCCTCCTCCTGGGTGCCCTGATCAGTATCGCACTTGGAATTGCAGTATCTTTTATACTTGGATATTTTACACTGATCATGAAAGGTGCCATGAATGCCTGCGGTGTTGCAATTAACCTTGCGGCTACAGGAGGTACGGTATTTGTTCTGGTTATGGTGTGTGGAAGTAAAAACAATTCCAGCTCTGTTGTAAGTAAATACTTTCCAAATGTACAGATTCCTCTTATTAAGGATATTCCGTTTCTTGGAAAGATATTATCCGGTCAGAATCTGATTACATATGTAAGCTGGCTTATGATTATATTTATGGTAGTCCTTCTTTACAGAACAAAGATCGGAACCGAAATAAGAGCAGTTGGAGAAAATGCTGCAGCTGCAGAAAGTGTTGGTATCAATGTTTTAAAAAGGCAGTTCCTGGCACTGGCAATTTGTGGAATCTGTTGTTCACTTGGTGGTATGTATCTGTCCATGGGTGCCATGCATGGATTCACAGCCGGTATGGTAGCCGGCCGAGGCTTCCTGTCTCTGGCAATGGATGCCATAGCCTGCGGAAATCCTTTGATTGGAAGTGCAAGTTCGTTGCTTTATGGTTTTGCAAATACGATTACGGTATATTTGCAGCTATATAGCAAGGCTGATTTACAGCTTATAAGCGCATTTCCTTACCTGTTCATTATTTTTATCTTAGTTGTGATCCAGCTTGCAAGAAGCAGAGCGGAGAAGCACAGAAGAGCTATGTTTGTAAAAGCAAATTGAGTTATTCTTTCAGGCCATGCAGTTTGAAGGCAGCCGGAGGCAGTAACCAAGTTGAATAAAAAACAAAAAGGAGAATAAGAAAATGGAAAAAAAAGAGTATTATGACCCGTGGTCAAACACAAAAACAAAACATGGAATTGATGCAGATCTGGTTATCTCTGCATTGCAGAAATGTATCAGAAGAGCAGATGAGTATACAGCTACAAGAATGGCTTATGAGTTGTATATCACTTCTACCTTCCATGAAGAAAAAATGTGGAACAGACTGCTTGTAATCAGTGTAGAGGATATTGGATTTGGCAATACAGAAGCTCCTGTTTTTGTAAAAACAATGTACGATCTTCATAAGCATTACAATTATGGAGATGGTGACCGTACGATCTTCTTCATTCATGCGATCAGATATCTGTGCAAGTGTAAGAAAGAGCGTTCTTCAGATAACCTGAAGAATGTAATTATGAGAGAGAATGAGCGCGGAATTCTTCCAGAGATTCCGGATGTTGCCATTGATATGCATACTATTAAAGGACGTGAAAGAGGAAGAGATGTATTCTATTTCCTGGATGAGGCAAGTAAGGTAATGCCTCTTTGGGAGGATTACGATGATTCCTATCGTCAGGAGTATTATAAGTGGTGTCAGAAGGAACTGGAAGAAGAAGCACAGGAAAATGCGAAGGAGGACAAGTAATGAAAAAAGCAGTAGCACTTATTGCAGCAGTGGCAATGGCAGGAACATCAGTTGCCGGATACGGAGCAACAACAGTAAAGGCAGATGACAAGAAGGAAATCTACGTACTGATCAAAGCAAGAGGAGATCTTTCTTACTGGGATAGTATGGCTAACGGTGGTGACCGTGCAGCAGAGGATTTTGCAGATGAAGCAAACGTTCATGTAATTGAGACAACAGGTGATACAGAGGCAAACTTATCCGCAATGTATGAAGCTGCTGATAATGGCGCAGATCTTATCATTTCTGCAGGAGATTTCCTGGATAATATGATGACAGTTGCAGATGAATATCCAGATTGTGGATTTCTTCTTGTAAACGAGAAGATGGAAGATGTTGATAACATTTATTCTATCGATTTCAGAACTTCAGAAGCAGGCTTCCTGGGCGGAATTGCAGCGGCAGATGTTGCAAAGCAGAACGGAAGTGATACAATCGGATTTATCGGTGGTATGGACGAGGTTATCGTTATCCAGGAATTTTTCATGGGCTATATCCAGGGTGCAAAATACTATAATCCAGACATCAAAATTGTATATAATTATGTTGGAGACTGGGGAGATCCGGATAAAGGAAGAACACAGGCACTTGCTCAGTTCAATGATTCAGGTGTAGAAGTTATCTTTGCATGTGCAGGTGGCTCAGGAAATGGCGTTCACCAGGCTGCAAGTGAAGTTGGAAAATATGTAGTCGGTGTAGACAGTGATCAGTCTGCAACTTATACAGAACAGCCAGATATCCAGAAAACATTTGTTACTTCCTGTATGAAGAAAATGGATAATGGAATTTATAACACAATTCAGGATTTCTTAGAGAATGGAACACTTCCATATGGTCAGTATGATGTTTTCGGACTGAAAGACGATGCAGTAGGAATCGTTGAGAACGATCTCTTTAATGAGTATGTATCCGAAGATGGAAAGAAAGCAATCGAAGAGGCAACTGCAAAAATTGAAGATGGTTCTATTGAGGTTAAGGGAGCAATCAACAAAGAGCAGAGTGAAATCCAGTCTGAAATTGATGAACTGTTAGGTGAGTGATTTTTATATGGAAAGGGCATATCTGAGAAAGATGTGTCCTTTTCTGGTTGCCTGAGAAATACGATGGTTCGTACAGCGAATATTAAGCAACCGCTATATTGACTTGTCTGATGATTCATATAATACGTTGCAGCCATTGTTGCTTCTCACATATGAAGAAATTATCCTTCGTCAACATAGAGCGTGTTTGAAAAATCATTCCTGCAATCTGCACGCCCCATTTTGCGGGACTTTTGTCCCGAATTCGGTTGTCGTAGCCCGCTACGACGCCCTCATACGGGACAAATTTCCCACAAACTGAGACGCACATCTTGCAGAAAGCATTTTCCAAACACGCTCTAGCACAAACTTAATTATCGCTGCTTTAGAAAGGAGCAAACTATGGACAAGACACCAACACCACACAACAGTGCAAAAAAAGGAGAAGTTGCAGAAACCGTTTTAATGCCGGGAGATCCTCTTCGTGCCAAGTATATTGCAGAAGCCTATCTTCAGGATGCCAGATGCTTTAATGAGGTAAGAGGAATGTACGGCTACACTGGAACTTATAAAGGCAAAAGGCTTTCTGTAATGGGGCATGGGATGGGAATTCCCTCTATTGCAATTTATACCTATGAGTTGTTCAATTTTTATGACGTAAAAAATATTATCAGAGTTGGATCTGCTGGAGCACTTCAGGATGATGTACAGTTAAAAGATATTGTAATTGGAATGGGCGCCTGTACCGATTCTGCTTTTGCCGATCATTATAATTTGCCAGGAACATTTGCACCGATAGCAGATTTTGGACTTTTGGAAAAGGCAGTCCAGAAAGCGAGAGAGGCAGGAATTCCTGTTAAAGTTGGGAATCTGGTTTCTGGAGATATGTTTTATGGGGATGATCCGGCTGCCAGTGATGGCTGGAGAAAAATGGGCGTTCTGGCTGCTGAAATGGAAGCGGCAGCGTTGTATATGAATGCAGCAAGAGCCGGAAAGAAAGCACTGGTAATGTGTACGATTGCAGATCATATTTTCAGAGATGAGCATTTAAGTTCAATGGAACGGCAGACCGGATTCAATAAGATGATTGAAACTGCGTTGGCAGTAGCCGTAGATATTTAAGAAATAAATCCCCCACTGTTTGTCAGTGGGGGATTTGCTTATACAGAAAATCTTTTTACCAAATTTCCTGATACCTCAATCTTACAAGTATGCTGTCGCGGTTCTTCAATCTGCAGCAGCAATTCCCTGGCAGCAACCTGCCCCATATAGTGTCTGGGAACACTGATGGTAGTGAGGGCAGGATCAATGATCCGTCCCTCGGAGACATTGTCAAAACCGATCACGGCAATATCCTGCGGAACCTTATAGTTCCGCAGCCGGAGTGCTTTTATGGTTCCAATGGCGATCAGGTCATTATCTGCGAAATAGCAGTCGGCCAGGGCATCTCCACGGTCGATCACAGCCAGCATATCCGCCATGGCACCGTCAATAGAAGGAGAAAGCTGGTGGATAATACAGCGGGAACGGGACATCCCATTGTCGTGGACCGCATGGTAAAATCCCTCCAGCCGTTCGGAGAAATTCCGGAGGGGATAGGCGGACTGCAGATAGCCAGGCTGCTTCATTCTGCGGCTGATGAGATAATCAGTGGCAACATAAGCTCCCTGCCTGTTATTTGGCAGCACGTAAGTACAGTTCAGAGCCTCGAAATAGGCATCCAGGATCACCACAGGAAAAGGCAGCTTCAGGAAAGGCCGTACCGCTTCTTCACGCATTTCCGTTCCAAACAAAATAATTCCCACACAGTCTGTAGTGCGTAGATCCTCCAGATAATGCTCCAGGTTATCTCTTTTCTCATAGAAAGAAATCACCTTCAATTTATAATTTCCCTTCTGAACGATTGCCTCCATTCCCTCAACCATAGCATCAAAGATGGGGGAATAGGACATAATTGCATTATGGGAACGATAGCTTATAGCATAAATACTGCCAGCTTTATTTTTCTTTAGGGAAAGTTTGGTAAAGTCGTAGCCATACTTTTCAGCAGCTTCCACAACCATACGGCGGGTTTCGGTGCTGACTCCCGGTTTGTTATTCAGTGCCATGGAAATGGCAGTCTGAGAAAGGTTCAGCTTTTGGGCAAGTTCTTTGGCTGTAATTGACATTTTTAACACCTCCCTGATAGTTAAAATTCCGATGCCGCAAGGATTTTCCCGAAATATGGAAAATATGCAGCAGGAAGTTTTTGATGTTGTGTATATTGTACTTCTTAATCAAAAAATAAACAATAT
>ERZ1035006.1887-NODE-1887-length-12845-cov-3.408053_pt1 | contig 12845 bp, 10 predicted proteins | sample MGYA00520694_ERZ1035006 | MGnify/ENA primary metagenome ERZ1035006 (study PRJEB33766, sample SAMN09781746) | gut metagenome | biome: gut microbiome | host: Homo sapiens | place: Madagascar | study: EMG produced TPA metagenomics assembly of the PRJNA485056 data...
GCATATATTTGAAGAGGAATATGTTCAAAAAGACATACCAAAATATGATTATGGAGCGGAATTTGACGCTATTCTGGCAACTGGGCTTCAAAAGGTATGCCTGAATAGTGAGCTATATCCTAACGGCACTAATCCATTCGGAGAAGATACTGATACGGATATGGACGGTCTTTCCGACTGGGACGAGGTCAATTTAGAATACTGGGAAGAACAGAGACTCATTACTTATGATGAGAAGCACAATGTTATTCTTCCGACCATTGGACAGTGCGCCGAGTTTACCAAGAAATCCTATGTTTACGAGGGGCTGAAAAGGCTTGAGGAAAGCTCGGATTATGCGACTAAGCTGCTCAACACTCAGGTTATGCCTATTTCCTCCGATCCGACACACAGCGATGGAGACGATGACGGATTGCTTGATTCTTACGAAAAGAATCATGGCACAAACCCGTTAAACGCTGATTGTGATGGTGACGGGTTGAATGACGGCGAAGAATACAAATATGGAACCTATCCGTGCAACAAGGACTCCGATTACGATGGTCTTGATGATAAATTCGAGATTGACAACGGTCTTGATCCGCTTAATCGCGATACCGACGGCGATGGATTTGAAGATAAAGAGGACAAGAATCCCAATAAATATGATGTTGATTGGGAAGCAATAGGTCTTGATATTCTTTTCTCCAGTACGACATTCTGCTTTGATTATCTTGATGGTGTCATAAAAGGCGACTTCATTCGTGAGCCAAATCTTGCTCAATTAATTGGTATAATACACGGAAGTTTTATACCGCTTATTGATCTTAGAGATGTATTTGCCAATCTTGTTTATGGCGATATTGTCTTTGCCGGGTTAAGTGCTATTGGTTTGGTTCCCGCTATTGGTGACGCGACAAAACTAGTTAGCAAAGTCGTTGATTTTATTGCAACCGGTGCAAAGAATGCTGACGAGATTATAACTTTACTCAAAGTCATCAAAAGTGTAGCTCCAAATGTATTGAATGAACTGAAGCATTCTGATGAGTGTATTGATGCTATCAAACTACTTTCGCACAGTGAACTTCTTGATTTGTTTGCTAAACAACCCGCTGTCAGAAAAGCTTTGAACAAAGCTATATCTTCCGGTGATTCTACTGACGAGGTCATAGATATTTTCAGAAGATTTGACGCAGATGATACGCTTCATTTTTTCGATAAATTCGTTATTAACACAGACGCTGCTTCCATAGCAAAATATGGAGAAAATTATAGTAATATTCTCAAAAGGGTTTCCGGACACGAGGATGAACTTATTCCCCTTATGGCTAAGGTCACGGATTCTCAGGCAGCAAGAATCTTAAATCTGTCATCTGAATACGGCGAAGCCGCAATTAATGCCCTTAAAACGTGCGGACCTGAGAATATTGACACTATCTCATTAATTATCCGTGAAAGCAAGATTTCGGGCGATGCGGTCACCAACTTCTTAAAGGCTTCATCAAATTACGGGGACGCACTACTTGAAGCAGTCAATAAGTGCGGCGTTAAAAACGTTGACAAGCTTACCAATCTCGTGCGCCGTTTCAATGGAGAAAATTCGGCTATTATCCTCAATCTGGCAAGGAAATATGACACGGCAACTGCTATCAAACTTCTAGATGTTATGACCGAACATGGTGATACCATGATTAAGGTTATTAGCAAGTATTCTGAACTTCCGGCGAAAACTGTTGAAGATTATTATAAGATTTTTGACAAGTTCGGTAGTAATGCAGACGACCTGTTTAAAAATGGCGAAAGGATATTTGGTCAATTTAACGGTTTAGATGAGGCTCTTAAATCTGAGGCCGCAGCTATTTCCTTTGCTTCAACCAAAGCCGGCGATAAATGTTTTGTTACTGTTAGCGGCGTGTATACATACAACAGGACAATAACCGTTTCTGAGGACATAGCTAAGGAACTGCGAAAGATAGATTCCATTCCTGCTGTTACAAACCCCGAAACAATTGAAAAGGGGAAACTGTTCACTAAGGTTTATAATGACCTGTTAACAGACGAGTACCTCAAGACAATTACAGACCCGGATATCCAGCACGAATACAAAAAACTGGTTGATGCGATTTCACAAGCACGTTTAGATGCAATTGAATATAATAAAATTTCCGTTGCAGATTTAACGGGTATAGTTGGCGAGTATTCGTTTGAAAAAGAACATTCAATAATTAACTGTGCGGAAGTATGGGCAGCAAGGGAGCATATCTTAGCAGGCGGAAAATTTGACGAATTGTTTTTAGCAACTCGTCACTTTAAATCGAAAGACAGCAAATTTGGAACTTTGTTTGCTCCATGTAAAAATTGCCAGCACACTTTTGTAGATATCATTTTTCAATTAGATGAATAATCTATTATCAACAAAATTACAGGAGGATACTATGACCAAACAGGATTTTTTTGAGAAGCTATCATCGGCAGGTTCTGTATCATCATTTATGGAATATTCTGTAGAAGGGCTTGAAGCGAAAATCCATAAAGTTTATCCCGATAAATTTGACATGAATAAAATCATAGATTTTTTTCTGACAATCGGCGGTTTGACTTTTAAACGTTCTGAAAAAAAGTCACATGATATGTTGACGTTTGGCTTAAACTGGGTACGCGCCGTTGAGTATTGGTCAGATATCAACTGTGTTGTTAACGCAATTGGCTATGTGGAAAATTGTGCCGGAAGAATAGAGGACTATTTTATTTCGGAACAGGGCAAATTCTATAACCAAGACCACAAACTTATTGCCGAGAATATAGAGGATTTTGCAGAATACATCACTACTGTGGAATATGATTATCACCCTGAAATTACACAGCGAACATACGATATGCTGCGGTTTTTCGGGTGGTACGAGGGCAGGCACATCGACACGACTGCGTTTGAACAAGAGATGAATCGGCGCGGAATCGAGTTGTCTAAGGAACAGCTTGATTTTTTCGCAGAGTTTAGCGGTCTGTGCTTTTCATTTAGCAGCGACTTCTGGTGTTTTGATTCTTTAGAAGGAATTTTGGCGGAGGATAAATACTATGTTGAACAATCTTCAAATGATGGCAAAAACCCATACAAGATAATCTACTGTGGTGACACTATGGGCGGACCGCTTGCGGTTGACCCGAGCGGTATTATAAACTTCTTTTGGGGTTTCCCTCAAGGCAGGACAACAATGGAATGTATAAACCACCTGTGTGAAAACGTGGATAGGGACTGCAAATGGCTTGCTCCATAGTAGGTCAATCTTTCTAAATGTCATTTAGTCATAATTGGGCAAAATACTATTTATCGGCGGAGGATTTATTGGGCAAAAGTACTGGCAGGAGTTGGTTATCATCGTCAAAGCGGTCTGTGGATTCTGTCCTTGTAAAAATTGCGCACACACTTTTAAAGACATTTTTTCTCAACTAGAGGGAACACAATAATCAACAATCAGGAGGTTTATTATGACCAATCAAGAATTCGTAGAGCGCATATATGCTTCGGCAAAATCCGTATCGTATCATAATCACAAACCATACTCTGCCGATGAAATTGTTGCAGAAATTCGCAATATTTATTCCGGTAATATTAACACAAGTAAGATTGTGGAATGTTTTTTGATTATTGGTGATATGATATTCGAGCGTATCGAAAAACGTTCTAACGATAAGCTGATATTTTCCCTGCATTGGTGTTACCCTGTAGAGTTTTGGTCAGATATCGGCTGTGTTGTTAATGGAACTGGTAGTGTAGAAAATTGCGCCGGCAGGATAGAGAAATTTCATGTTTCGGAACAGGGTAAATTCTATAACCAATACCATAAACTTATTGCCGAGAGTATAGAGGATTTTGCTGAATATGTCACTACTGTGGAATATGATTATCACCCAGAAATTACAAAGCGAACATACGATATGCTGCGGTTTTTCGGGTGGTACGAGGGCAGGCATATCGACACGACTGCGTTTGAGCAAGAGATGAATCGGCGCGGTATTGAGTTATCTAAGAAACAACTGGATTTTTTTGGTGAGTTCAGCGGTCTGTATTTTTCATTTGACAGTGACTGCTGGTATTTTGATTCTTTAGAAGAAATTCTGACTAAGGATAAATACTATGTCGAACAATCCTCAAATAATGATAAAAATCAATACAAAATAATCTACTGTGGCGGCACTATGGGTGGACCGCTTGCGGTTGATCCGAACGGTATTATAAACTGTTTTTGGGGAATCCCTCAAGGCAGAACAACAATGGAATGCATAAACCACCTGTGTGAGGGTGTTTCGAAAGATTGCGAGTGGATTGCTCCGAGATAGGATGATTGGAGATAAGCTATCAAATAAAAACACTCGCTCTCTCGTACCGCATAAATTGTTGGCATACCACCGAACAATCGCCTGACACTTGAAAGTTGCCGATTCGAATCTGTGTAACCGATGTTCTGTAAGTTTCATTCAACCAATGGTATTTTTGTGGCAACATCTACCTTTTTCACATAACAGAAATAGAACAGTCCGCTAAACGAATAATCGTTTAGCGGATTTTTTTATCGGATTTATCGATATATAAAGAAAAAATTCTGGAAATTGTGCACAATAAACAGTGTGAGAGATTGTGCAGACAAAACAAATTTTCGATTTTTTATAAAAAAATCCAAAGTTTTTCGACCAAAACGCAATTTGGGATTGGATATTGTGTACAAAGGGGGAAAAAGCTCCCTTTCAATAAGCCGAAAGGAGGTGAACCTTATGGCGCAGCCTTCTTTCGATAAAGCAACGGTTGAACATCAGTTTGACACGCTTATGAAAAAAGTCCTGACGGGAGAAGCAAAGAACCTAAAGGCAAAGATAGCGAAACGGGCGGCTCACGAATTGAATTTCTCAGAGCTGAATGACAGACTGGTCAAGAGTTTCTGCTCTTATGATGAGCATTTGAGTGACTACTTCTCGTTTGAGGTCTACGGTTTTGATGTGATAATCAGAAATGAACTGCTCGGTGAAGCTGTAACAAACCTGTCAGAACGCAAGCGGAAAATAATCCTAATGTCCTACTTTTTGGATATGACAGATTATGAAATAGCCGATGAACTCAACCTTGTACGCAGTACGGTGACATATCACCGTGAAAGCGCACTTGCAACGCTTAGAAGGTATATGGAGGAAATGACAGATGACGAAGGAGAATAGCAAAACCGTAGAAATGCTTCCGTTTGAAGTCATTGCTGCGGCGACGCAGGGTGATACAGATGCCCTCTGCAAAGTACTTGAACACTACGACGGATACATAGCCAAGCTCAGCACACGCATAGCCCGTGACGAGTACGGCAATTCGTTCCTCTTTGTGGACGAAGAAATGCGTAATAGGCTCAAGGTGCGCCTTATTGCTCGTACCCTTGCGTTCAACACTTGACGTAAGGTGACTAATAGCTCTTTGACAATCGAATACCATTGTTTTCAGATACGTTCCCCATACAGCCCACCGTGGTTGAAAGCGAGAGTACTCAGCAGGACGCTGATGGGTTCACGCCAAAAGCGGCGCACGGACGCGCCGCAACCGAGCGTGAACTCACACGTGCGCCAAGACGTTCCCTGTTTTAATGCTAATCGGACAAGCGTAGGTGCTTAACCTTGTGACATAATTGGTCCGAACATTATTACATAACCGAGCGATAAAACGTAGGTTGCAAAATATCAGTAGGCAACTGATACGCCAAGATCTGTATGGAGGGATAATGATACTTCTGTTTGGTCATTGAGTGAGAGCAGCCGTGCGAGAACCGCACGGAGGTGAAAGTCCTATGATGTCGTACAGCAGAGCCACATCTGCTGAAGCCTGCGGCAGTCTGATTACAATCCCGTTCTGCCGGGGACAGGAACAATACGGCAGTTTAACGGACGCTTTCTATCGAAATTAGATACAATGAGCCGAGGGAGATGTGTTGGCAAAACAGCACACCTCTCGGCTTATGAATGTGATTTCGATTTATATAAGGCGATAAAGGAGATGATACTATGACAGCCGAGGGAAAAAGTGTTGATGAACTTGTCGATATTAACAGCGTAAGCGTTGATACCGACCTGCCAAAAGAAGAACGTATAAAGCAGTTTATACGGCAGATTAAAAATCCTTATCTGTTCAAATGCGGAAAGTTTGTTGTAAAGGCAAGTTTTACCGATAACGGACAGAGTTTGGAAGATTGCATTAAAGGGATTATCAAATAGTGCTTGACATTTCAACGAGTTGGTGGTATAATAACAGTGGAAAAAGAATTGAATATTGCGAATGACACTCCTTGAACTGCGGGCATTTTGTACCGTGACGAAAGGAGTGTTTTTTATGCAGATTTACAGGGCAATAAAGTACATCAGATTGTCCTACACGGATGACAGAACCGTGGAAAGCAACAGCGTAGCCAACCAAAGGAAGCTGATAGACGATTTCATCGCAAAGCACGATGATATTGAAGTCGTTGCCGAAAAGGTTGATGACGGTTACAGCGGCGTTCTCTACGACCGTCCCGCATTTATGGAGATGATGGAGATGGTAAAATCGGGCGAAGCCAACTGCATTATCGTCAAGGACTTGTCCCGTCTTGGCAGAGAGTACATTGAAACGGGACGGTTCCTGCGAACGGTATTCCCTGCTTACGGAGTGCGGTTTATCGCTATCAACGATAATTTCGATACGCTGAATGAGAAAGCCGACGAGCTGTCTGTTTCTATCAAAAACATAATGAACGAGGAATACAGCCGTGACATTTCCGTAAAAACCCGAAGCGCACTTGACATAAAGCGGCGCAACGGCGATTTTGTGGGAGCGTTTACGGTTTATGGCTACCTCAAGATAGGTGACTCCCATAAGGGACTTATCGTTGACACTTTCGCCGCAAATGTTGTGCGGGACATATTCCGCAAGCGTTTGGACGGGTACAGCGCAAACAAAATAGCCGAGGAACTAAACAATGCGGGTATTCTCTCGCCGCTTGCGTACAAGCGTTCCAACGGTCTTCCTTATGCAAAGGGCGGCTATGCAGACAGGGAGAATTGCAAATGGTCCGCAACCACCGTTATCCGAATTTTGAGTGACGAGATTTACACGGGAACTATGGTGCAAGGCAAGCAGAAAACCCCAAATTTCAAGCTGAAAACGCTTGAAACAAAGCCGTCCTCCGATTGGGTGAGGGTTGAGGGAACTCACGAAGCAATAATCAGCAAAGCGGATTTTGATTTGGTGCAGAAGCTGCGGCGACTCGATACCCGAACTGCACCGAAAGAAGAAAAGGTATATTTGTTTTCGGGAGTGCTGATATGCGGGTGCTGCGGCGGCAGAATGACGAGGAAAACCAACCACTACAAAGGCAAGGCATACTACTATTACTACTGCCCGTCGGGTAAGAAAGGCGGCTGTCAATCCGCTTCTATGATAAAGGAAAGCGACTTGATTGAGTGCGTTCAGATGAGCCTGAAGAACCACATCGACAGCGTTGTAACTCTGAATGAATTTATTTCAAGCGTGAGCCAAGAGCGTATAAACCAACAGCTTGTGCATGAATATACACAGTACATTCAAGCCAACGAAAGGCAGCTTAAACAGGTCGAGGATTTCAAGCGAAAACTGTACGAGAACCTTGTAAGCGGTATGATTTCCAAAGAAGAATTTCTGCTGTACAAGCAGGATTATAACGCACGGGGCGAGAAAATCAAGAGCGCAATTCAATCTCTGACCGAGAAGATGAATGATGTCCTTGAAAACCGCAGCGACAGAAACCGCTGGATAAATCATTTCCTTCAATTCTCCACAATGACGGAGATTGACCGCAGCGCAGTTGTGCGCCTGATACATTCAATCCGAATAACAAGCAAAGATGAACTTGAGATTATCTTCAACTACAACGACGAATACAACAAGGCATTGAAGATGATTGAACAGATGAACGAAGAAAGGAGAGTAGGCTGATATGGCAAGAAAAAGCAGAAAACCCGCAGCAGAAACGCCTGTTCAGCGCACCGATGTGTTTATTCACACGGCATTATACATTCGCCTTTCCGTTGAGGATAACCATGGACACGGCAATTCGTTGGAAAATCAGAAGCTGATACTTGAAGATTATATCGCAGACAAGCCCGAATTTAAGGTTTACGACACCTACATTGACAACGGTATTTCGGGCAGGAGTTTTGACCGCCCCGATTTTCAGCGTATGCTCTCCGATATTGACGCAGGAAATGTGAACTGCGTGATTGTAAAGGATTTGTCCCGATTGGGCAGAAACGCTATCGACACGGGATATTATCTTGAGCAGTATTTCACAAAGAAAAATGTCCGCTTTATCTCCGTTTCGGACGGTTACGATACCTCAAATCCAAGCTATATCAACGGGATAATACTTCCGCTGAAAAATATGGTGAACGAGGCTTACGCACTTGATATAGGCAGAAAAATACGGGCGCAGGCACATCAGGCTATGCTTGACGGTGATTTTATCGGAGCGAGGGCGCCGTTCGGCTATAAAAAAGACCCGAACGATTGTCACAGGCTGATTATTGACGAGGAAACAGCCCCTATCGTCCGGCAGATTTTTGAATGGTCGGCGGCAGGCATTGGCGTGAATAAAATTGCGGTTTTGCTTAATGAAAATAAAGCAGTAACATCAAGCATACACAAGAGTGCAACCACCGAGCAGGATAAGAACTACAAGCAAAGTCGTTATTGGAACACTTTTACCGTCACAAGAATACTTGACAGTGATGTTTATACAGGCGATATGGTGCAGGGCAAAAGTAAAGTTGTCGGTCGCAGACAAATTGATACAAACCCTGACGAATATATCACAGTCTGCGGAACGCACGAGCCTATTGTAAGCCGTGGGATGTTCGAGAAATCAAAGGAAATCCGAAAGGCTGTCCGTGAGCAATACAAGGAGCGTGAAATCGACCATTACACCGAGAATATTTTCAAGGGTAAAATCTTCTGCGCCCACTGCGGACGACCGCTTCACCGACAAAGAGCAAAGCGGAAAACAATGGCTGATATTTATCGTATTCACTGTCTGGCAAACGACCGTGTTGCAAAGGGTACTTGCGTTGGAGTTAATATAGATGAGAAATTGCTTATCAGCGCAACAGCAGAAGCTCTGACCGAGGTTGTAAACTCGTCCGTATATACTGTTCCGAACAGCACACCGCTTAAACGCAGATTGTCAAAGCTGAACGCAGAACTGACCGTACTTCAGCTTGAAGCCGACAAGGTTCAGACGTTTATTCAAGGTCTGTATGAGAATGTGGTTGAGGGTGTTATTACCGAAGAAGATTACTACGTTTTCAAGTCTGATTACACTGAAAAAGCCGCCGCCCTCAAGGAAGATATTAGGGCGAAAAGTGCCGAAATAAAGGCTATTGACGAGATATTTCAGACAAGGAAACGCATTGAGCAGAGCATAAAGAAATTCCGCAGAAACAAGGTACTTACAGCGGAATTGATACAGTTCTTCGTCAAGCGTATCGAAATCGACCACAAAGGCAATTTCCGTTTTGAATTCATCAACGATACTCCTGCTGAAAAGGAGGTAGAGTGATGTCTTATACGATTGCGCTTTATATGCGTTTGTCCCTTGAAGATGAAAAGTACGACAGCCTGAGCATACCTAATCAGCGGCTCATACTGCGTGAAAAGGCAATGTCGCTCCCCGAATGGGACGGCGCAGAAATCTTGGAGTTTGTGGACAACGGGTACACGGGAACAAACTTTGAACGCCCCGCCGTTCAGCAGCTCTTGGATATGGTGAACCTTGGTCGGATAAACTGCATTATGGTAAAGGATTTGTCACGCTTCGGGAGAAACTCCATTGAAACGGCGTATTTCATCGAAAAAGTGTTCCCGCTTTATCACACACGTTTTATTTCGGTTAGCGATGATTTCGACACAGCAAGGCTCAACGGCGACACGGGCGGTATTGATGTTGCTTTCAAGTACCTCATAAATGAGTTTTACTCCCGTGATATGTCGGTTAAAAGCAAGACCGCAAAATACGCTCGTATGCGCCGTGGCGAGTATCAGAGCAAAATTTGCATATACGGCTACAAGAAGGGCGAGGACGGTATAATCGTACCCGATGAAGCTGTTGCGGATAATGTCCGAATGATATTTCAAATAGCGGCTGACGGCAAAAACGGCGGTGAAATTGCACGTCGAATGACCGAACTGAAAATTCCTACGCCCGGCGAGTACAAAAGGAAAACGACAAATGCGAAGTATGACGTTTCCCGTGTAAATGGTGTATGGAACAGAGGTGTTATTCTTCGTATCATATCTGATGAGCAGTACACAGGAACATATATTATCGGCAGAAAAGAAAACATTGCTGTTGGCAGCAGCAAAATGCGCCGAAAACCCGAAAGCGAATGGGTGAAAATCCCGAACCACCACCCGCCGACTATCAGCAAGGAACTTTTCGATAAAGCAAACGGCAATATAAAACGGTTTTCGCTTCCTAACCGACAGGAACATCAATATCCGCTCAAAGGAAAGGTTTATTGCGGCTGCTGTGACCACGCAATGAATAAGCGGAACGGAACAACATACGCTTGTGAATACTCGCATATCGCAACCGACATAGAGTGCAAGAACTTGAAAATTCGGGAAACCGAATTAGAAAAGGTTGTATTCGACACTATCAGGGCGCAGGCAAAATGCTTTCTCAACAACGATGTTGATATAGCGGATATGGCGACAAAACAATCTGCCGAATTAGAGAAACACGAAAAGAAGCTGAAAGAACTGCAATGCTCAAAGCGTGAACTCTATGAGCAGTTTGTTCTCGGCTTGCTTGATGCGGAGATGTACAAATTAAAAAAGGCTGGACTTGATGTTCAGCTTGCCGAAGAAAAGAATATTTGTGCGGTTGCCGCAGACAAGGCACGGACAGCGCAGGACGATTACGCCGACAGCGTGATGAGCCGAGAACTTGCTGACGAGATTAACGCAGCCGACAAGCTTACACAGACTCTTGCCGAACGGCTGATAAAACGGGTGTATGTGTTCCCGAATAACAGGGTGGAAATTGAGTATATCCCTCGGAGCTTTTTCTGACGGAACTGCGGTTATCGCTCCGCAGAAAAAGTTCTGAAAAAACGCAATATTTTTTTGTCGTGTACTTGACATATTGGTGCCTTAACGAGTGAATGTCGCAGAACCTTATGCTGTTCTTCTCACAAAACTCCTTGAACCAGAAGTAGGGAGTATTGTTGTTCATAGGGCTTCCGTCCCACTTGATGAACAGACGGTCGTAGTCCTGCCACTTGTCGCCCATACGGGCGCACTGTTCGTCCTGTTCCTTTCTCAGCTCCCACAGCATATCCATAACGTACTGCGGGTACTTCTGTGTTCTCTGGGACTTCTTTGTTTTCGTTGTGTCGGTATAGATACCTTTCTTTGCCGTGTAGTTGGAAGTCCTGCGGACTTTTATCGTGTTGTTCTCAAAATCCACGTCTTTCCATTCCAGTCCGAGCAGCTCACCGCGGCGGTATCCGCTGTAAACAGCGAGCTTGAAGAACACCCTGAACTTTGTCGGAACATTCTCTCCGTCAAGAAGCTCAAAGATACGAGTGATTTCCTCAATCGTGTAGATATCCTTTTCCTTTGCCTCGCCCTTGGGTACTGTGACCTTTCGGCAGGGATTGTAGGTGAGCATATCCATCTTGACCGCATAGCTGAATACATCGGAAATGAAGCTCAGATGATGAATGACGGTCTTTCTCGCAAGAGGTCTGCCCGTGCGTTCGCTTGTGCTGTTGATAAGGTCGTTGATAAACTGCTGAATGTGCCTGCCCGTAATCTTGTCGAGCCGCAAATGCCCGATTGCGGGATAAACCCGTGCTGTAAGCTGTTTCATTCTCTCAAAAGAGGTATTGCGCAGATTGATTTTTGCGTATTCCTCAAACCACTGCTCGGCAAAGGTTTCAAACTTGATTGTTGCTACGACCTGTCCTTTTTTGCATTCTTCCTCGAACATTACGCACTGCCTATCAAGCTCTTTCTTTATCTGCCGTGCCGTCATATCAGGTTCAGGCTTCCAGGTCTTTGTCTGTACCACCTGTTTGCCGTTTACATCATATCCGCAAGATACCTTGATACGGTAGCTGTCGCCTCTTTTTGTGACTGTTGCCATATACTTAAACTCCTCCTCGTCAATTTAAGATTATGACACATCATACCATGTATCATTATACGCTTTAAAGTGATGAAATGTCAATACCTAAATTATTCTTTTTCCGATTTGACGTCGTTGGTTCTTGCGGAGGCTTCACAGAATACTACCCTATAAAGGTTTTCTTCATATATAAGGTACTTCTTGCCTGCCATAAAGCAAGGGAGCTGACCGGATATGCACATTTGGCGCACTCTGAAAGGAGTTAAGCCGTCAATCAGGCTTGCGGCTTCTTTGATTGTTAGAACTCGCTTTTTGGACAAAATATCAGCTCCTTTTCTTTTGACTGTTAAAATGCTTACACAAATGAAGGTGCTATATGTAGCATTATGTTCGTTTAGCTGTGCGGCGTCCGCTGGGGGCAGCTTCTGCCTGACGCACTCTTGACGAACACTATGCAGCGTCGTGCTGCACCATGCTCGCTTGTGTAAACAGATTATTATAAAGGGCGGTTGTGTAATACAGCCGCCCAATTATTATGTTCTGTTAGCTGTTAAAGCAAGCCGCAGGAAATCACGCACCCTGCGCATAGGGCTTTCACCTCTGCCATTCCTATGGACAGCCGTCGCCGGAAGTATCATTATTATTGTATTAGTTCGGAATTCTTATAGCTCGTTCCTTTGTTACTTGGCTTGCGTT
>ERZ1035006.1896-NODE-1896-length-12802-cov-17.327606_pt1 | contig 12802 bp, 8 predicted proteins | sample MGYA00520694_ERZ1035006 | MGnify/ENA primary metagenome ERZ1035006 (study PRJEB33766, sample SAMN09781746) | gut metagenome | biome: gut microbiome | host: Homo sapiens | place: Madagascar | study: EMG produced TPA metagenomics assembly of the PRJNA485056 data...
CCGATAGTCGTTCACTTTGTTTCCCAGAGGAAACTCTGTTCTTTGCGCTCAAGTCGGAGCGTAATGATGGTCATAACTACATCCCTGAGTTGTATCGCAGAGGTGTGAAAAACTTTGTTGTAACGAATGTGCCTAAGGGATATGCTTCTGATTATCCGGGAGCCAACTTCCTGAAGGTAGTAAACACGCTCGAGGCTCTCCAGCGTCTGGCTGAGCGCCACCGTGACGAGTTCAACATCCCTATCGTTGGCATCACGGGTTCAAACGGCAAGACCATGGTCAAGGAGTGGCTCTACCAGCTGCTCTCGCCAAGCATGTTTGTTACCCGCAGTCCGCGCAGTTACAACTCTCAGATAGGTGTGCCATTGTCGGTATGGCTGATGAACGAGCAGACCCAGGTGGGCGTTTTCGAGGCAGGTATCAGTATGCCTGGCGAAATGCTTGCCCTGCGTGACATCATCCAGCCAACCATCGCCGTACTGACCAATCTGGGTGCTGCCCATCAGGAGAACTTCTCTTCCATGGAGGAGAAATGCCGGGAAAAACTCATCCTCTTCCATGACGCAGAGACCGTAATCTATGATGGCGATGACGAGGTTATCAACAAGGTGATAGCCGAATATCCCGACTATAAAGGCGAGAAACTCTTCTGGTCGCTCAAGAACCCGGAGGCTCCTTTCTATGTAAAGAACATCGAGAAGCAGCAGAGCGTGAGCGTGATTACCTATATATATAAAGGTGAGGAAGACAGCTTCTCTATCCCGTTCATCGACGATGCATCTGTACAGAATGCCATCATCTCTGCCGTCGTGGCATCGAAACTCGGTCTTTCGGCTGAAGATATCGACAAGCGCATGACACAGCTCGAACCTGTGGCAATGAGACTGGAGGTGAAGGTAGGACAGCACGGATGTACGCTGATCAACGACAGCTACAATAGTGATATCAACTCGCTCGATATCGCTCTCGACTTCATGAACCGCCGTCCAGACCATCGCGGCCGTCGCCATACACTGATATTGAGCGACATCTACCAGAGCGGTCAGGAACCGGAGGCTTTATATAAAGAGGTGAGCGATTTAGCCCGTAAACGTGGCGTGGTAAAGTTCATCGGTATCGGTCCTGAGCTCTGCAAGCAGCACGATGTGATTCAGATTTCAGAGAAGTTCTTCTTCCCGAATGTAGAGGAATTCATCGCCAGCGAGGTGTTTGCTTCCCTGCGCGATGAGGTGATTCTGCTGAAGGGCGCCCGCCAGTTTGGCTTCGACCAGCTCACTGAACTGCTGGTACAGAAGGTACACGAAACAACGCTGGAGGTGAATCTCAACGCCGTGGTAGCCAATCTGAACTACTACCGTGCGTTTATGAAGCCGGAAACCAAGCTGGTATGCATGATCAAGGCAGACGGCTACGGTGCAGGTGCCGTGGAGATAGCCAAGACCCTGCAGGATCATCGTGTAGACTATCTGGCTGTGGCTGTAGCCGATGAGGGCGTTACGCTGCGCAAGAACGGCATCACCAGCAATATCATGATCATGAATCCGGAGATGACCGCCTTCAAGACCATGTTCGATTACGACCTGGAGCCGGAGGTATACTCTTTCCGTCTGCTCGATGCGCTCATCAAGGCAGCTGAGAAAGAGGGAGTAACCGGTTTCCCTGTCCATATCAAGCTGGATACCGGCATGCACCGCATGGGCTTCGACCCTGAGAACGATATGGAGGAACTCATCGGCAAGCTGAAGCACCAGAATGCCATCATCCCACGTTCTGTGTTCTCTCACTTCGTGGGCAGCGATGACGACAGTTTCGATGATTTCTCAGCTCATCAGTTTGAACTCTTCGACAAGGGCAGCAAGCAGTTGCAGGCAGCCTTCGACCATAAGATATTGCGCCATATCTGCAATTCGGCAGGTATCGAGCACTTCCCGGAGCGCCAGCTGGATATGTGTCGTCTGGGACTCGGACTCTACGGCATCAATTCGCGCAACAACAAGACCATCAACTGTGTGAGCACCCTGAAGACAACCATTCTGCAGATGCACAACGTGAAGGCAGGTGACAGTGTGGGCTACAGCCGCAAGACAATTCTCGACAGAGACAGCGTCATCGCAGCCATCCCTATCGGATATGCTGACGGACTGAACCGCCGTCTGGGCAACCGTCATGCCTACTGTCTGGTGAACGGTCAGAAGGCAGATTATGTGGGCAACATCTGTATGGATGTGGCTATGATAGACGTGACCGACATCGCTTGCAAGGAAGGAGATCCGGTAGAAATCTTCGGCGAGCATCTGCCTGTCCAGACACTGAGCGATATCCTCGAGACCATCCCTTACGAGGTGCTGACCACCATCAGCAACCGTGTGAAGAGAGTTTACTTCCAGGACTAGGAAGTGAAGAGAGAAGAACGAAGAGGGAAGAATGAAGACCGATTCGGTAAAAAATCATTTAAAAAACGTATAAAAATAGAGAAATCCTATCAGAAAATGTTCTGATAGGATTTTTTTTGCGTAAATTTTTCCATCAAAACGTATTGTAATTGAAGAAAAAAGTGTATCTTTGCACACAACAAATCATTAAAAGACAAAAGAGGGTGCTCTTTGTCGTGTATTTTCTAACAATTAAACAATACTACAAATTAAAATGGAACAAGTATTTAGCTATATTATCAGTCTCGGTGCGAGCGTGATGATGCCTATCATCTTCACGGTTATCGGTCTGTGTATTGGCATGAAATTCGGAAAGGCTTTGAAGTCGGGACTCTTCGTAGGCGTGGGTTTCGTAGGCTTGGGCGTGGTAACAGCATTGCTGACTACCAACTTCAACGACCCATTGAAGGCTATTTCTGACATCTACCACCTACAGTTAAACGTTTTTGACATGGGATGGCCTGCAGCTGCAGCTGTAGCTTACAATACAGCAGTGGGCGCATTGATTATCCCAATCTGTCTGGGTGTCAACTTCCTGATGTTGATTACCAAGACAACACGTACCGTAAATATCGACCTCTGGAACTACTGGCACTTCGCCTTTATCGGTGCAGTGGCTTACTTCGTGATGGGCCAGAGTTTGTTTTGGGGCTATTTCGCAGCTATCGTCTGCTACATCAATACCTTGGTCTGTGCAGACCTGACAGCCGACAGATTCCAGAAATATTACGATTTGGATGGTATCTCAATTCCGCAGCCATTCTGCCAGAGTTTCATGCCATTCGCAATCGTTTTCAATAAACTCTTCGATATGATTCCGGGCTTCTCTAAGCTCGATATCGATGCAGAGGGACTGAAGAAGAAGTTTGGTGTGCTCGGTGAGCCACTGGTACTCGGTGTTATCGTAGGTGCCCTGATAGGTTGGGCAGCCCAGCTCGATATCAAGAAGATTCTCTTCCTGGGTGTAACGATGGGTGCTGTGATGGAGCTGATTCCTCGTATTACAGCCCTGTTTATCGACGGTTTGAAGCCTATCTCTGAGAAGACACAGGAGTTGGTGAAGACCAAGTTTAACGGCAAGAAGGTTCATATCGGTATGAGTCCTGCCCTGGTTATCGGTCATCCTACTACCCTGGTAGCATCTGTGATTCTGATTCCGGTTATCCTGGCTATCGCAGTCTTCCTGCCAGGCAACCAGTTCTTGCCTTTGGCATCGTTGGCAGGTATGTTCTACCTCTTCCCAATGATTCTGCCGTTTACAAGAGGTAATGTGGTGAAGACGCTTATCATCGGCCTGGTAACCCTCGTCATCGGTCTCTATTTCGTTACCGATATGGCACCAGACTTTACGCTGGCAGCCAACCAGGTTTATGCAGCAACAGGCGATAATGCCGCTCATATCCCTGACGGATTCTCAGGCGGTGCACTCGATTTCGCATCCTCTCTCTTCGGATGGGTTATCTATCGCGGTGTGAAGCTTTCATACGTAGGTATGGGTGTTCTCGCAGTCATCACAGTAGCCATGATGGTTATCAACCGTCAGCGCATCGTGAAGGAAGAGAGAAAGGTAAAAGGGTAAAAAGGTAAAAAAGTAAAAACAAGATAATTATGAAGAAATTAACATTAATATTAGCAGCAATGGTATTAACAGCAAGTCAGGCTTTTGGCCAGTGTGGAAAATGTGGTTATGAAGTGAAGGCTGAAAATGCCTACACTAACTACAATATTCGTTATGCTAGCAATCCGATGGATGCAAAGCACTATACAACAGACCGTCTTCGCGGTGAGTTCGCTATCGAGAAGGTGTTTGCTCCAGGTGAGGTAAACTGGACATACACCATGTTCGACCGTTTCCTCATCGGTGGTGCTGAGCCAACAACCGCTCCTCTGAAGCTGACTTCTATCGCTCCTCTCTATACAGACAAGCCAAACGATCAGAAGAATCTGCTCGACAACCGCGAGCTGGGTATCATCAACATCGGTGGCGAGGGTACTGTTACCGTTGACGGCAAGAAGTATACACTCGGTTTCCAGGAGGCTCTCTACGTAGGTCGTGGTGCCAAGAACATCGAAGTAAACAGTAAGGATGCAGCTAAGCCAGCTAAGTTCTATATGAACAGCGCTTGTGCTCATCAGACATATCCTACCAAGAAGGTTACCCTGAAAGATGCCAACAACATTAAGGCTGGTAGCCTGAAGGAGAGCAACGACCGCGTAATCCACCAGTTGATTATCGACGGTGTAGCCGGTGTTCGTACCTGCCAGTTGCAGATGGGTGTTACTGAGTTGAAGGAGGGTTCTGTATGGAACACCATGCCAGCTCATACTCACCTCCGCCGTATGGAGACTTACCTCTATTATAATGTACCAGAGGGTCAGAAGATTCTCCACGTAATGGGTGAACCACAGGAGACACGTCCTATCTGGTTGAACAACGAGCAGGCTGTGATTGCTCCGGAGTGGTCTATCCACTGTGCAGCAGGTACCAGCAACTATACCTTTATCTGGGGTATGGCAGGCGAGAATCTGATCTATAACGATATGCAGGTAGTGAAGATTCCTACATTGGAATAATAAGATACATGATATGGCAACCTGGTTCATGATTAATATGAGCCAGGATTTGCCGTCTAAATAGTAATCTAAAATAAAAATAAGTATAACGCTTAAAAACTTTTTGCAAAATGAGTCCTATTACAACAAGCAAAATGTCCAACTTCCGTTGGGTAATCTGTGCGCTGCTCTTCATCGCAACCACAGTCAATTACATGGACCGTCAGGTTCTCTCTTTAACATGGAAAGACTTTATTGCTCCAGAATTCCACTGGACAGATGATCACTATGGTACCATCACCGGTCTTTTCTCAATCTTCTATGCCATCGCCAACCTCTTCGCAGGTAAGTTCGTTGACTGGATGGGCACCAAGAAAGGTTATCTCATCGCCATCTTTGTATGGTCAACAGGTGCTGTGATGCACGCTGGTTGCGGTTGGGTAGCTATGCAGATGGAAGGTTATGATTCTATCGAGGCACTCCGCATGGTACAGGCTGGTAGTGATGCAGCCGTAGCTATCGCCACCATCAGCGTATGGTTGTTCCTCTCTTGCCGCTTGATTCTTGCAGTGGGTGAGGCTGGTAACTTCCCTGCAGCCATCAAGGTAACAGCGGAGTATTTCCCAAAGAAAGACCGTGCGTTCTCTACTGCCATCTTCAACAGTGGTGCCTCTGTAGGTGCTTTGGCAGCTCCAGCCACCATTCCATTGTTGGCTCGCAGCATGGGCTGGGAGTGGGCTTTCATCATCATCGGTGTGCTCGGTTATGTATGGATGGGGCTCTGGATTTGGCTTTATGAGAAGCCTTCTCAGAGCAAGTATGTAAACAAGGCTGAGCTTACTTACATTGAGCAGGATGAAGATTTAGAGAAGGTAAATGCTGAGGCTGAGAAAGCTGAGACTGCAGAGGCAGCTGAGGAGAAGACTATCGGCTTCCTGAAGTGCTTCAGCTATCGCCAGACCTGGTCGTTCATCGTGGGTAAGTTGATGACCGATGGTGTATGGTGGTTCTTCCTCTTCTGGGCGCCAGCTTACTTCTCTGATCAGTATGGTTACTCTTCAGACTCTGGTATGGGTATTGCCCTCATCTTCACTCTTTATGCGATTGTTACGGTATTGAGTATCGGTGGTGGTTATTTGCCAACCTATTTTGTAGATAAGAAGGGTATGAATCCATATATCGGTAGAATGCGTGCGATGTTGATTTTCGCCTGCTTCCCATTGCTCGGTTTGATTGCTCAGCCTATGGGTGAGTACAGTGCATGGTGGCCAGCTATCATCATCGGTTTGCTCGGTGCAGGTCATCAGGCTTGGTCTGCCAACCTTTATTCTACTATCGGTGATATGTTCCCTAAGTCAACTGTAGCTACTATCACCGGTATTGGTGCGATGGCAGGTGGTATCGGTTCCTTCCTGATTAACAAGGGTTCCGGTATGCTCTTCACCTATGCAGAGGGTCAGGGTTCCGCCTTCAGTTTCATGGGCTTCGATGGCAAGCCAGGTGCCTACATGATTGTATTCTGCATCTGTAGTGTAGCTTACCTCGTAGGCTGGTGCATCATGAAGGCATTGGTTCCTAAGTACAAGCCAATCGTTGTAGAATAACGAAAAAGTAAAAAGGTAAAAAGGTAAAAAGGTAAAAAAAACTAGCGGAATGTTAACCAGCGAGGTGCTCTTTTTACCCTTTTACCTTTTTACTTTTTTACCTTTAAATAAATCCTTGCTGTTTGAGGGCTTTGAGGAAACCTTGGCTCATCGCCTCGCAATCCTTCTTTGTGTATCGGATGTCGGTGAAAACCTGGGCTAGGGTCTCTACGTTGTTGATGCGAACGAACTCCTTGTTTTCTTCAAGAGCTTCCTTCTCTGCATAGAAGTCATCTATCTTTTCTGGGGTATAATCTTCGAAATGCTCGTGGTGGATGATGCTGCGCAGAGGGAGACGGTCGCTCAGGGCTGGATGTTCTGCCGGCCAGCCGATGGTCAATGTGGCTACTGGCATTACAAGCTTAGGGAGCTTCAGGGTGTCGATGATCATCTTTGGCATATAAACTGTGGTTCCGAGGAAGCAAGTACCCAAGCCAGCCTCTTCTGCCAGATTGGTGAAGGTCTGGGTAAAGAGAAGGGCATCGGTAGCTGCATTCATAAAAGAGAGAATGTTGTCATAGCCCGGGGTTCCCTTGCGGTTCTCTGCCCAGAGGGTTGTGCGGCGATAATCAGCACAGATGGTGAGGACGACCGAGGCTTCTGTTACCATTGGCTGGTTAAAGTGGGCTGGCGCCAGTGCCTTCTTTCCTTCTTCGCTTCTTGTTACCACAACGCTGTAAAGCTGCAGGTTTCCCATTGTCGGGGTGCGCTCTGCCTCTTCCAAAAGGCGGTTCAGGAGTTCTTCTGATACTTCCTTCTCTGCATATTTTCTGATACTTGTTCTGTTCTTAATCGATTCCATATCTTTTTTATTTTATCATTATACCTTATTATATATATAGGAGTTCTGTTCCATTTCAGAACCCTATTTTGCTGCAAAGTTAGTGAAAGTTTCCCAAAAAGTTGTCTTTCTTTCGCTTTTTTAGTGAAATATATGCCAAAACGTTTCAGATTTTAGAAATAAAAGTTTAATTTTGCACCTAAATATGAAACGTTTGATATGAAATATACTGAAAATATGACTTTTGAAGAGGCTTCCAAGGCTCTTATAGATGAATTGAATGCTAATCTGGCAACACTTCATCAGAATTATCATGTAGAACAGTCTGATTGGAATAAACTCTATGATCAGATAGCCAATGTTGTTTCAGAGGAAACTCATCTTCCTGTTTTCTCTCCTGAAGTAATGGAGGTGCGACCTCGAGAACTGGAATGCGATGTGGTGCGATTCCAGAATAATAAGGAGAAATGGGTGGCTCTGGTAGGACTGCTTGATGGTCATCCATACGAAATCTTCACGGGTTTGCAGGATGAGGACGAGGGTATCATGCTGCCTAAATCTGTAAGCAAAGGCAAGATTGTGAAGACCATTCTTGATGGAGGATTGAAGCGATACGACTTCCAGTTTGTGAACAAGCGAGGCTATAAGATTACGGTTGAGGGATTGAGCGAGAAGTTTAATCCTGAATACTGGAACTATGCCAAGCTGATATCCGGTGTGCTGCGCTACCGTATGCCTATCGAACATGTCATCAAACTCGTTTATCAGCTCCAGCTTACTTCAGATAACATCAATACCTGGAAGAAAGGTGTTGTGACAGCCCTGAAGAGATATCTGAAGGATGGTAGCCTGATGAAACTTTACGATGATAGCGATTCCGAATCCTAATCCCCAAGATAGAAACTGATATAAACTATGCTTTTCCGTAGTAAGATATACTTGAAGAATGTCCGTTTCCATGCATATCACGGCGTTCTGCCACAGGAAACCCTGGTGGGCAACGATTATGTGGTGAATCTGGATGTGAGCTATGATTTCTCCAGAGCCATGGAAACCGATGAACTGGCTGGAACCCTCAACTATGCAGAACTCTATGAACTCGTGAAACAGGAGATGGAGATACCTAGCAAACTGCTGGAACATGTAGCCGGAAGGATAGGAAAGCGACTCTTTGCAGAATATCCGACTATTCAGAAAATACAACTCGCCATTACCAAAGTTAATCCTCCTTTTGGAGCTGACTGTGACGGCGCAGGGGTAGAAGTTGTATTAACAAATGATAAAACTTTATAGTAGATTTAGGTTTTCTGATACAAAAGTAGTAATTTTGCAAAATCATCAGAAAGATATGTTGAAGAAAATAACACTCATATTGACCCTATTGTGTATGTTGGTGCTGACAGCGACAGGCGCCAACCGCCGTTTCACGCTCGTTATCGACCCAGGTCATGGCGGTCATGATGCGGGTGCACTTGGTGCTATTTCCAAAGAAAAGAATATCAATCTCTCTGTGGCATTGCAGTTTGGCAAATATGTTGAGCGCAATATGCCGGATGTGAGAGTCATCTATACCCGTAAGACGGATGTCTTCATTCCTCTGAAGGAGCGTGCCAACATTGCTAACCGCGCCAATGCCGACCTGTTTATCTCGGTACATACCAATGCGCTGCCAGCCGGTAAGATAGCCCGCGGTTTTGAAACCTATACGCTCGGTATGCACCGTGCCAAGGATAATCTCGATGTGGCTATGCGAGAGAACTCCGTTATCTCGATGGAGAAGGGCTATCAGCAGACCTATCAGGGTTTTAACCCAAGATCTTCTGAGAGCTACATCATCTTCGAGTTTATACAGGGTAAGAATATGGAAAGAAGCGTAGAACTGGCGCGCAATATCCAGCGAAAGGTTTGTTCCGGTGCCAACCGTCCGGATAAGGGTGTGCATCAGGCAGGATTCCTGGTTCTCAGAGAAACCTCGATGCCTAGCTGTCTGATAGAGCTCGGTTTCATCACTACTGCCGATGAAGAAAGACTGCTCAACGATGCCAGCAGGGTGGATGATATCGCCCGAGGCATCTACGAAGGTTTTGCGCAATATCGCAATAAATACGATAAATCCATCTCGGTTCCTTATCGTGCTGCAGATACAGAATCGGTGCCGGTTGCCAAGATAGTTTCTGATACGAAGCAGGAGAAGGACGAGCGCCGTGCTGAGGAGGCGGATACTGCGCCGAGAAGAACGGTGAAGCAGGTGGAAACCAGAGCAACAAAGGCTAAAACGGTTCAGCAGAACAGAAGACAGAACCAGCAGGATAAGCCGGCTCAGCAGAGCAGACAGACGCAGCAGAACAGAACGTCTCAGCAGAACAAACAGAACCAGCAGAACAGAACTGTAGCTCAGAACAAGCCGGCACAGCATAAAGCCAATGTAGCCGATGCGCCTGTCTTCAAGCTTCAGATATTTGTCAGCAACCGCATGCTCCGCAAGGGTGATGCCCATTTCAAGGGCGAAACCGGTTATGACAGTTATCAGGAAGGCAATATGGTGAAATATACGATGGGAGCTTCTACCAACTATAATGAGATTTTCCGCTTGCGCAAGACGCTTGCCGAGAAGTTCCCGGAAGCTTTCATCATAGCTTTCAAGAATGGAAAGAAATATGATGTGAATCAGGCTATACGTGAGTTCAAACAGAACAGAAACCGCTGATTGACCTGAGTAAGGATAAGATATAAGCACGAATATATAAAGAGATAAATATGAAGCTAACAAAAGAAATCAAGATAGCTCTTGTAGCTATTGTCGGTATTTTGGTTATGTATTTCGGAATCAATTTTCTGAAAGGCATGAATCTGTTCTCTACCAACAACGCCTACTATATGACGTTTGATGACATCCAGGGACTGGGTGCCTCTACGCCTATTTATGCGGATGGTTATAAGGTAGGTACCGTGGATGGTTTGGAATATGATTACAAGGAGAATGGTCCTATCAAAGTAAAGGTGGATATTAACAAGGATTTGAGAATCCCGCAGGGCAGTAAAGCCGAAATAGTAAAAGACCTGATGGGTAACCTGCAGGTGAATCTGCTTCTGGCAAACAATCCGCGCGAAAGAGTAGAACCGGGTGGTATCATTCCGGGTGCTGTAAACGGAGGCATGATGGATAAGGCTGCCAACCTGATTCCGGTAGTGGAAAAGATGTTGCCTAAACTGGATTCTATCCTTACTAGTGTGAATGCGCTGCTGGCTGACCCGGCTCTGGCTGCTTCGCTGCATAATGTGGAAACCATCACAAGCAACCTCACCGTTTCTACACGTGAGTTGAATACGCTGATGGCGGGTCTCAACAAGCAGGTTCCGGGTATGGTAAGAAAGGCGAATGGCGTGCTGGATAATACCAACCGCCTAACAGCTAATCTGGCCAGTCTTGATGTGCAGGGCACTTTGAACAAGGTGAACCAAACTTTGGAGAGTGCTCATCAGTTTACTGAGAAGCTGAACAGCAACCAGGGCAGCCTCGGATTGCTGATGAACGATACCAAGCTGTACGACAATCTGACGTCAACCATGAGTCATGCCGACTCCTTGGTTATCGACTTGAAGGCACATCCGAAACGCTATGTCCATTTCTCTGTTTTCGGCAGAAAAGACAAGTAAAAAGAGTTCGAGCTAAATAAATTTAGTCTAAATAAGATTCGGTATGTTTCACGCCCCGAAATGACTCGCAAACTGTTTGTTTGTTAGCCGTTTCGGGGACGTTACATTATTGTTTCACTGAATTTCAGTCTGCTATATTTGTATTTTAGACAAGTGTTTGGTATTCAGTAATTTAAAGACTATCTATTAAAATGTTTTAAATAAGGGGATTTGCATTTCTCCTATTTTTTTTGTAACTTTGCACGTGATTTCGCATCTTTTGGTGCGTCCCGTCATTTGTGAATTAAAGTATTAATAATATTAGTAATCAATGTTAGCAAGTCCAAAAGCCCTCTGGGACAACAGTCTTTTGCTCATAAAGGACAGTGTAACAGAGCAGCAATATAACACATGGTTCAAGCCAATCGTCTTTGAATCGTACAAGCCGTCGACAAAGACTTTGTTGGTGCAGGTTCCGAGTCCGTTCGTATACGAGTACTTGGAACAGAACTTCGTTGACTTGTTAAGTAAGGTGCTGCATCGTAATTTTGGTGAAGGAATCCGTCTCACTTATCGTGTTGTAACCGATAAGGAGCATAAGCTTTCTCAAGATATAGAGGCAGATCCAGACGATGCTGATATGGCAAAGCAAACTCGTGAGCGTGCCCAGCAGACGGCTGCCCAGCCTGCCGCTCCCCAGCAGCAGGAAGACATTGATACACAGTTAGACCCGAAGCTTACTTTCAACAATTATATGGAGGGTGACAGCAATAAGCTGCCTCGTTCCGTAGGATTGTCTATTGCCGAGCATCCCAACACCACCCAGTTTAACCCAATGTTCATTTACGGACCTTCGGGTAGCGGTAAGACGCATCTGGTGAATGCCATCGGTCTGAAAGCGAAGCAGATGTATCCTCAGAAGCGTGTGCTCTATGTGAGTGCCCGCCTTTTCCAGACCCAGTATACCGATGCCGTGCTCCATAATGCGAGCAATGATTTCATCAACTTCTATCAGTCTATCGATATGCTGATTGTGGATGATATCCAGGAGTGGGCTGGTAAGGCGAAGACGCTGAATACCTTCTTCCATATCTTCAACCACCTTTTCCGCAACGGAAAGCGTATTATCCTGGCGAGCGACCGCCCTCCGGTAGAGTTGAAGGATATGCCAGACCGTCTGCTCACCCGTTTCTCTTGTGGTCTGGTCTGCGAGTTGGAGAAGCCGAATATCCAGTTGTGTGTGGATATCCTGAGCAATAAGATTCGACGTGACGGTTTGAAGATTCCGGTAGATGTCATCTCTTTCATCGCCCAGACCTGTAACGGAAGTGTGCGCGATTTGCAGGGAGCCATCAATGGTCTTCTGGCTTACAGCATTGTTTATAACAGCAGCATTGATATCCGTCTTGCCGAGCGCGTCATCAAGCGTGCCGTGAAGTTGGATGATAAGCCGCTCACCATCGATGATATTGTTGAAACGGTTTGCCATCATTATAATGTAACGGTTACTGCCGTGAACAGCAAGAGCCGTAAGCGTGATTATGTCGTGGCAAGACAGGTAACGATGTATCTGGCACAGAAATATACCAAAATGCCTGCTTCGAGAATCGGCAAACTCGTTGGTAATCGCGATCATAGCACAGTTATCCACAGTTGTTCAAAAGTGGAAGAAAGGCTGAAGATTGATTCCGGTTTCAGCGACGAACTGGTTAGTATCGAAAACGGATTAAAGGTGAAAAGGGCATAAAGAATGTGCT
>ERZ1035006.1898-NODE-1898-length-12793-cov-7.839692_pt1 | contig 12793 bp, 15 predicted proteins | sample MGYA00520694_ERZ1035006 | MGnify/ENA primary metagenome ERZ1035006 (study PRJEB33766, sample SAMN09781746) | gut metagenome | biome: gut microbiome | host: Homo sapiens | place: Madagascar | study: EMG produced TPA metagenomics assembly of the PRJNA485056 data...
ATACTACACCACCCCACTTCCCCTTTACGCACAGCACAGACACTGACAGTCCGAAAAATTGTACTTATATAAAATACACAAACATAGGTGTTAATCTTTGTACGAAATGTCAATAGACAAAAGAGGGTGCAAGGTGTATACTGTAAACAAGAGGTCAGGAAACGAACCTCAAATATATTTGATTAGGAGTAACAGAATGACGATTAAATCAAAACGCTGCTGGACAAACGCCAGCGATATAACCGATATGGTAAAAACAAGACTATATTTTAATAAACAACCGTTTTTATTTGAAAATTTTATCCAACAAATAATTAACGATGACGAGCATATTACAGATGCAAAGTTATTTAATTATGCAAAGCAAATTAAAGACGCCAGCGATATAAGTGATAGTATTGCAGATATAATGTTTAGTTTAAGTAAATGCACATACACTGTTTATTACGAGGTAGAAGAATGAAATTAGAAGAAATTATTGAAAGTATTAACTATTGCTTGGAATGCGACAATGACAGAATACCAACAACGCAAGAGGACTTGCGGATTATTAAAGAAGCCCTTGAAAAGCAGATACCTAAAAAACCGATATTGAAAGAATAGGGTTTTTTGGTTCTTATCCATTTTGCTCTTGGTGTGATAATGCCCTTATAAATACCCGAAATGATAGTTGGCATAAGGAAAAATTTTGCCCTAACTGTGGACAGAAAATAGATTGGAGTGAGTGCAAAATAAAAGACATTGACAAATGCGTTATAATGAAAAAGATTTTGACAGTCGCTGTCAATTGTGCATTCAAAATAGAAAACTATGGCTTGAAAGTGAGGTAACAGAGCTATGAAACAAATTAAATATTTTGAAATTTTAATTGATAATCAAGTTAGATACTATCAAGTAGAAGATACTGCTAGATTCCTTGATATATTGATGAAATTCATTAAAGCAAAGAAAATTTATCAAATTACTTTCATTTTATATGATGACGGCACAAGCACAAGAGATATTAATTTAACAGTCTTTAAGAGTAATACAATTCAGTATCTAGTTGCGGAAAAAAATAAGGTTGAAGCAAATATGCTATATTTGAAAAATGTTATTAAGCAGTTAGACGAATTCCATAATTATAAGGAAATTGCACAATTGCAAATTGTTCTTAAATCGTTAAAAAATGATAAATACATATTAGATTATAAAATTAATCAAGTCAAAGAGTTAAATAACTATATGTTGTATTTGTCAAATAAAGAAATTGAATAAATTCGAGGTCAGCGCATTTATTTAATATATAAAATTATGAAATTAAAACATAAAGGAGATAATATAATTATGAACAATGAAATTATGGCAATGTCGGGCAACCTCACCCGAGAGGACAAAATTAAACTTTATAATAAGGTGTCAAACACGGACGGCAGACTTTCAAGCCTTGTTAATAAGGAAGTAAAAGTTGTTAATGTTCTTTTTATGGACGGTGAAATTAAAAACAATGAAACAGGTGAATATATCGCAGTTGAAAGAGCAATCATATTCACCGTAGACGGCAAAGCATATCACGCTACTTCACTCGGTATTGTTGCTTCGCTTCACAGTATCATTGCAATGTTCGGAGAGCCCAGCACGTGGGCAGAACCACTTACAATCTGCCCAGTTGAAAAGCAGACAAAGAGCGGTCACACTTATGTGCTTGAACTTAAATAAAATAATCTGCTTAAAATTTTGAGTTTTACTTAAAATAAGCCCCTTTAATTAGGGGCTTTAATTCTAGGGGTGATTGCGTGAAATATAATGCAAAGCGAATAGCGATAAACCAACAACGTCTTGAAAAATATAATTTGCGAAAAGAAATATATCGACAAGAAAATAAACGACAACAAATGAGTGAAGCTGAAGAAAATAAATACTATAATAAATTAATATCTGATGAAATAGGAGAATATAAAGACATTGTCGGTTTTGGCCATTTCTCTAAGATTTTCCGCTCTGGTAATTCTCGGGCAGTATATGAAATGTTAACGGGGCAAGCAGGCGGCGCAAAAGACTGGCGCATTATTCCGCAAGCGCTGGAACGTTATTCAATATTTTTTAATTCAAATGACGTTGAGACGGTGTTATACGCGATTGCAAAATTATCCGATTTATGGGAGTCGTTTATTTCATCACCAAACGGGTTAGCAGGTGTTTAATAATGGAATATGTCGCAGATTTTGAAACTACCCGAGATTTTTTTACCCAAAAGCAAAGGGTATGGCTTGCTGGAATTACTCCAGTCGGTGAGGACACAAGAGCAGAATCACGCATTCAATTTTCATTGCAAGAGTTTCTTGATGAAGTTAGCAAAATGTCAGAAAGTGACAATAAAATGAATGTATTTTTCCATAATTTGAAATTTGACGGGTCATATTTAGTGTACTATTTTTTGGACGTATTAAAATTAGAATGGGTGAATAAGCGTTCAAATAAATTACAATATGGCGAATTCACAACAAACGTTAATCAAATGGGGCAAGTTTTTTCTATTTCGTATAACACAGGATACGGAGTTGTTAATTTTCGTGACTCTCTCAAAATTTTCACCGCAAGCGAAAAAACGCTTGCAGAGTCATACCACTTGCCAACGCTAAAAGGTGAAATAGATTATAAAAAACGGCGTGACGTGGGGTATATTGCAACGAAAGAAGAAATTGATTATATTATTAACGACCTTTTTATAATTTCTACAATTCTTTATAAATTCCGCAAAGAAAATTTTGAAAAAAATACAATAGCGTCAAGTGCACTTAATGAATTTTGTAAAATGAATTTTGTGCCGAAATTAAATAACGGATATGTTAGTTTACGATATTTTAGGGAACGTCACCCCATAACAGTAGAGCAAGATGAGCAAATTCGCAAGGCATACGCTGGCGGGCTTTGTTATGTCAACCCAAAATATAGAGGTAAGGAGGTCGGCAAGGGTATTGTGTTAGACGTAAACTCAATGTATCCCTTTGTCATGTATAATAAATTAATGCCGTATGGTTGTCCGATTCATTACGAGGGCGACCCGAAATATAATAAATATTACCCTCTTTTTATTCAGCGTATTAAAATTGATTATAAAGTACCTACTAGTGTAATGCCTATAATCCAAAACCGATATAGGCAGATAATCAAAGAAAAAGCAAGAACTTATTTGCTTGATACAAAAGGCTTTGACTTAGATATATGGGTGACTAATATTGAACTTGATTATATATTAGAAAAATATGAAGTATTTCATATTGAATATATAGAGGGTTATTTTTTCAAGGCAAAAGAAGGTGGGTTTTTTCGTGAATATATCGATCGATTTTTGACATTCAAAAACAAAGGGAAACAAGAGGGTAACGCTTTTCAAAAGAATTTCGGTAAAATGTACTTAAACTCTTTATATGGGAAAATGGGAAGTAAGATTATAAATCCTGTTATGAAACCCCATATAAACGATAAAGGGTTATTACAATATACTGAAATTGACAGAACTCAAAACCAACCTTTATACGTGCCTTTAGCCGTCTATATCACCGCTTACGGGCGAATTAAACTAGCAAATGTGATAAATCAAAACTTTGATAGATTTTGCTACTGTGACACCGACAGTGTGCACCTTGTCGGCGAAAAAGTGCCTAAAAACTTAAAAATTGATAAAATGAAGTTAGGGGCGTGGGATTTAGAATTTAAGTTTGACAGAGCAAAATATTTAAATCCCAAAAAATACGTTGAGGAAAACGCCGACACGCTCTTAGTTAAATGCGCAGGGCTCAGCATAAGCAAAGACAAAAATAAACCCGATGACGTATATAACGAGGTAACATTTGATAATTTTGATTATAACGCAAAATATTTAATTAAAAGAGCGCGAATGTTTCAAGGCGGGCAAGATATTATTGATTGCGTTTATCAAATTCACGAATAAGAGAGTACGAAAAAAAACCGTACTCTCTTTTTTATTTTTAGTCGCTTTCGTTTTTACTCATTGTGATAAATGATGTACGTCCAGCATTTATGCACATTGTATCTCCGCTCGGGTATAGTGCTTTCCAGCTTTCTTGATTAGTGTAATTTTTAGTGCAAAAATTAACAAAAGAATGTTGACAATATAACCCGTATGCAGCTTTGCCGTATTCTTCAGAAGAACTTGCGGCGTGAAAATCTAAACCCGCGCAAGATAATACACCTTGATTAATGCTTGCACAATATCCGTCAGTATTTAGGGCTGGTATCGTTTGCCCGATTTTAAGATAATGTAATGTAAATATACCACCTTCAAGCAATAGGTTACCCGTCCAGTGACTGTTAGCCGTGTTACCGCCAGCGGCTGGCGTCTCGATAGTAACAGATTTTGAAGTTCTAAACTGCGCCATATATTCAGTGTTACCTATTAACTGAATTGTAAAATCGTGCGAAGGGTGCGCGTTTACATAATAACTTGCTTCTGCTATCAGCTTAAAAGGTCTAGCACGTGAGCCGTCGGGGTTCGTGATATGCTTTAACCCTTTTACGTCAGGGTCGACAATTAATACTTGCCCGTTAGTTGGTCGAGGGGCGTCGTTGCTATCAAGAGCACGCCACGGGTCAGCCTCAAAGAACGCGTTACAACGAACTTGCGAAAGGCTTTCCCCGAGGTTGAAAGAACCGCCGATTAATAGTTTGCCATTCTCATAGGTGCACCCTTGCACTTCTCCGATATATGTATAGTCACGCCCATATTGTGGGAGTGCATATCGGGTTATAAGTTGACCTGTTACAGAGTTATAAACTGCAACGCCGTTAAACGGAGACGGTGTTGCAACGTAAATATTTCCGTTAGCATAATAAAGTGATTGTGTTGGGTTTTCGATTTTCGGTGATAATGATAAATATTCTGTTGCGGTTTTATTTTCAAAATCAAGTTTATAAATTTTTCCGAAGCCCTCGGAGTCGCTTGCCTCATTTGCATAGAATTCGCCATTCATAACAAATATATTTTGAATAACAAGCGGAAATTCTACCGTATCAACAAGTGATAAATCCGACTCGTTAATTATAAACACTTTTCCGCTTCCCGTAGCGCTGTCGGCGTTTGAATTCGCATAATAATAACAACCGTTAACATATAACTTGCCATTGTGATATGCTATACCGTTTGCGTGTTCAATCGGCAAAATAGCAGTGTTTATTTTTATGCCGACTCTATCATATACTGATAGTCTTGCGTTATTTGTGGAAAACGGTGTATCTTCTGTGCCATAAGGTATCATTGCACACGCCACTTTTTTAACACCGTTACTGTCTTTGTAAAATAAGTTACCTTGCATAAGGGCGTAATAATCGCCGAAGTTTTCTAAACTTTCGTTATCCTTACCAAAGAATGTTGAATTTCTCCCCGTTTCAAATAGCAATCTAAAAAGCCTTTGATATGGTAATTCTTGATTAATCGGCACTTGCAATACTTCACGGAGAATGTCGGCAAGATATCCGCCCTCTTTCCACTGAGTAAGCAGTTTATAAACCTCCTCTTTGACACGTTCATCAATAGAATTTTCTATTTTATCAAGTCTGCTAGCGAACATTTCAACAATTTCCCTTGTTTCCTTGTTGTCATTAGCAAGTTCAATAACAGCACATTTAAGTCCCGCCACCATTTCCGAAAATGACAAAGAGTCATCATATAACATCGGTATTATTTGATTATACAGTTTTTTACAATCGTTATAGAACATATTAAAACCCCCTAATAATATAGTGACATAAATAAGATTTTGAATTCATCAAGAAAAGCGTTGAATAAATTATAAAATTCATTCATTAAATTAATATCATTTACGCTGGCTAGACCTTTATCGTGCAAATGTTCAATACTTTCATCACTTCTTGATATTTCCGAATTATCGGCGATTCCGACGCTTGTAAAATCCCCGACTTCACCGACCGTAAGCATTTGCTCTGGCAATGACGAAGCCGCCGATTTACTCCCCGTTTTGCGTTGACTTTTTTCGGATTCACCGATTAAATTTGTTTCGTGCATTTTGTCGAAAGTCTCAAAGAGCAAATTATATTTAGGCACAATCAAATTTAATTTTGTTTCAAGATTAATTTTGAACAGTTCAACAGTTTCAAATCCAATTTCATATTGTAGGTATTTTTGCAAAAATTGTTTTTCAAAATACCCTTTGAAATCGCTTGAAATATTTGAACAGTTGTATAAATTATAATCAAAATCAAAAATTTGTTGTCGTGCGCTTTCAATTTGCTCTTTAAGATTCGCACCCGTTCCGAACTGTCGAACTAAATTCAAAATTGTTGTTGTGTAAACGCTCACACGTCATCACCTGCCTTTATAGGGCTGTCAAGTTCGGCAATGCGAACATCACAATTATACCCCCAAGCGTTAATGCCGTCACGCAAAATTTTACGCTCATTAAGATAACTTAAATTTAATTTATCCGCCATACTTACATCCGCCTTTACTTCACTTGATATTAATCTTTCTTTTTTTCCGCTTATACTTGTTTGAATCCCGATAAAATTAAGATACTCATCAATAATTTGCATTTTCAAATTATATAAAGGTTCAATATTAAATTGAGTGTCAATTTTAATAGCATTCAACCCCAAATTTTCAGTAAAATCGGGTTCACCGATAACAAATGGTTCTTGCGCGTTAAACTTTTTAATAAAGTTTACAAGAGAAAGTTGTTTTTCTTTCGGTGCGGTAAAAAGTGTTGTCATTCTTTGGGCGTATGTCTGTGCCTGTATCGTCAAATCAATATCTTTAAGTCGCTTAGCGTATTGAGCAATGATATATATTAACGGCATTCTTAACTTGTTGTCAAAGCCTATAACATAATTTTCTTTATTAACCCGTAAATTAAAATTGTTATTAGCAAAAACCTCAATTTCATTTTTTGGCAAATTATAAATATTTAACTCGTTAGAATTGACCCAGCGTAAATTAACAATTTTGTCAAAAATGCGCACTCCTGCCGCCGTTCCTGTTGTTAATAAATCAAGTTCAAGTTGTCGGGCGTTCATTGTCGGCGGTAAGTCCACCCACTCAAAGCGTGATAACGCTATATTAAGAAGTAAATTAAATTCAAATCCGAAATTATCGGAGTTTGATTTAATTCCTTGACCGAATCCCTCTAACGTTTGATTTATCGCTGGCAAGTGATTAAAAGAAAAATCTTTATAAAAATCGTTGTTAAAGTCCATTATATCACTCCTTTAATTATTATTTTTGGTATAGTCACCCATAGTGTCTATGTTATGCCAAACCGTTGTACCTTTATTGAATATACTTGCGAATTCGCTCTCATCATCTTTATTACCGAAGAATGTAAAATTAAGGTTACGAGTTTTGATATAGTTCCAGTTACTGCGGTTTGTGAAATACGCCCGAGGGTTACCAAATTCATTAATTGAATAACCGAAGCAGTCAAAAAATGAATCAAAGCGTTTGCATTCGCTTAATGTTGGGCTTATATCCGTCCACCGAAGTGTAGCCCGCCCGTTAGTTATATTAATTAAGTTCGTGTTATTACCGAATGAACCCAAAGAAGTCCCGAGCTTGTCAATAAGATTTACACCTTGTTGTAATACTTGCCCTGCAATTTCAAAGGTTGCCGTGGGTTCGGCAATAGCAGTTGCAACTCTCCCTGCTATCTGCGGAACACTTTGCATTAATGTTAATGCTTTATTAAGTCCAGTATTAGCGTCATAACCTACACGGCGTTCACCACGATAACCTACAAATAAAAATTGCTTATCACGCTCGTTATAATTCCGTAAACGCAAATAGAAGCCGCCTATATCCATAGGAATACAAGCACATTCAACGGTTATTTTTCCGTCTATTGCTTCTGGTTTAAGTGGAATATATATTCCGCTTCTAGAATATAATACATACGCTTTGAACATTGACGATAACATTTTTTTATTTCTCGGAGTATATCCACAAGCAAGGTTATTTGTTTTCGGCATTTCCTCTGATAATGTTCGCTCCTCGTTTGTAGCATAACTTGCCGAGGTTTTCGCCCATTTTGGTATAGCATAAAGACCGATTAATTCGTCACGGTGGTCTTGTAGTTCCGCCAAAGTCGGCAAGCCTGTTAACGCAATACCTATGGGGGTGTTTTTGACTTCTTCACCCGTTGTTAATAGATATTTCCATAACTGTTTCCAGTTTAAATCCAAGTCAATATCGCCAACAATGTTATCAAAAGACTTTCGCCCGTATTGTTCTAGATAAGAATTAATATCAGCCTTAGAGTCGATATAAAAACCATACTCCGCAAAGGTATTAACGTCACCAACGCCATCGTACTCATATTCACCCGTATTCTTGTTATACTTAGAAGCCGTATGCAAAACCCATTGAGGTTCCCACTGGGCATTCGTGCCCACACTTGATTCACTCTCACGGGTGATTATAGGTATCGGACTCAGTGGCTCGGGCTCTAGATTGCCGCCTATTGTGTCGCTTGATTTTGGAATGTGTGAGCGTTCAATCCAAGATTGACGAAACACCGTATCAAACTGCCAAGTTTGCCAAACATCAGTTTTAAGATATATTTTTGTTGTATTTTTTGCAACATATTCTATTCTGTCAATGAAATTATAAAACATTTTTCTAGAATTTTCATTTGCGTTGAAATAACAACAATAATTCATATACTTATATTCGGCAGCATTGCCTTTTAATATAATAGCACTGTCTTTTTGAATATAGGTACAATCGGTTTTATGAATTTTCATAATAGAAGTTATTTTATCTTCTTGTCCGTCCTGTGTCGAAAAATCAACGATATTTGTATATTCAGCATCCCACGGAACTTGACCTATCCAACATTCGGTAACTTGCGGTTCATAATTTTTGTTGTCAAGATTATAAATTTTATCAAAATCAATATTTTGCATATTTTCACCCTTTCAAATAAAGGGCGGTTATACCGCCCTCGTTAAAAATTATGAAATTGTCACGCCGACAGAAATAATAACATTCGGAAATAGGTTGTTCTTATCCCTCATAGAGAATTTGAACTCACCCTCACCCTTTGTAAATGACGCCTTATTAGTTGCTATAGAAATATTGACCGTTCCGTCATTTGCCGTCAAGAATTCAATCTTGCTTGCAAGGTCTTTAACTTCCGTTTCGCTCTTGTCAGTATAAGTCCCACTAACAAAATCAAATACAAGTTCACTCTTTGCCGAGTCGGGAACATTTGCATAATTTATTGTTTCGCTCTCTGTCGCTGTGGAAAGTGCAACGGTTGTATTATCAATACTAAATCCAAGCAGTTTAGGGCTATCGCTGATAACATAACCCTTAGCGTTTGCGAACGGGCAACAACCTATAGTTTGCCATACGTGATAGAAGAATTGCCAAGTCATAGAACTTGCGATATAGTCCGAACTTGTCGTATTAAGGTTATCATAAAAATTGAACAGTGCCTTATCTGCTACAACATAACCAAGATTTGAGTTAATATGCCCCTTAATCTTGCCAGTTGAAAGGTCATACTCATCATATGAAAAATCGTCAATTTCAATAAGATTTTTACGGAATTCTACTTCTGGCATATTGAATGCCGAAGCAAGAACCTCAACACCAAAAGTTTGAAGTAAATCGGACCTCATTATAACTACAATGTCATCGGGTTCAGTCCAAGTAACTCGAGGTGTCGGGTCTGTCACGCCGTTGGCTTTTGCCCACTCTTCAAAGTTATTCATATCGGAGCGGGCGGCAGTCATAAGGCTCCTTGTTGTTCTTAGTTCTGTAATAAGGTTCTTAACATTACCCTCTGTCGGATAAGGAATATACGAAGATTTACAAATTTTTTCGCTTACGCAGGCGTTAATTGCCGCTTTGAAAAGATTTTGCTCACGAATTTCCGCACCACTGAATACGGCCTTAATAATGCCGTCAATGAATGCATCTAGAGTGTCCCAAGAAACAAACGCCTTAGCGTATGAATTTCTGTTGATAGAAATCGGAAAAAATACTTGTGAATTCAACCTAAACAACACGCTTACGGTATCAGTGTCATAGTAAGTAAGAACGCCCGACAGATTGCGCCCGTTATACTGTCTCGGGTTTACGGGGTTTATATGCGTTGCTTCAATGTCAGTGCCGAGCGGGGCAACATACCCTTTTTTAAGTGCTGAAAGTTTATTTTTATACCTTTTTGCAGTGAAAATCTGAAAAGCAATTCTATTAACGAGTTGCAAAAATTCATTTTGCACTGGAGTATACTCTGAAGTTGAAAGCACAAGATTTTTTGCAAATTCCGCAAATTCTACAGTGTCAGTAACGAGTGGTACGCTCTTTTGGTACGCTGAAGAACTCATTTTACGCATAGAATTAAGTGTTTGAGTTAGTTTTTTACTAGGCATTTTTTATCACTCCTTTTATTAATATAAATCAGCCAAATCATCAAGAACTATTTTTTCGGTCTCGTCAATCTTTTTTTCTCTGTTGTTATTGACGATTTTATCGAGAAAATCATTTTTGATTTTGTCGAATTCGCCGTCAACCTTTTCTTCAAGTTTCTTGATTATACCAAGAATTTCTGCTGTGGTTGGGTTTTCCTCAGTTGATTCCTCGGTTTTTTCCTCAGTTGATTCCTCGTTTTTTCCCTCAGTTGTTTCCTCGGTGTTCTCCTCGGTTATTTCCTCGGTTCTCTCTTCCTCTACAACCTCACCGTTAATTTCCACAATGTCACCGTTTGAAAGTTTAACACGCATTTTATTTCACCTCACTTTATATTTGATAAGATTATATTTTTGACATTCAAATCTATATAATACATTCGCCCCGTGTTAATCATTTTTAGGCAGTTAGAATATAGATTTGAAGTTTTAATATTTATATTATTTTCGTTTATATCACTTGCATTAACCGCGTAGCAATATTGATTATTATTCCCTTTATCGCTGATATAGTAACAAATTTGTAAATCTTGCTTGCGCCGAAATTTATAAAGATATAACCGTTTGCCGTTACAAATTAACCCTGCAAGTTGGACCGCCTGTCCTGGCGGTTTAATTATGTTACTATTTTCATCTACTAGTTTAATTTTTCCGATTGCATAATTATAATATTCGGGGTCATATTCTTTAACAATTCGGTTAAAAGTTTTATTTTCTCAATTAATTCTTTGCTTGTTTCAAGGTTCCAAAATAACAAATCTTTTGTCATTTGTTTTTCACCGTTTTTTAATGAAATATGAAACATATTGCAAAGTGGGTTATTTTCACTTACAAGGTTTGAGATAAAGAAAATAGTAACCTCGTCAAGTCTTGTTAATGTTTCCACCAAGTCAAAAAAAATTCGCATTTCGTTCATCATATAACGATAGAACGCACTAGAATTATCAATTATATATTCCTCAAATAGAATATATTTTATATTTGTTAATTCCTCAAAACCTTTATTTACCGTATACTGCGACAGAGCGATACAAACGCCTGCAAGTTCGCCATTAATGTAGAATTTTGAGCCTTTTTCTTTTAAGTCAACATCAGCGTATTTTTTATTTGTTTTTACCTTATTAAAAAAACCAGTTGACGCTATTTTTTTTTCGGCTTTATAACGTCTAAGCCATACAAACTGGCTTTTATCTTTCAAAAACTTGTCAATAAAAAACATTTTACTACCGTATGTTTTTCCGATTCCACGACCACCGAATAAAACGTTAAAAATGCGCTGTTTACTTGTTATATCGTTAAAGTCAAGATAAATATTTTGTTTTAACGATTCCACATTTATAACCCCCTGTTATCGGGTATTTGACTGCGGTATTAACTCTGCCTTGCTCGTAAACTTTGACAAAATCGCCTTGATATAATGACCCTATTTTTAATTTACTGTTGTTATCCGCCCAAACGACAGAATCAGCAATCATAACCCTGTTATATTCATCTGTTAACTTATCTTGATTTTTTGGGCGAAGCCAGCCAAGAACTTGCGAATAATTATACTTATGAATTCTAACGTCACCATTACCGTTATAGTTTTGCTCAATGCAAACAAAACCCGAACTATCACCGCAGAGAGCAACGGCGGTATGCCCAGCATAACCGTTTTTTGCTTTACTCCAAACTATAACATCACCCTTGCGTGGGTAGTCTCCCCTTTTATTCACATCAATTTTATCAAAATTTTTATACATTTTGCTAAACTTATTAAACTGCGTAAACATTTGATATGCATATTGAACACCATAAAACGCCCCACGAATACCAAGTACCTCGTGAGCAAAATCGTTTGACAAATCTACACACTGCTTGCCGTATCTGCCATCATAATCAACGCCCTTTTTAACTTGATTTATCCAATTTTGAAAAGTCATTTTTTTGTACCGTCCTTTATCAAATTTATAAAATCTTTTATTTTTTCGTTCCCTGTTAATTTATAAACATTTTCTATAACGCTTATAATTTCTATAGAGATAGGCAATACAGTGCCATAATGCGCAACTTGCAAATTAAAAACATATTCAGCGATTATCGCAACAGCGATAAAAGCAAAATAAGCAACATATTTATTTAGTCCTTTGCGAAGTTTGTTTGACTGAAAGTCTTTATTGATTAAAGCCGTTAACGCGCCAAACGCAAAATCAATTAAACTAACTATAAGGAATATAAATATATATCGTTTTTCGTTGTTAAATAATAGTATAAAATCTTGCATTGTTTTACTCTCCTTTAAGAAATGGATAATTTGAACTTGAATAATATGTTTTTCCGTTGATTATATCATATAAACACGGGATTCCTTTATCATCTAAACAAG
>ERZ1035006.1900-NODE-1900-length-12776-cov-3.781071_pt1 | contig 12776 bp, 10 predicted proteins | sample MGYA00520694_ERZ1035006 | MGnify/ENA primary metagenome ERZ1035006 (study PRJEB33766, sample SAMN09781746) | gut metagenome | biome: gut microbiome | host: Homo sapiens | place: Madagascar | study: EMG produced TPA metagenomics assembly of the PRJNA485056 data...
ACCCCACTGTGCGGCATACTCATATATTATAACGAGCGTTCAAATAATTGTCAAGAATAAACCGTTTCTTTTTCTAATTTTTTTGGCTGATCTGTTCTGCCAATGATTTCCGTACCTTCTTCCGGGTAAGCTCTACCAGATTCAGCCTCGTCATATCAATATAATTTGTCGGAATCCGGTCCTGCCGTAATCGGCTACACAGATGTTCGATCAGTTCTTCGCGGTTCTCCAGCTTCTCCATGTCAATAAAATCAATCATAATAATGCCGGACAAATTACGTAATCGCAGCTGCCGCACGATCTCGTCTGCGGCTTCCATATTGACCTTTTTCAGATGCTGCTGCTTTCGATTGCGGTTGATTGCCTTTCCCGTATTGACATCGATCACAACCATGGCCTCTGTCTGTTCGATCACAAGGTATGCACCGGAGCTTAACCATACCCGCTTTCCGGTTATTTCCTTCCAGTCACGATCCAGACGATATATCGCATATAGTGGCTGGAATTCTGTCTCATATAACTGCAGCTGCACATCCGGATGCTGCAATCCATATTCCTCCAGACTCTCATAAATATCCGGTAAATCGGTAATAATCCTCGTAAAGGTCTGACCGGTATAATCATCCAGCAGCTGTATCAATGGCGAACGCTCCTGATACAGACAGGAAAACGCCTTATGACAGGCTGCATGCTCTACAATCTCCATCAGCTGCACTAAAAGCCGTTCAAACTCCAGTTCAACCTCTTCCTGATTCCGCTCATAGGCATTGGTCCGGATGATCACACCATAGCCCTCCGGCAGGCGTTCAAACAGAGCTGCTTTTAACTGCTTTATCTTCTCATCGTTCGGAAGCTTCTTGGAAACACCCACCATACGTGCTCCCAGTGTAACAACGACCAGATTCCCGGTCAGATGAAGATCTGAACTGACCAGTGGTGCTTTGGTCTTAATGGCCTCCTTGGTCACCTGTACGAGCAGCTCATCCCCAATCATCACATCCTCTGTCCGCTTCTGATTCAGGAATATATGCTTATTATCTGTCAGAGAATAAAAGCATACCACTCCCGGCTGCACCTCAACAAATGCGGCATCCAGATTCTTCACAATATTCTGTACCCGGCCCACATAGATATTACCGAGAATGGATGCCGGTGGCAGAACATTTAATTCTGTCAGCCGCCCATCCTCATAATAACACGCACATTTATGCGTTTCATATTCTGTTATCATAAGCTCATGATTCATAAAAATGCACCCCTGCCTCTAATAAGGAAACCAGCTTCCCGGCTTCATTCTGCATATATGTTTCCAGACGGTGAACCTGAAATGCCAGCTTCTGATAATCACGGTTTAAATAATGACAAAATCCCTCCATTACCAGCTCCGGCTTGATATTATCGACACTTCCGGTAGATAGCAGCATATAAATTCCGTTCTCTCCGGCTTCCAGCTTATAAATAAACGGTTTGATATCCATCTGAATTTCTCTTGTTTTGGACACCTTAACTACTTCGATTCGTTCCTGTGAATAAAAGGCATCCAAAGCCTCTGTAAAATCACGAATATCGCCATAGCCTTCCCTGCATGTGATCAGATAATCAGAAGCTGCCACGACAGCCATCGCCGTCTTTGCCCCCTCTTTTAACTGAACAATATCCTTCACTTCCATTCCCGGTGCCATAGTCGCATTCAGCCGTGCGACCATATCCTCACTGGATGTCAGGGAATTCATTTCAGCATCAAAATACTCTCCCTCGCTGGTCACACCCAGTCCTAACGGTGCTGCAAATGTAATCAGCTGATGCGGGCTGTATCCCTGGGAATATGCCACATCCAGTCCGGCCCGTCGAATTGCCTTCTGGAAATAGCGCATAACGTCCAGATGCCCGATATAACGGAGGACTCCTGTTTTTGCATATTTAATTCTTATTTTCAAAACAGACACCTCCTCCAAAGCGGGCCGCTCCGCAGCCGGAACATTTCTGCTTGCAGTTCGGTGTAACCTCTGCTCTTTTTGCCCGTTCCCATTCACGGATAAAGAATTGCTTGGTCACTCCGATATCAATAAAATCCCATGGAAGAATCTCATCGACCGAACGCTCCCTGTGGGTATAGAAATCAATATCGATCTTATGATCCACAAATGCCTGATTCCAGGTCTCCTGATGAAACATTTCATGCCATGCATCAAACATACAGCCGTTCTGATATGCCTGCAGGATCGCAGGTGCCAGCTTCCGGTCACCTCTGGCAAAAATTCCTTCCATGATCGTCAGATCCGCATCATGATACCGATAACTTAGGCTCTTCCGGTTCTTCTGCTGGAAGAAATGATCCTTTACAAAATGCGCTTTTGTCAGGAATTCTTCCTCCGTATTCATGGATGCCCATTGAAATGGTGTAAACGGCTTTGGCACAAAGAAGGAGGAACTGGCAGTGATGGACACCTTGCCGATCCGCTCTTCCTTTGGGATCGTATAATAATCGACTGCCAGCTGTTCACACAGCTCCGGAATGGCCTTTAAGTCCTCTTCTGTCTCTGTCGGCAAACCTACCATAAAATAGAACTTCACCTTATTCCATCCGCCCTGAAATGCCTTCATGGCACCTTCCCGGATCATATCCTCCGTCAGACCCTTATTGATTACATTCCGTAATCTCTGACTTCCGGCCTCCGCCGCAAACGTAAGACTGCTTTTTTTAATATCCTGTACCCGTTTCATAACATCCAGAGAAAATGAATCGATTCGTAAGGACGGAAGTGCAATATTGACCTTTAATTTTCCCATTTCCTCAATCAGAAACTCCGTCAGCTCCGGCAGTCCCTCATAATCACTGGAGCTTAAGGAACTCAGGGTGATCTCCTCATGGCCTGTATTCCGGACCATTTCCAGCGCATACTGTTTCATCAGCTCTACATTCTTTTCTCTGGTCGGACGGTAAATTGCTCCCGCCTGACAGAACCGGCAGCCACGAATGCAGCCCCGCTGGATTTCCAGTGTAACACGATCCTGTGTGGCCTTGATATATGGAACGATCGGCTTCATCGGATACGGTACGGAATCAAAATCCATTACTACCTGCTTGCGGATCTTCCGTTTGGCGTGCGGATTATTTGGTTCAAAGCTTTGAATCGTTCCATCCTCATGATATGTTACATCATAAAACTGCGGAACATAGATACCTTCTATTTCTGCAGCCATTTCCAGAAACTGATACCGTGTACCGCCCTTCTTCCGATTCTTTTTATAAGCATCCAACAGCTGTCCGTATACGGTTTCGCCCTCCCCGATATAAAACAGGTCAAAGAAATCAGCAATCGGCTCCGGATTATAACTGCATGGCCCGCCGCCGATCACAATCGGATCGGTTTCTCCACGCTCCGTTGCAATCAGGGGAATCTGACTCAGGTCCAGAATCTGCAGGATATTGGTATAACACATTTCATACTGAAGTGTAATACCAAGGAAATCAAACTCCCGCACCGGATCCTGAGACTCCAGTGCAAACAGCGGAATCCCTTTCTGTCGCATAATCGCATCCAGATCCGGCCACGGAGAATAAACGCGTTCACACCAGACATCCTCCATACGATTAAACATATCATACAGTATCTGGATTCCAAGATGTGACATTCCGATCTCATAGGCATCCGGAAAGCACATGCAGAACCGGACTGCCACAGATGATTTATCCTTTATTACACTATTTACTTCATTTCCTATATAACGTGCCGGCTTCTCGACCGCCATCAGTATCTCATCGGATAATGCTAATCTTTCCATTCGTAGTAATCCTTTATTTCATCTATTTATATGCGAAAGACGGAAGGATTCTTAAGAACCCTTCCGAATCAATCACCTTTTATTATAATCCCGGTTGTCAGAATTACTCGATTACAACCTTATAAATGTTCTTCTTACCCTTACGGATAATGATAGAACCATCTGTAATATCAGATTCTTCTAACTTTCTTGCAGGATCTGTAATCTTCTCATCGTTGATCTTAACACCGCCCTGCTCCATGTTACGACGTGCATCGCCACGTCCGCTGCAAAGCTTGGTATCCACAAGAACCGAAATAAGGTCGATGCCTTCCTCAAACTGTGCCTTGGTATAGGTAATTGATGGCATATGCTCACTGACACCGCCGCTGGCAAATACTGTCCGTGCTGCTTCCTGTGCCTTCTTAGCCTCTTCCTCACCATGAACGATCTTGGTAATCTCATATGCAAGGACTTCTTTTGCCTTATTGATCTCCGCACCCTCCAGTGCACCCAGACGGCGTACCTCATCCATAGGCAGGAAGGTTAATAAGCCGAGACAACGCTCCACATTTCCATCCTCAATGTTTCTCCAGTACTGGTAAAACTCATATGGGGTTGTCTTCTTCGGATCAAGCCATACAGCACCTTTCATGGTCTTACCCATCTTCTTACCGTCTGAAGTAGTAAGCAGGGTAAATGTAAGACCAAATGCAGGATCTTTTGCCGGGATCACACCATCCGGACTTTCTGCGATCTTCTTACGACGGATCAGATCGGCACCGGCCAGAATATTAGACCACTGATCATCGCCACCCATTTCTACCTTACAGCCGTACTTCTTATTTAACATATAGAAGTCATATGCCTGCATCAGCATGTAATTAAACTCGAAGAATGTCAGACCGTTCTCCATACGCTGCTTGTAGCACTCTGCGGTCAGCATACGGTTTACGGAGAAATGCACACCAATCTCGCGTAAGAATGTTACATAATTCAGATCCAGTAACCAGTCTGCATTATTTACCATGATTGCCTTATCATCATCAAAATCAATGAAATGTGATAACTGCTCTTTAAAACGGTTTGCATTGTGATCGATCGTTTCTCTGGTCATCATGGTTCTCATGTCGGATTTACCACTTGGGTCACCGATCATGGTAGTGCCGCCACCGATCAGAGCGATCGGAGTATGACCATGCTGCTGCATATGCATCATAGCCATAATTGTAAGGAAATGGCCAACTGTCAGACTGTCAGCGGTTGCATCAAATCCGATATAAAACTTAACCTTCTCTTTTCCAAGTAAATCCCGTAACTGCTCATCATGGGTTGTCTGTGCAATAAATCCACGTTCTTTTAAGACGTCAAATACATTCTCTTCCATTGTATATCTCCTTTAATAATTTGTTGTAAAATAATTCAATATTTCCAATACATATTGATATGTCCGCTCCACGGATGAAATGCTCATCCGCTCCTTCGGTGTATGAATATCCAGAATATCCGGTCCGGTTGATACTATATCAAGCTGTGGCATCCTGGATAAGAGAATCCCGCATTCCAGTCCGGCATGGATTGCCTCAACGACTGCTTCTTTCCCGAACATATTCTGATATATCTGCTTCATCGCATCCCGCAGCCGGGAATCCTCCCGATACTGCCAGCCGGGATATTCAGACTGCATAACGGAATGAAATCCGTAAATCCGTGCAGTTGCCTGTATTTGCTGCTCTAATAATTTCAGAGCCGCCGGATTACTGCTCCGATTTGAAATTTCAATATAAATCTCATTCTCCTCCATCCGGACAATCGCCAGATTCAGAGAAGTTTCCGGTAATCCATCAATCTGCTGGCTCATCTGCTGAACTCCATTCGGTAATTCCAGCAACAACCGGATAACCGCCTGCATATCTGCCGGAGAAAGCACGTCCAAATGACCATTTTTCACCTTGTATTCTACGCCGCAAGGCTGAATCTCTATTAAAATATCCGCATCGGAATCCTGATAAGCCGATGCAAACAAGGACTGATACTGACTGATCAGCTGCTCTGCCTGCCGGATATCCTCTTCCGAACGGAACAAAGCAACCGCTGTTGTGTCTACCGGAATTGCATTATGCTTACTGCCGCCGGTTACAGATGCCAGATAAAAATCCTGTTTCTCAGATAATGCAGCCAATACAGTTGACATAACTTTATTACTGTTACACCGTTTTTTCTGGATCTCCACTCCGGAATGTCCGCCCTTTAATCCATGAACATGAATTATATACGGAATCCCCGTCTGTGACAGCTTCTGATATTCCCGGTGAAGCTCTATGGTCGAACCACCGGCACAGCCAACCGTCAGAACTCCTTCATCCTCACTATCCAGATTCAGAAGGTATGTTGCTTTCAGATCCGAGGTATCCAGATTCATGGCTCCATCCATGCCAACCTCTTCCTCTGTGGTGAATATCACCTCCAGCGGTGGATGTACCAGACTGTCATCCTCCAGTATGGCAAGTGCCATTGCCACTGCGATCCCGTCATCTCCGCCAAGTGTCGTACCGTCCGCAGTCACATAATCTCCGTCGATCCGGAGCTTCAGTCCGTCTGTTTCAAAATCATGTGTACATCCGGATTCTTTCTCACAGACCATATCCAGATGTCCCTGCAGCATCAGAGTCGGTGCCTGCTCGCAGCCTTTGGATGCCGGCTTATGGATCACAACATTATTCCATGCATCCTGTCTGACCGTCAAACCAAGTCCCTCTGCCACCGCAACACAATAATCACTTACTGCCTTTGTATTATAGGAACCACGTGGTATATTCGATATTTCTTCAAAATAGTAAAAAACTCTATTCGGATTTAAATGACTTAACACACCCATGATCATAATACTCCTATCAATGCTTAATTCTTAAAACTATGAATCGGTGCCGGGATCCGTCCGCCACGATTAATAAATGCATCACAATTATATGGATTAACATGCATGATCGGTGCATGTCCGAGCAATCCGCCAAATTCTGCATGCTCGCCCTCTTTTTTACCGATTACCGGAATGATCCGGACTGCGGTTGTCTTCTGGTTCACCATACCGATTGCCATCTCATCAGCGATCAATCCGGAAATAGTAGTTGCCTTTGTATCACCAGGAATTGCGATCATATCAAGACCTACAGAACATACACAGGTCATCGCTTCCAGCTTTTCAATTGTCAGTGCGCCGCAGCTTGCAGCATCGATCATTCGCTGATCCTCACTGACCGGAATAAATGCACCGCTCAGACCGCCTACATAAGAGGATGCCATAACGCCGCCCTTCTTTACCTGATCATTTAATAATGCCAGTGCTGCGGTTGTACCAGGCGCACCTGCATATTCCAGACCGATTTCTTCCAAAATCTCACCAATACTGTCGCCTACTGCCGGTGTCGGTGCAAGTGACAGGTCAATAATACCAAACGGCACACCCAGACGCTTGGATGCTTCCTGTGCAACCAGCTGTCCGACACGGGTGATCTTAAATGCTGTCTTTTTAATTGTCTCGCACAACACCTCAAAGTTCTCACCACGAACGGATTCCAGTGCAGTCTTAACTACACCCGGACCGCTGACGCCGACATTAATGATCTTATCTGCTTCTGTAACACCATGAAAGGCACCTGCCATAAATGGATTATCATCCGGTGCATTACAGAACACAACGAACTTTGTACAGGCACAGGAATCCTGCTCCTTGGTCAGTTCTGCAGCCTTTTTGATCATTTCACCGATCAGCTTGACTGCATCCATATTAATACCGGTCTTGGTAGAACCGACATTCACGGAACTACATACAACATCGGTTTCTGCCAGTGCGTTCGGAATAGAACGGATCAGCAGCTCATCGGCCGGTGTCATTCCCTTGGTTACCAGTGCCGAATAACCACCGATGAAGTTTACACCAACGGTCTTGGCAGCTCTGTCCAGTGTCTTGGCAATTGTCACAAAGTCCTCTACCTTATGGCATACACCACCGCCGATCAGACTGATCGGAGTCACGGAAATCCGCTTATTTACAATCGGAATACCATACTGCAGCTCAATATCCTCGCCAACCTTTACCAGGTCTCTTGCAGAAGTCGTAATTTTATCATAAATCTTATCGCATACTTCGTCTAATGTACTACCGGTGCAATCTAACAGGCTGATACCCATTGTGATCGTCCGGACATCCAGATTCTCCTTCTGGATCATTTCATTGGTTTCGTTTACCTCACGTATGTTAATCATAGTCTGCCTCCGTTATCTTAGATTCTATGCATCATGTCGAAAATTTCTTCCTTCTGCAGGTTGATTACAACGCCGATTTCCTCACCAAGCTTTACCAGCTCTTCAGAAAGAGTTTTAAATTCCTTTAACGCTGCTCCGGTATCTACGATCATCATCATGTTGAAATAACCCTGTACAATGGTCTGGGAAATATCCAGAATATTTACCTGATTATCTGCCAGGTATGTACATACCTTTGCAATGATTCCTACGGTATCTTTTCCTACGACTGTAATGACTGCTTTTTTCATGGTAATCTCCTTAATTTATGTATTTGTCATCGATCCGCTTCCATAGCCTCCATGTGGGATCAATGATAGATTTCAATGTTGCGTCTATCCGACGTACAAAACCTCCGAATGCTCGTTTCTGCGTGCCACGGACAAATGAAAATCCCGGACATCATTCGTAAACGGATTCTCTGCCAGCTCCTGTGCAACGGTTTCATATGCCAGCTCTGCGATATTGTTTTCCTTGCTTAAATGGCCAAGCATGATTCCGCGGATATGATCATTCAGAAGCTCCTTAATAAACTGTCCGGAGCGCTCATTCGACAAATGACCATGGTCTCCCAGAATCCGCTGCTTCAGCGGATAGGAATACGGACCGACCAGTAACATATTGACATCATGATTGGACTCAATAAAGAGCAGATCGGAGTCTTTTAACTTTTCAACCAGATAATCATTGTAATCCCCAAGGTCGGTACAGAGACTGGTCTTATGTCCCTGATGATAAAACTGGTAGCAGACCGGATCGGCTGCATCATGCCAGGTTCTGGATGCCTCAATCGTCATATCCTTGATCTGAAATGGTTCATCCGGCTGGATTTCAATGAATTTTGAAGTATCCAGCTTTCCCAGTGAGGTTGTCTGTTTAATTGCCTCCAGCGTTGCCCTTGTACCATATACCGGAACCGAATATTTACGGGTAAATACTCCCAGCCCCTGAATATGATCCGAATGCTCATGTGTGATCAGAATGCCCTGAATATCCTCCGGTGCCATATCGATCGCATGGAGTTCATCCACGATCCGCTTTTTACTTACGCCGGTATCTACCAGCAAATGGGTTTCCTCGGTTCCCACATAGATGCAATTGCCACTGCTTCCGCTTGATAAGCTGCATAAATGCATAATTTCAGCTCCTGTTCTTTCGTAAATGGACACACTAGCCCATAATCGTGAAATATTATAGCATAGGCAGAGGGATTACGCAAATCAAAAAATCATCCATTAGTGATTGGACATCCGCTCATTTTCAATCTTTTCCGCCAGATCATTCAGGTATACCCAACGTTCCATCTTCTCTTCCAGTTGTTGCTCCAGATCCTCTTTTTCATTGGTGTACTCTGTCAGCTTCACAAAATCCGTGGCTGCCTTCGGCATCAGCTGTTCCAGCTCCGCAATCCGGTTCTCCAGCTTCGCAATATCTTCGTCTATCGTTTCATATTCTTTCTGTTCCTTATATGTGAATTTCAAACGAGTATCCGGCTTTTTCCAGCTCTTGCCCGTTTCGCCATCTTCTGATGCGTTTCCACTGTCTGATTTACCGACAGTCCTTCCTTTCTCACCGAAACTCCCCTGCGTCATCAGTCCTGAATCCGTATCTCCATATAATTCCCGATGCTTCCAATAATAATCTGTATAATTTCCCTCATATTGGCGGATGCCGTCCGGTTCAAAGGCAAAGATCCGGCTCACAACACGATCCAGAAAATATCGATCATGGGATACCACAATTACAATACCTTCAAATCGGTCCAGATAGTCCTCCAGTACGTTCAGTGTCTCAATATCCAGATCATTTGTCGGTTCATCTAAAACCAGAACATTCGGAGATGCCATCAGAATACGCAGCAGATATAATCTTCGTCTCTCCCCACCGGACAGTTTTTCAATCGGTGCCCACTGTTTGGCACCGTCGAACAAAAACCGTTCCAGCATCTGAGATGCCGTAATCTTGCCATCCGTTGTGGTTACATATTCACCGGCTTCTTTAATATAATCGATGGCTTTCATTGAGTGATCCATATATTCCGATTCCTGCGAGAAGTATCCGATCTGAATGGTCTGCCCCACTTCAATCTCACCGGAATCCGGTGCCAGCACACCTGTCAGCATTTTGATCAGTGTTGTCTTGCCGCATCCGTTTTTCCCAATAATGCCGATCCGGTCACTTCTCAGAAAATGATAGGAAAAATCCTGAATTAAGCTTCGATTTCCATAAGACTTTGAAATATGTCTTAGCTCAATCGTTTTATTTCCCATTCTGGTCGTAATGGAGTCCAGCTCCAGCTTTCGCTTCTCCTGAATGTCCTTGATCTCCTGCATGGCATGAATCCGGTCAATATGTGCTTTCTGCTTCGTACTTCTGGCTCTGGCACCACGCTTTAACCATTCGAGTTCCGTTCGAAGCAGGCTTTTCCGCTTGTGCTCCGCTGTCAGCTCCTGTGATTCCCGTTCTGCTTTTCCGGTCAGGTAATCCGAGAAATTTCCTGTATACTGATATAAATGTCCTTGATCTACTTCCAGAATCTGATTGGATACCCGGTCCAGAAAATATCGGTCATGTGTTACCATAAGCACAGCACCGCGATAATTATTCAGGAAACTTTCCAGCCATTCCGCCATATCATGATCCAAATGGTTGGTCGGTTCGTCTAAGATCAGCAGCTCCGCCGGGATCAGAATTGCCTGCACCAGTGCCACCCGTTTTCTCTGGCCTCCGGATAATTCATTGACTTTTTGATCAAAATCCGTAATCTCCAGCTGATTTAACAGTGCCTTTGCTTCTGCCGCCCGGCTCCAGTAGGTCTCCTCCTCATAATTATTCTGTAATGCCGCCTCTAAGACTGTCATTTCTTCCGGAAACACCGGATTCTGTGGCAGATACCGCATTGTTACATGATTTCCCATGCTGATTTTACCGGAATCACATTCCTCCACACCGGCAACCACCTTAAGCAGCGTGGACTTTCCCATACCGTTAACACCGACCACGCCGATCTTATCATGCTCCTGAATGCCGAGACTGACATCCTCCAACAGATTCCGGTCCGTATAAGATTTATAAATATGCTCCAATGTTAATATATTCATATGCTTCTCCCATATCCAACTGTGTAAAATACCTGCGTAAAAACTAAGACCACCGTATCATACGATGGTCTTAGTTTGAATTCTTATCCTATATTATTGTAGCTTATAGGAAAATATATTTCAAGATAAACAATACTGCCAGAATATACATCAGCACACTGATCTTCTTTTCCTTTACCTTGCCTGTGATCAGGTTGATCGCAACATAAGAGATCACTCCCATTGCAATACCCTCTGAAATGCTATAGAAGAATGCCATTGCAATAATGCAGATAAAGCAAGGGATTGCCTCACTGTAATCAGAGAAATCAATATTTACTACATTGGTAAGCATATAGAAACCAACTATGATCAGAGCCGGTGCTGTTGCAAAGGACGGAATTGCCAGAAAAATAGGGGATAACAATAATGAAAGTCCAAACAAAACAGCTGTTGTTACAGAGGTCAGACCGGTTCTACCGCCTTCAGACACACCGGAAGCACTCTCCACAAACGTAGTCGTTGTAGAGGTACCTAAAGCGGCACCTGCTGTCGTTGCTACAGCATCTGCAAGAAGTGCGCCCTTGATCCGCGGAAGCTTTCCATTCTCGTCCAGCATACCTGCCTTGGATGAGACACCGATCAGAGTACCGATCGTATCAAACAGATCCACAAACAGGAATGAGAAGATTACAACAATAAAGTTCAGGGATAAGATACCTGAAAAATCCATCTTGCAGAAAACGGGTGCAAGACTCGGAATCGAAATACCATTACTGAAATCAGGCAGCAGATTATAAAAACCAAGTTCTGCATTCGGTACATATACACCGGTCAGCTGACAGATAATACCGAGTACCCAGGTGATCAGAATGCCCCAGAGAATATTTCCCTTTACATTCTTAACAACCAGAATTGCTGTGATGATAACACCGATGATTGCCAGCAATACCGTAATTCCGACATCATTGAAGGTAGCATTTACGCCATTTACTTCATTATATTTTGCAACTGAGAATAACTGGACCAGGGTAGAACCACCGATTACGATCTTTGCATTCTGCAGACCGATAAATGCGATGAACAGACCGATACCAACACTGACTGCTACTTTTAAGTTGGCAGGAATGGCATTAAAAATCGCTTCCCGGACATTGGTCACAGACAGAATAATGAAGATAACACCTTCCACAAATACAGCTGTTAACGCAGTCTGCCATGAATACCCCATACCGATAACAACGGTATATGCAAAATATGCATTTAAGCCCATACCCGGAGCCAGTGCAAACGGATAATTAGCAAACAATGCCATGCAAAGCGTACCAAGCAGGGAAGCCAGTGCTGTTGCAGTAAATACAGCTCCCTGATCCATGCCGGCTGCCGCCAGAATACTTGGGTTAACAGCCAGAATATACGCCATTGTCATAAAACTTGTAATACCGGCTAAAATCTCTGTTTTAACGGTGGTATTATTTTCTTTGAGATGAAATAATTTCTCTAACATAAGTCTCCTCCTCAGTAATAATATAAACAAATATTGTGATTTTCATACGGTTGACTTCAGTGATTCGGCGGAAATGAAAGCCGATGCACAAAAAACTCTTGAAAATTCTTATTCAGCGA
>ERZ1035006.1901-NODE-1901-length-12764-cov-13.605791_pt1 | contig 12764 bp, 11 predicted proteins | sample MGYA00520694_ERZ1035006 | MGnify/ENA primary metagenome ERZ1035006 (study PRJEB33766, sample SAMN09781746) | gut metagenome | biome: gut microbiome | host: Homo sapiens | place: Madagascar | study: EMG produced TPA metagenomics assembly of the PRJNA485056 data...
GATAGCAAGTAATATGTAATGAACTAGGTCTTAACGAAGAGGAGAAATAGATAATTTCCAGTTTAACAACTTGCCCTTTGAGAGAGGAAAAATCCTTTTCTCAAAGGGCTTTTTCTATTTATACAGATATTCGAAAACTACAGGATAAAGCCAAAACTTCATATACTCTATGGGTAACCATCATAAACACTATTAAAATTAATAGCGACTTATAAATTTGATAATGTCTTTTAAATCAGAAGTTGATTTGTTAACATGAATACACCAAGTAACTTATATAGATATAAAACAGGAGGTATATTCAATGTTGGATGAATCAGTAATTAAATTGTTAAAAAATGGTATGTGGGATCTTGCAACATGTGCAAATGGAGAACCGAACGTAGTGCCTGTTGCTTTTAAAGATGTTACCGATGATGGAAAACTTGTTGTTGGCGATGTTTTTCTTGAGACAACATTAAACAACCTGAAAGCAAATGACGGAAAAATTGCTATTTCCGTATATGATGCACAGAGCCTTGAGGGATATCAGATGAAAGGAACCGCTGAATATGTAACGGAAGGAACAATTGTAGATACATTTAAAGCTATGGTGGAGACGATGTTCCATGGAGCAGCAACTGCAAAAGGAGCACTTATCATTACCCCTTCTAAAGTAATTGTGACAACACCTGGTGCTGAAAATAAAAAAGAAATTTAACAAAAGATCTACTAATAAATTTGATAGTAACTTTAAAATCAATCACCTCCAGGCTATAATGAAACAAAATGATAGCTTGAAGGTGATTTTATATGGCGAGATATAAGAAAAAATTAGAGGATGATATACGATGTCCTCTCGAATATGGATTAACGATATTTGGTGGCAAATGGAAATCCCGTATTATATGTGTGTTAGCTGCCAATGAAAAATTGCGGTACAGCGAACTACGCAGAGAAATGTGCAATATTACGGATGCCGTACTGGCTGCAACGTTAAAAGACCTGATAGAAGATGGAATTATTGACAGAAAATCTTATGATGAGATTCCACCAAGGGTAGAATATATGCTGACGCAAAAAGGAAAATCTGTTGTTCCTATTTTGCAGAATATCTGCCAATGGTCAGGTGTTTTCTATAAAGAAGATGTTAAAAATGAAATGATGCAATGTCAGAAATGTGACCATCACAGATAAAGGGAAATGATTATGTTTACATATACAGAAGAAAAAAAATTTACAAAAGAACAGGTTCAACAGTTATTTTTATCCGTTCATTGGACTTCCGGAAATTATCCGGAGCGTTTATATAAGGCTCTTATGAACTCCTCAACTGTGCTCACTGTCTGGGATGATGAAAAACTTGTAGGACTGACAAGAGTTCTGGATGATACTGAGATGTTAGCCCAGATCCATTATGTGCTGGTGCATCCTGATTATCAGGGAAAGGGGATTGCCGGCAAAATGATCGAATATATAAAAGAAAAATATAAGAACTTTTTGTATATTGAGGCAATGCCGGAAGATAAAAATAATGTGTCATTTTACACGAAACATGGTTTCTCAGTCATGGAGAATGGAGCAGCCATTCAAATTTGCAATTATGGGAATATGCAGTAGTGAGGTCAGAAGATGAAAAAGGATAATGATCTGCTGGCTGATATGCCGGTATGGAATGCTTTTTTCAGGCTCGCAATTCCAGCTGTAGCAGCACAGCTAATCAATATATTATACAATTTAGTGGATAAAATGTTTATCGGACGCATTCCAGATGTTGGAAAACAGGCACTGGCAGGTGTTGGTGTGACAGCACCTGTAATTCTGGCCATTTCAGCTTTTGCGGCTCTTGTGAGTATGGGTGGTGCACCGAAAGCATCTATTTTTATGGGAAAAGGAGATAATGAACGGGCAGAAAAAGTTATGGGAAGCTGTACATGGCTGCTGGTTGTATTGTCTGTGATATTGACAGGAATTATGCTGATTTTTGGTAAATCCATTTTGCTGTTATTCGGTGCAAGCTGTGATACCATTACTTATGCCGCTGATTATATGGAGATTTATTGTCTTGGTACTTTATTTACACAACTGACGCTGGGATTAAATGCTTTTATAACAGCCCAGGGAAAAACTCTGGTCAGTATGTGTAATGTAGCTGTGGGAGCTGTAACTAATATTATCCTTGATGCAGTATTTATTAACAGTATCGGCATGGGAGTAACAGGTGCTGCTTTGGCAACAGTTATTTCACAGGGAGTATCCGCATGTTTTGTTATCCATTATCTCACAACGAATAAAAGCAAATTACATTTACATTTCAGGAATATCCACTTTGATGGACCGATCATCTGGTCTTGCATTTTGCTTGGTACTTCGCCGGCATTGATGCAGTTGACAGAAAATATGGTAGCAATCAGTTTTAATACATCTTTACAAAAATATGGTGGTGATATAGCTGTAGCATCTATGAGTATTCTTAATAGCGTTATGCAATTCGTTATGCTGCTCTTGCCAGGCCTGGTACAAGGGGCACAGCCATTGTTAAGTTATAATCTTGGAGCAAAAAATATATCCAGAGTAAAGAAAACATTTCGATTATTGCTTATATGCTGTGTCAGCGGTTCATTTCTTATTTGGCTTATCTGTATGATACTGCCGAACATCGTTGCTTCTATTTTTACCAGCGATGCTGCTTTGATTACGTATACAAATAACAGCTTAAGAGTATATCTGGCAATGCTTTTCATCTATGGAATACAAGTCGCATGTCAGTATAGTTTTGTGGCATTAGACCAGACACCAAAAGCAATCTTTCTTACTGTCTGGCGTAAAATTATTATACTTATACCGTTAATTTTTATTTTACCGCATTTTGTGCCAAATGCGGTAATGGGTGTATATTTGGCTGAACCGATTGCCGACACCATTGCAGTATGTACTACGGCACCTATGTTTTATTCTTATTATCGGAAATTGAAGTGCTAAAATAATCAGAGTTACCAAGAGAATGAAGAAAATTTTTGACATTTTCGTATATGCGTGCTAATATGATTATAGAAAAAGAGTGCTACCGATAGACGGTTAGTCCGATATATATTTTGACAAAAATTGCCGCTTAGTTTACCAGACCAGGGCGGCTATTTTTGTGGTTTATTATTATCCTTGCCAAAGGTATATCCAAGACCAAAGCAGGTTAAGCCGAAGCTCACTACTGCTATAAAATCAACAATACTCATGGCTTAGCCCTCCTTTCCAGTGGATTCTCTTTCGAGTTTCTATGTAATCAGAGGGTCACAGGTGTCCGTTGCACTTAGATTGCTGCAAAATGAGTGTCATTGGCACTCTGCAACCCTCTGGTGAAGGACTAACCGCCTACCGTTATGGTAGCACCCAAATAAAATGTATTATTTTGCGGATGAAAATGCAATAAATAATGTGAGCATTATAAACAGAATATGCAAACTGATAGAAAAGATAGATAGACTCGGTTATAATAAAGAAAAAGTATCGAAACAGGAAAAGGGAACACAAAAGGATTTGATATCGTTTACCGCATTCTACAGTTATTCATTATCTTCCTCATCTTCAATAGAATAATCATTCAGTTCTGGGAAATCAAGAAATTCACTCAATGTCATTCCAAATACATTTGCAATTTTATGTAGGGTGCGTACTTTAGGATTTTTGCTGGTACCGCGAAGAATATTGTCAACGGTGGATTGTTTTAATCCTGCCAGGGTGGCAAGTTTATTTATGGTGATTTTTCGCTTTTTGCACAATTCACGGATGCGTGATGCATAGATTTCAGAATAGGTCATATGGATGCTCCATTTCTTATAATTACCTTTGTAAAGTTAAAATCATCATAACAGAAAGAAAAATCAGACTTACCTTTGCATAGTTGACTTTAGAAAGAAAAGAGAATAAAATTGCTATATTACCTTTGCAAAGGTAATATAGATGTACAAATGTCTACTGTATTATGGAAAAAGATAATACAGGAGGAAAGCAATGGAACAATATGCGTATATTCGAGTATCTACAAAGGAGCAGAATGTAGAGCGACAAATCTTTGCATTGGAGCCGTATCATATTCCAAAGAAAAATATTTATTGTGATTATCAGTCGGGGAAAGATTTTGAGCGTCCGGCGTATCAGAAATTACTGAAAAAGCTAAAAGCCGGAGATTTGATGATTGTCAAAAGCATTGATCGCCTGGGGCGAAATTATAATGATATTCTGATCCAGTGGCAGTACATAACAAAAGAAATCAAAGCCGATATTTTAGTACTGGATATGGAATTGCTTGATACAAGAAAAAAGTCGGGCAACCTGACAGGAACGCTGATTTCGGATTTGGTATTGCAAATCTTTGCCTATGTTGCTCAGACAGAAAGAGAATTTATTTCTCAAAGGCAGATGGAAGGAATCGAAGCAGCGAAACGCAAAGGCAAAAAATTCGGCAGACCGGAAAAAGAAATGCCGGAAGAATTTGAAGAAGTTTGCAGGAGGTGTGAACAGGGAGAATTATCTACACGGCAGGCAGCAGAAGTGTTGGGAGTCAGTCATACGACATTTTACAGGAGATATAGAAAAATAATAGATAAAACTGTGTCGAAAGGTAGACGTTTCGGTACATCTGAGTAGTGGCATGAAATGACAGTAAAAATACTGTTTTTCATGCTTTTCTTGTGCTTTTTCTCCTATATTTGATTGTATCATATATGTTTCTTAATGTCTGAATTATGAAACAGGAGGGATATTTTTATGTACCAGAAATGTCGTAAACATTGTTTAAGCATTGTGTTGTTATTATTTATGGTGATGTTCTATTCAACAAATGTTTATGCAACACAATCACATACTGAAAATTTCGATAAAACATATAGTTTAGGATCAAATCAAGCAGAAAACTTGGTGAATGTAGCCCAAAAACAAATAGGAAAAACAAAAGCTAATTTAGGCTATACAGAAGCTTGGTGTGCAGATTTTGTATGTGATTGTGCAAAATTAACCGGTATGCCGGATAATATTATTCCGTACAATTATGCTTCACGAGGAGCGTGTACATATTTGTATAATTATATGGTAAAAAATTGTTCGGCAAAAGAAGTATCATCAAGACAAAAAGGGGATATCGTATTCTATTATTGCTCAGGCTGTGGAAGATATGTTCATACTGGAATTGTATTGGATGGGACATATACGATAGAAGGAAATTATGATGGTAAAGTAACAAAAGTAAAAAATTCTTATACAGATTCTGCAGGACATAAATTGTCATCAGGAATAATAATTAGAAGATATTTAAGACCGAATTATTCGGATACTATTGCTCCTGCTCCTTCAGGGAATAATCCATTTGGACAGATTGATGGAATAGAATCAACATATGAAGGAGTCAAAATATCAGGTTGGGCGGTTGATATGGATGCTCCAAATGATCCAGTAGAGGTACATATATATGTAGGAGGAGCAGCGGATTCAGGGCAGGCAAAAAATGTATTTAAATTAACAGCAAATTTGCCTCGAGGTGATGTTTCACAACAGTATCCAGGTGTAGGAGAAAATCATGGTTATTATGGAGTATTAGACATAGAAGGCCCGGAGGTTTTGTATGTTTATTTCTACAATATTGGTTCAGGAGAAAATACATTAATAGGAACTCCTACGGTACAGGGAAAGAATCATAGTCCGTTGGGACATATTGATGGAATAGAGTCAACATATGAAGGAGTCAAAATATCAGGTTGGGCTTTTGATATAGATATTCCAAATGATCCTATAGAAGTACATATATATGTAGGAGGAGCAGCAGACTCGGGACAGGCAAAAAATGTATTTAAATTAACAGCGGATGGATCAAGGGCTGATGTGCCTAAGAAATATCCAGGTGTAGGAGAAAATCATGGATTTGAAGGGTTACTGGATATAACAGGAACAGAAACTTTATATGTTTATTTGTATAATGTAGGACTGGGAGAAAATATATTAATAGGAACGCCTACTGTAACGGGAAAAAGTCATAATCCGGTTGGATCTATAGATAACATATCTTCGACATGTGAAGGAGTCAAAATATCAGGTTGGGCAATAGATGGAGATGCGTTAACAGAAAGCGTGGACATACATATATATGTTGGGGGAGCAGCAGATTCAGGACAAGCTAAAAATGTATATCAAATAAAAGCGGATATTTTTAGACAAGATTTGGAAGATAAATTTGTGATTGCAGGAGGTAAACATGGATATAGTGCTATCTTAGATATACCAGGAACTGAAGATATTTATATTTATTTAATTAATAAGGGAAGTGGAGCAAATACATTATTAGGAATTTCAACGGTATCTTCTAAAGAGCATACTTTAGCATCTGTACCAATAAACCAGAAAGATGCCACGTGCATAGAAGAGGGATATAGTGGAGACAAATATTGTGAAGTGTGTAAGAAGATCGTTGAAAAAGGGAAGACAATTCCTAAAATGGATCATCAGTGGGATTCTGGAGAGATAACAAAAACAGCAACGTGCACGGAATCCGGAACCAAAACCTACACTTGTACAAGCTGTAACACAACAAAAACAGAAGAAATCCCAGCAACAGGAAACCACCAGAACACGGAACTTCGAAATGTCAAAGCCGCAACGTGTACAGAGGAAGGCTACACCGGAGATACCTACTGTAAAGACTGCGGGACAAAACTTTCTTCAGGAAAAATAATTGCCAAAACAGACCACATTTGGGATGCGGGAAAGATAACGAAAGCCGCAACCTGTACAGAGTCAGGAACCAAAACCTACACTTGTACAAGCTGTAACACAACGAAAACCGAAGAAATCCCAGTGACCGGAAACCATCAGAATACAGAACTTCGAAATGTGAGAGAAGCAACGTGTACAGAGGAAGGCTACACAGGAGACACCTACTGTAAAGATTGTGGAACGAAACTTTCTTCAGGAGAAACAATTGCTAAAACAGATCATACCTGGGATGCAGGAAAGATAACGAAAGCGGCAACATGCAAGGAGCCAGGAACCAAAACCTACACTTGTACAAGCTGTAACACAACAAAAACAGAAGAAATCCCAGCAACAGGAAACCACCAGAACACGGAACTTCGAAATGTCAAAGCCGCAACGTGTACAGAGGAAGGCTACACCGGAGATACCTACTGTAAAGACTGCGGGACAAAACTTTCTTCTGGAAAAACAGTGTCAAAGAAAGACCACACTTGGGATACAGGAAGGATAACGAAAGCGGCAACATGCAAAGAATCCGGAACCAAAACCTACACTTGTACAAGCTGTAACACAACAAGATTAGAAGAAATCCCAGCGACCGGAAACCATCAGAATACAGAACTTCGAAATGTCAAAGAAGCGACCTGCTTGGAAGAAGGTTACACCGGAGACACTTACTGTAAAGATTGTGGAACAAAACTTTCTTCTGGAAAAACAGTGTCAAAGAAAGACCACACTTGGGATTCTGGAAAGATACTGAAAGCCGCAACATGCAAGGAAGCAGGAATAAAAACGTATACTTGTACAAGCTGTAACACAACAAGATTAGAAGAAATCCCAGCAACCGGAAATCATCAGAACACGGAACTTCGAAATGTCAAAGAAGCAACGTGTGCCCAGGAAGGTTACACGGGAGACACCTATTGTAAAGACTGCGGAGAAAAACTTTCTTCAGGCAAAACAATCGCCAAAACAGACCACATCTGGGATTCTGGAAGAATAACAAAACCAGCAACGGATACAGAATCTGGAATAAAAACCTACACCTGTATAAACTGCAATACAACAAGAACCGAAGAAATCCCGGCGACAGGTGAACATTTAAATACAGAACTTCGCGGTGCGAAATCTGCAACCTGTTTGGAAGAAGGTTACACCGGGGATACTTATTGTAAAGATTGCGGAACGAAACTTTCATCAGGAACAGTGATCCCGAAGACAGGTCATATCTGGGATGAGGGAGTCGTAACAAAAGCAACGACCTGTACGGAAAAGGGAATCAGAACTTACACTTGCAGTGTATGTGAATCTACAAAGATTGAGGAGATTCCGTCTACCGGTCACGGAACAAAAATCACGAAGTTTGCAAAGGAAGCGACTTATACCCAGGAAGGTTACACAGGAGATATTTGTTGTCAGGACTGTGGCACGTTGCTGGAAGAAGGAAAAGTTTTAGCAAAGTTGGAACAGCCAAAACAAACAGTAACGCCGGGCGAAATGATAGGTGATAAAGCGTCAAACGGTGTTTATAAGGTGCTTGCAGATGGACGCAGTGTTGAGTTTGTAAGACAGATTGCTCAGAGCAAAGCTGTAAAAATTCCGGATACTGTTTCGATAAATGGTACAATTTATGCAGTGACCGGTATTTCAGCAAATGCTTTTAAAAACAATCAGTTGCTGAGAATAACAGTGATCGGCAGAAATGTCAGAAGGATTGGAAAACAGGCTTTCTATAATTGTAAGAATCTCAGAACCATCACCATCAGAACAAGTATGCTGACAAAGAAAAATATCGGCACAAAAGCTTTTAAGGGTACATACAAAAAGATCAAAGTAAAAGTACCGGCAAAACAATTCAAAACATATAAAAAGTTCTTTAAATCAAAAGGAATGAGTACAAAAGCAATTTACAAAAAGTAAAGAACAGATCGTGGACAATGCCTTGAACCTCAGGAAGATGAATGTTACTATATTTGCAAAGTATAGAATATTTTTCCTGAGATTCAGGGCATTTTTTGTCAGTAAAGCCGAACAGGAAAATAATGGAAACAGATGACGGATAGTGGATTTATGTATGATTGGAGGGGGAGCAATTTTGTCAGATTTTATAGAGAAACAGATTGGGTATCAGATAAAAGCTATATCGGAAGGATTAAATGATTCAGCACGGCAGTGCCTGAATATGCTGGAAAAAATCGAGAATTGTCAACAATCCTACAAAGAAGTTCTGAAGGTTTTTTACTGTGCACAAAGAATAACAATTCCGGGACAACCGGTTTCGGATTCGAATACAGAAATTTTAGAAGCAGATTTGCTTGAATTTGAAGAATTTCAGCAGTTGGAGCAATTAAAACAGAAACTTCAGGAACAGATTGATTTATATCAACGTCAGATATGTTTTTTGAATCAAATATCTGAGAAGGATGTCAGGGAAGGAAAAATTTTTCTCAGCAGAACATCACAGCTCTATTGTCAACCGAATTTCCTGTACCGCTATTTACAGGAATTGCGTGATTTTTCCTGTGAAGCAAGAAGTCTGCAATCGGAAGCCCAAAGTCTTGCTTCGCAGGTATTTTACAAACGGATAGATGATGAAGCTATGAGAAGGCAAATGGAACAGTATTCTAAAAAGGTAGATTGGCTGTTAAAAGTGTATTGGGAATGTGAAAAAGATGTAGAGTATATCCTAAATATGTATAGCCAAACCAGCGGTTTGCCATTCTGTGAGCGGAATCTTTTTGAAGATATATGTGATCTCAATGCCCCGGTAGAAGATCCTGGTTTTGCAGAGGATTTCAAAAGTACGATTCCTTCTGAAAGTGTTGCGGTCAGTGATGTTGAAGTTTCCGCCATTGCTCCCAGGCAAATTCAGGCAGAGGAGTATGCAATCGTGACGGTCACGCTTTACGCAGAACAGTATCGGAAAATTGTGGATGACATGATCGCACAGTCAAGTGATCCCGTTCAAGAGAAACATGGAAGTCCTATGCAGGCTCAGGATCATGCAAAAATTACGGTTTTAATAAGTGCAGATGGTGTTGATATTGAAGAGGAGCAGCAGGTACAGTACTGGAATCAGAAATATTTGATTTTTGATTTTCCGGTGACTTTAAAGAGTGATTGGAAAAAATCAACGGTGTTATTCAAAGGAGTTCTTTCGATCAACGATGTGCCGGCATCAAAAATCAGCTTTCTGGTGAAGTGTCAGGACAACAAAGTACAGAAGCCGGAAATGAAAAGAAGGGATATTCATTCTGCTTTTGTCTCTTATTCCAGAAAGGATATCAGCCAGGTAGCTTTTGTTATGATGGGAATCCGAAAAGCAAGACCGGATCTGGAAATGTTTTTTGATGTGGAGAGTATGCACAGCGGTGAGGACTGGGAAAAGAGGATCAAAAGAGAAATCGACGAAAAAGATATTCTGTTTCTGTGCTGGTCTGTTCACGCAAGCAAGTCAGTGTGGGTTGACCGGGAATGGCGTTATGCATATGCAAAAAAGGGAGCGGACGGCATTGATCCGATTCCGCTGGAATCGGCACAGAAATGTCCACCGCCAAAGGAATTGGAGAAAAAGCATTTCAATGAAAATCTTCTTTTTGTTGTTGAAAGTAACCGGGAAAGCCGTGCCTTTGGCAAAAGCGGTCAAATTACAGTTCTGGAATGTAAAACGATGGAACTGCACAGATGGTCACAGCAAAATATCATAATCGGACGGGAAAATCAGGAAAGATGTGATCTGAGTCTGGATTCCAGGAACGTGAGTAGGCAGCATCTTCTGCTGGAAGCGAAAGACAGGGATGGAATGTATACGGCAAAAGATTTGGGTTCGACTGGTCGTACCTATCTTGTTTCAGAAAAATGGGAACAAATACTGGAACCCGGGCGGGAGTATAAAATTCCGGCGGGGACTGTGCTGAGACTGGCGAACCGTTATATTATAGTGTTATAAAAAATTATGTCTGGTGGGTGACACACTTCATCTGCCGAACATTTTTGCTTTCCCCCCTTCTTTTTTGCATTTTTAATAATGGATACTTATTACATTGAAACAAACAACCAGACATGAAAAAAAGGAGGACTTTATGATGAGAAATTATTCTATGGAACTTGCAGATGTGGTGAAAGATTTTTTAGAGGAAGATAACTGGCCTTATTCTTTTGAGGAGGAGACCGGGATTTTTCATTTTGCTTTACAGATGAAAAGCAAAAACATCAACTATTTTGTCGAAGTACGTGAAAAGAGTCTGAGTTTTTATGGTATCACTCAGATGAATGCGAATCCGGAAGACGAAAAATTGATGGGACAGATGGCTGAGTTTGTCTGCAGAGCAAATCATGGTCTGAAAAATGGCTGTTTTGATCTGAATTTTAAAAATGGAGAGATTTGTTACAGGAGTTATCTGGACTGTGACGGAATCATTCCATCCAAGAACATGGTAAAGAACAGCATCTACTGTATTGCAACGATGTATATGGCGTATGCACCGGCGATCAGCGATATTCTCTCCGGAAATGCAACTGCAAAAGAAGCAGTGGGAAAGTGTGAGGAGGAAAAAGGTGCGGAATAAACCTCCCCATTGACACTGTGGCTGCTATCTCATATAATAACAACAGAAAACAGATTACAAAGAAAAACAGGGCATGGTCTGTTGTCAGGGTACAACAGACCGTGCTTTTTTGAAAGGGAGGTTTTTTATTTATCATGTCCAGTGACTCGACTTCATTGGTTATTATTCTGGTCTGTCTTGTTTTGTCCGCATATTTTTCAGCGACCGAGACAGCCTTTTCCACGATGAGCCATGCACGTATGAAAACAATGGCAGACAAGGGTGACAAATCCGCAGCACTTGCACTTCAGCTGGCAGACAATTATGATACGCTGCTCTCTGCAATTCTGATCGGCAACAACCTGGTCAATATTCTGCTCTCATCCGTGGCGACACTGCTCTTTGTCAAATTTCTGGGTGAGCAGACAGGAGCGAGCGTTGCAACGGCTTCCGTCACGGTTGTCGTGCTGATTTTTGGCGAAATCTCACCGAAAAGCATTGCCAAAGAATCGCCGGAGAAATTTGCCATGTTTTCCGCACCGTTTATCCGTGCCCTGATGGTGCTTTTAAAACCATTTATCTGGATGTTTGCTCAATGGAAAAAGCTGCTTGTCAAACTGTTCAACAAGCCTTCGGATGACCGTGGGATCACGGACGAAGAGCTGATGACGATCGTCGAAGAGGCAGAACAGGAAGGTGGGATTGATGCCGATGAGAGTACGCTGATCCGCAGTGCGATTGGTTTTATGGATCTTGAGACAAGTGATATTTATACGCCGCGTGTGGATATCGAGAGTATTCCGCTGGATGCGACAAAAGAAGAAATCGCAAAAATGTTTCTGGATACCGGATTTTCAAGACTTCCGGTTTACGAAGAAGATATCGACCATATTGTCGGCATTGTCAACCAGAAAGATTTCCATAATTTCATTTATCATACCGACCGACCTCTGAAAGATATCATCCGCCCGGTACTGTTTATCACGCCGACGATGAAGATCGGTGTTCTGCTGAAAAAGCTTCAGGACAGCAAAACACACATCGCCATTATACTGGATGAATTTGGCGGAACCGAAGGTCTGGTTACGATCGAGGATATTATCGAAGAGCTGGTCGGTGATATCTGGGATGAGCATGACCGCGTCATTAAAGAAATCGAGAAAATTTCCGATCATGAATATCTGATGAGCGGATCAGCAAATATTGATAAAGTATTTGAACTGTTGGATATCGAGAAAGCGGTGGATGTCAATACCCTGAGCGGCTGGATTATGGAAGAGCTGGGACAGATTCCGAAAGAGGGCGACAGCTTTGTAAGTGACGGCGTGAAAGTAGTTGTCCTGAAGATGGATGACCATCGAGTGGACAAAGTGAAAGTCTATAAATGCTAGAATTTGTTAATGTAAGAGTTTATTTTTGGGGAAGGTAAGTGGGCTGGAAATGGAACTGTCAAGCAAAAATGAAAATGTCCTGAAATAATCAAAAGATTTGCCCTGTGAA
>ERZ1035006.1904-NODE-1904-length-12748-cov-4.154967_pt1 | contig 12748 bp, 1 predicted proteins | sample MGYA00520694_ERZ1035006 | MGnify/ENA primary metagenome ERZ1035006 (study PRJEB33766, sample SAMN09781746) | gut metagenome | biome: gut microbiome | host: Homo sapiens | place: Madagascar | study: EMG produced TPA metagenomics assembly of the PRJNA485056 data...
TGTTTTATTTATCATAATAATAGATATTTACTATTGGATAGCGTTGGCCACCACTCTTTCTAGGCCTCCTCCCATGGCAGGTAGTCAACCGCCTTGTACTGTCTGTATTTTGTGTCTCAGGAGAATTTCCGTTGAATTTTCGATTGCGATCAAAGCATGTTGAATTTGTGCCAAGTTTTTCAAAAAAGCTTAGTCACCATAGCAGCTTATTTCTGCACTCAAACAACGAAAAACACCATCTATTTGAGCTTTATGGAGACGGCGAGGCCTCTGCTCAGTTGGTTGAAAATGCTTTTTTTTCGAAAGGACATGAATCGTGGATTTCTGTGTGGGAGCTTTGGCATTGCGCTCGTTCTTGCTTGGGCAAAGGCATCTGCCATGATTTTCTATGCGTCGGCCTTGGCAAGCATCGTTGGCATGATGCGTCTGCGCATCTATGCTGCAGAGGTGAAGCCTGTTCTGTAATCTCTCGAGTCACCGGAAGATCAGGCTATCGAAGACCGTTTTTGGAAAACGGTGTCAATCGCCTTTCATGTGTCGTGACAAACCCATCTTGGAATTTGGCGAAACGTACCGTCAAATCACTTTAGCCGAATCCCCAACGCATCTGTCAAACGGTAAGATGTCAAAAACAAAGCAAGTTTATCCTCTCAAGTTAAAAAGAACGCACGGAGCTTAATCAAGCTCTGTGCGTTCATTTTCTCAACCTAAATTAGCGATTTGCTCCGCCAATGTCCGGCGACTGAACCTGCGCAGAAAACAGCGTCGACTTCAGCACGTCTTCTGTCCATTGATCCGTCACCATCTCTTCAGCCGGCAACTTATCCAATTGATCGACACTCGTGCTAAAGGCCTTTGGCAATACCAACGAGCGTAACTTAACCGCTTCGATATTGGCGGTTGCCGCCAATACATCCGACAAAAGCACAACGGAACTCATCGAACCGTCACCGCCAAGCATGATATCAGGCAAGTACTGAACCACACGATCGGCTCCACCCTGAACGGCTACGCCACGCTCGGCGACAATGCCGGAAATATCAGCCTGATGCTTATCTTTCACAAAGATATAGGCGGAATCGGTTACCCAAGCCTGCCCCGAGACATTGCCGTTCCCGTTAAGTACGGTCAGATTCCCTGCAATCGCACTGTCGTGACCGATCGAGATATCGCCTTCGGTTGCAGTACCTTTCCGATAGATGTCGGCATTGCCGTCTTTAGCGACCAAACGTCCGATGTCAATAGCACCGTTTTCGGTCATCACAACAACGGAAGAACCGGAAAGCAACCCTGTCTTGACACCTTCGGTAAGCGTGGATTCCAACCCTGCCGTCGTCACGATCACCGAGCCATCCGCTTTGATATCGGAAGCAGACAAACCGCCGGCCGCAACAGAAACCGATCCCTGAACATCAACATCATTTTTGATGACCAGTTCAGTTTGTGTGGCAACCAACTTGAGATCGCCTGTAACAAACCCGTCTCGGCTTTGGTTCAGCGTCACATTCACAAAACCCATGTGGTCGGTGGCAACCGTGATATCGCCTCCGGCATCGACCTCAACGGAATGCAAGGCATTTCCGGAAATGTCGTCACCCGTACCGACTGCACCTAAGAGAACGTTGCCGCCCGCCTGAGCCTTCAGCAATTCGGCACTGATACCCATTCCTTGTCCAATATTGCTCTGTACGATGTCGCCTCCTGCAATCAACGTCACGATCTGCGTCATTTCATCGGTCAGTGCATCGGCGCCGCCCAAGCGGATGGAGTCGCTCATCACGATGTTACCCGTTTCAGCCTTCAAGAGAATACTTCCGGCAGAGTCAAGCTGAGATTGTCCCGTCAACACGATATCCTGATGCGCGGTGATGTCAAAGCTTATGTCTCCGTAAACATCGGCGTCCCCGGTGAAATGAACGGAACCCTTGGAGCTTTGAATGGCGATGTGCCCGTTGTCGTTATCACCGGCACCGACCAAGTTCATAGCGCCAATTTGCGTACCGCCGGCAAAGGACACCCCTTCATCCCCCGAAATCAAAATATTGGCATCGGTTTGCATCAGTGTGTTCTTGCCGAAGGTCACATTCTTGCCGGCAGCAATTTCGATATTATGTTCACCCACCGCGTCCGTCATATCGCTGTCGGTCACGATCGTCGCGCGATCGTCGATGACGACACTACCGGAAGCATTAAGCAAGAGATTTCCGTGTGCATAGAAGTCGGCATCGTCATGCAAGTGAATGTCACCGTCATGCACTTGAATACGAATTTCTTGTGCACCGTGCGTCTCATCGCGCAACAGGGTCTCAACCTTAAAGAGTCCCTCGATTTCGACATTGCCTTTCGACAAAATCTCAAAGGTATCTCCCGTTAAAACCGAGGCACCGTTTTGAAGCAAAACACTGCCGCCATGCGTGAAGTCTTCATCTCCGACACGTAACGAAACTACATAACCTTCAAGATTTGAATTTGTACCCAAAACGATATTGCCCGTTTCCGACTGAAGCAATGTCACCTGTTTCTCATCGCCTCGATATCCGGATACCTTTGCATTGTTGCCGATGACAAGGTCGGATTCCGCCGTCAGGTAAATATTGCCTTGCGAATCGATGGTCGCACCGTCATTGAGTGTCAGCGAACCCCCTTGAGCACGCAAACTCACGTCGGCATCGACATTCGTTTCATTCGTCACAAATGCGGCATTGCGCCCAAACGTAATGTTTTGAGCGGAATTCACCACAATACCGGCGTAAGAGGTTCGGATAGCCGCACTGTCTCCGAAAGTCACACTGCCGCTATGCGTACTCAGAATCAAATCCGTAGTTTCAAACGAAGCTCTGTCACCGAACGTAATATCATTTCCGGCACTGATCGAAGTTTCCGGGAAGTTGTTTTCCCCAAATTCGGTTTTAACGTTTGCATTGTTGCCCACCGTTACGTTATTGCCGGCTTGAATGGCAAATGCCGTCCCGTAAACGGTGAAGTCGTCGTCAAAACGCACATCGTTGCCGGCTACAAATTCGATCGCATTGGATTGACTATGAAGCTGTGCCTTGCGTTCAATCACGATGTCGCCCTTTTGTGCGTTAAAGACCGTCTTATCGGCAAGGGATTGAACCGTCAAGTTTTCTCCCATGTAAATGGAACCCAATTCGCTCAAAACTTGGACACCACCCTTGGATGCACCGACCAATGTGGCATCGTTGCCGAAACGGATATCGCCCGTGGCATCGATCTTAAGCGCATCGGAGAGCATCGTAGCGTTCTCGCCAATCCTAAAGTTTCCTCCGACCAAAACGTCGATGCGACCGTACTGTTGGTCTTGCAAGCCGCTTTGCGTACCGGCACGAACCGTTGCGCCGTTGCCGATTGTCAAGTCGCCAAGGCCAGTTTGAATTCTCGTATCGCGCGCGGAAATAACCGTCAAATCGTCTTGAATCGACATACCACGACCGCCATAGACAGTCACCGCACCTTCAGTCGCAACGACCGTCGCACTCAGTCCGCTCACAGTCAAAAGACCTTCGGCCCCGATCTTGACATTGGCAACATCGTCTGTTTGAGTCGATGCATTCACGAGAATTTCTCCACCCAATGTCATGTTGCCGCTTGCCAGCACCTCGATATTGCCGTCGGTTGCCGTAAACGTCGAATGATTGCCGATAACAAACGATTCTGTGCCTCCGGCAACGGAAACCTGACTGCCGATGACAGTGAGATTGTCGCCCGCTTCAAATCGATCCGCCACCAGAATTTGAGCACTTTTCTGTGCTTGGAAAACACTGCCGGAAGCAACACTCATCACGCCGGCCGACACATTCAAAGCGCCGGTCTTGGATTCAACATGCAAGGCCGTATTGTCAACGGCAAGAAGCCCGCCCGTAAAGATGAGAAGATCACCCTCACTGACAAAGTCACCCGCCTTTGTACCGGCCATTGCACCGATAAGCGTCAAGGAATCCACCGCACCCAAATGCAGATTTTGAATCTTGCCCTCGAACTTGGCATTCGTCAGATCCGCCGATTTCGAAACAGCAACCTCGATATCCTTACCGTCGGCCACTTTCATCGTGATGCCTTGGGCCTGCAAATTACCTGCAACAGTCAAAGCAACGGAACCTCGAGTTGCCTCCAAAGTTTGGCCGACGTCAAAAGTCAAATCGCCGCCCGTGACCATTTCAATGCTATCGGCCTTAAATCCTTGGGCACCTTTGACGATCAAGTCTCCGGTCTGAGCCTTGACGGACAATGCACCACCCGAAACAGACAATGTCGTTTGAGAAAGATCAACATTGTTTTGAGCGTGAAGATTCAAGCCCGACGTTGCTCCGAGTTTGGCATTTGAAGCCGAAACACTGCCGGCGACAGACGAAATCGACACGCCCTTACTGGACAAGTTAACGCCGGTCGCGTCCAAGTCCTTGTGCGAATTGATAGAAATGTCTCCCGTCGTCGAGATTGCTTGGCCTGCCAAATCGAGAGCACCACCGAGAGCCGACAAAGTCACGTCCCCCTTGGCTTCAAAGGCACTGTTTTGAGTAAAGACGAGATCGTCACTCAAAGCTTTACCGTTAACCGTATCGAACACGCCCTTAAAGGTGCTACCTTGCACTAGCACCGACCGGCCTTCGAGCACCAATGACGAAGATGCACCTTCGCGCACGGCAATCGTCATATTGTTGAGCACCAAGGATTGACTTGTTTTTAACGACAAACCGCCGTTACCTACGGTCAAACTGTGCCCATTAAGTTCAATTGCCTGATTGGTCGCAAGATCAAAGCCTTGGGCATCCATTGCCAAGTTTTGTCCCAATCGAACATCGTCAGCTTGAAGCTGCAATGCGCCGTCAGCGGCGCTCAGCGCAGATTTATCAGCCACCGTTAAGCGATCCTTGGCAACCAAAGACAAGTCACCATGCGAGGCCAACGCTCCGGAAACCGTCAATGAGCCGCCGGTTTCAAGCGCGATATCGCTCTTGGAATTCAATCGCTCGTTGGTTAACGTCGTTTCGCTTGAGCCCGAGTCGTGAACATAAAGTCCTGCAACTTCATTGGCTTCGCCTTTTCCGTTGACGGTCAACGATTGCACGCCTTCTGTGCGCAAAGCCGAGTCTTTCGTACCGATCAAACCGCCTTGCGTTGTCGTCAGTGTCAAATTTTGAGCAACAATCTTGCCTTGGGCCGCACCTTCGGCATCGTCGTACATGGCAATGTTGCCGCCACTTGTCAGATGCGCCGAACCGTCGGTTGCAACAGACATGATATTCAGGTCGCCGTTGACTTCATTGACATAAATATCGCCGTGAGCCGAAAGAGCCGTCCAAAGTTCGGAGTCGATATTGACTGCCTGGGCGGCGCTACCCAACTGTCCGGTACCCGCGCGCAACGTAATCGTTTTACCGGATATGCGCGAATTTGCAGACAAAGATTCGATGCCGTTTGCCGTTAATCGCACGTCGTTACCGGCTCTTACGGTATCGACAATGAGTTTTTGGTCGCTTGCGATGTAGACGTTTTTATTTGCGTCCACACTCAGACTCGGGCCTTGAGCCGACGTTCCGCCTTCGGTCAATTCAACGCTGATGGGACGCTTTAAGGTCACCGTCACAGTACCTGCCTCTTTATCCCATTTCACGTCGGAGATATCGGCTCGCGCCAAAGTCTTGTAATCCTCGGCCTTAAGATCTTTAAAGTCAATGACCTTGGTATCTTCCTCGTGGCCGACACTACCGCCGACGGTTTTCAAAACCACGTTCTGAGCCTTGATGTTGGCTTGTCCGGCCTGCGGTGTAAAGCTCGGATCGGGATTGACAATGGCGTCGCTGACGGCATAGAGAAGTTCCGTCTGCGTCCAACCGTAATTGTCCTTAGCAGCAATGGTTCGAGCCAAAGCACTCTCGGCATTGGCCTCTTCTGCTTGAATGGCCGCCTCGACAGAGCCGAGCCCCTTAAAGCGTGCATCCAACGCTTGGAAATCTTTGAGCTCGCCTTCGGTCAATTTTCGATAGCCGTCATTGTTTTGACGTTGGAGATAACTTTCATAGCGTGCATAATCGACTTGAATGCCGACTTTGATCGCATCGACATCTTCTTGCCAACGCGACAGGCCGTTACTTTGCCCGTCTTCTCCCAAAATACCTGCGTCAATCCAACTCTGCAAACGATCGTTGACATTTCTATCGTCGATTTCATCACGCGGCAAAGCATCCACCAAATCGCCTTGCGCCGTAATACTGACCGTATTGCCGGCCGTAATTTGCCCCAGATAAACATCCGTGGTTGCATCGGCAACGGTAAAGTTGCCGGCAACCTTGGCATCCAATCGACGAGAGCCGTCGAGATCGGTCGATTGCGTCAGTTTGTTGATGGCAATATTTCCGTCCCGACTTTCCAAACGGATGTTGGTGGCCGTCAAGTCGGCAATATCGGCCGATCCCCTGAAGACAACGTCGGCAATATTGCCTGCCTTAAGTTGCGAAACCGTCGCAGTCACACCGGAATTAAGTCCGCCGGCGTCAATGTGAATATCCTTACCCGCCGTGGCAGACAGATTTAACGCACTCTGACCGCCCGTGATGCGAATAGCCGAAGAACTATCGCCAATAGACTGCCCGGCAGACAACGTCACGTTCTTTGCGCCGTCAATGACTGCATTGCCCGAAGCACTCAAAATGCTTTGTCCGGCTGCAATATCAACGGAGCCCTGCTGTGCGGAAAGTTTACCGCCCAGCAAAACATCGGCTTCAGACCGAAGGTTGATCTCATTCTTACCGCCTCCGATGAAGTCGACTCCGATTTGCTGATCGGCCTTCACCGTAAAGGTATAAACCTTTGTCGAAGTATCGTGTTTTTCACCTCTGATATAGTGCGTGCCCGACCAGTGCGTCCAGTTGTCATAGGACGTCCACTGCTCGTATGTCCACTTTCCTTCGACCTTATCGCTTTCAGTGACCCAACCATAGAAGATGTCGGCATTATTGTCGGGACGAGTGGCGTCACCGATCGTTTCGCCCTTGCCCAATGCTTCGTTTTGCTTTTGTTCCGTCACGGGAGGCTTCGTCCAGTGTTCCGGATCGCCCCAATCCCAAAGTCCCCAAGCAGTAAACCTCTGAGAATCTGTGTTGGTTGAGGTCGTACCGGTGTTGTAGCCCTCCGACCAGTAGTAAAGCAAGCCGTCTTTGGGGTTATAGAATTTTTCTCCGGCGGTTGTTTTGTCCGAGGCAACAACACTTTCCGTGTTATCGGTATAGCGCCAATTTTGCGTAAGCGTTGTCTTGTCCCCGTTATTTTCCCAACGCGTCACCAATGCTTCGACAGTCTTGTCGCCAGTCTTTTGACCGGCATACATGGTGTCGGTGATTTGCACCACGCCCTGAATGTTGCCTGTCGAAATATCCGAAGTTAAAAGACCGTGTTGACCCGCATCCACATTGACCGATGTTGTTCCGGCAGCGGCAAAAATCTTGCCGGCTCCCGTACTCGATACGCGCCCGGTGATATAAATGTGTCCGCCCGTGGGCGTGATATCGTCCAACACCACGCGGTCGTTAACCGGGTCATACCAGGCCGTTACCCGCTTACCGAAGCTGCCGTCGGAAAGCTTATAAATCCCCTCGTCGTTGCCGTTGCCGAGCACGATTTCAAAAGCCGATGTACGAACATCAATGGACGTGGGGCTGCCCGAAGCTTGCCAATTCTTCTTAATCTGCGCAATGCGATCTTCAAGCTCTTGATTTTCAACATTGATACCGTATTCGGCGTAGCCGCTTTGAACGGTTCCGTTGATGTTGATATTGTCGCCTGAAATAAAGAGGTCTCCGCCGGCAACGATTTCTCCCTGCTTATTTCTGATCTCGTTTGAAGAAACCGACTGATCCGACGAGTCTGTTTTATTTAACAGTTCATCAACTTTATCCTGCCATTGATCCTTGACGGAGCCGCCGATATTCTGGATGCCTGACGTGTAGGTTTGCGTGACGTTTTGGCCGGCAGACACCTTTAACGAGCCCGCAGCGGCCAAGCGCTCGGCAGCAATCAAAATATCCTTATCGGACTCGATCGTAAGATTGCCGGCCGCATTTTCCACGATGCCTTTGAGCGTAATACTCGTATCGGGCGACACCTCCTTGCCGGAAACCGTGATTTTTCCGTCGAACTTTGACTCGATGCGAATCGTCGGATCGTTTTGTTGGGTCGTTGTCGAAACGGCTCCCTCAAAGCCTGTGAGACCCTGAGTATTGGCGCCGTTTAACGTCAAATTGCCGCCCTTTTCCAAAATCTGAACGTTTTCGACTGTCAAAGCCAAGTTGGAATGATTGACGATTTCGATACCTTGGGCTGCATTGGCATTGATATTGCCCTTGCCTGTAACCGAATCCGTCCAAAGTTCGATATTGCCGCCCGAAACGGTAATGTCGCTCACAGTCACCGTACCGCGCTGCTGACTCGAAACAAGCGAAATCTCGTTGGTCTGAGTATTTTTCACAGCCATGCCGCGCGAAATCATCGTGTCTTCGAGATATTGTGCTTCCGTTTTATAGGCTGCAACAACAGAACTGTCGGAGCCGTTATATTCGGCAATCAACTTCTTGAGCGCCTGATAACGCTCGTAATAAACGTTGGCCAGATCTTCGCTGCCCTGAACAACCTTTCCGCCGACACCCTCGGTGTTGACCGTGGCATCGGGCTTGGCGCCGTCAATCGTATAACCGTTATTGCCGGAGTCGACAATGCCGGAAATCTCCACCTTGGAAGAAGTCTGTTTACCGGCCGTGAGCTTTCCGTCCACATTGATCGTGCCGACAGACTTAAACCCCGTCGTATTGGCGCCCGGCGCTTTGCTCGAAGCAATCTTGACATTGCCGGCGTCGCTTGCCGCAGTCAGTACCCAGTAGCGAGAAATTTCATTGACGCTCCAATCTCCGACTTGGGCGACAGCCTCAATATTGCGAACAGCCTCTACGTCACCGGCCACAGTCAAAGTATCACGATAGTCAAAGGTATCGTTTAAGCTTGAATTGGCCCCGCCCAACGAGTGCGAATAAGCGTGCGTATAGCCTGTGAAATCAAACGAGGCATTCGTACCGTCGGCAGAGCGCCCTGCAGCCAAAATCACATTGCCCGCACCGTCGATTTTGGCGCCGCTATTGACAATCACAGAGTTGTAACGCGTTTGCTTGATCGTAGAAACGGCACCGGCTCCGCCGATGGCGGCTCCCTGCAAATCGCCCACCGTTTCGTAATGCAGTTTTTCTTTGGCCGAAACCGTGATAGCCAAATCGGATGTGTCTCGCGTCGTTTGTAAGCGCGCATTCTTGCCGATGGTCACGGTATTGGCGGTCTTGACCGTGTGTGTCGTTACAGCATTGACGCCACCTGCCACACCGGCACTGCGTGCCTTGACACGCAAATCGGCCTCATGATCGGTAAAGGCCGAAAGCGTCATATCACCGGCAGAAGTCAAAACGGCAGACTCGGCTACAGTGACCGTATTGGAACGATCGATTTGGGTTGTGGCGCCGATACCCGTACCCATAATTGCGCCGTAAACGCCGCTATCCAACACAAACTTGGCGCCGTCGGCCGCCTTTTGAACGATGTCGGTGCGCGCGGCAACGTTGAGTTTTCCGCCGGCGTTCACAACACCGGCAACCGTAACGCTATTGGTGCCCGTCATTTTATTGACAAGTGCCGCGCCACTGCCGCCTGCGACCGTTCCCTTGGTGTTGTCGGCCCTAAATGCCAAGTCGTGTTGCGTGGCCGCACCGAAAGATGCGTCGCCCACAACGTCCCAGCTCCCCGAAACGGAAGTTTGCGCGTTTGACTTATCCGTATGCTCGATATAAACGGCATAGTTTTGGCTGTCAGCGTCTTCGGCAACAATCACGCCGCCTCCGGCACTATCAGCCCTTTCTTTCACTGTTTCAGCGACAAAGGTCTGGATATCCAACCCGGCCAAACGATTGACGCCGTTGCCCGTGAGTGTCGTTTTAGCCGCTGCATTGTGATGAATCACGGATTTACTGTAGCCGGAAGAAATCAAACCGCCGTTTCCGAAGGTTGAAGTTGCGTCATAGACGGCGTCACCGGTTGCAAGTCCCTTTAATTGAGCATTCTGACCCGTGACGTTATTTCGAATCGTCAAGTTGCTCACGGTATTGTTCGTCAATGTCGCCTCATTGACGACTTCTTGAATAGCAATCGAACCGCCGTAGGACTCGGTGCGTGCCGTCAACTTCAGAGCATCATTTCCGGATTCGCTCTTAATACCGCTTGCCGAAGTCAGATTCACGGCATCGGCATTGAGACGGCTGTCTTCAACCGTCACCTCGGTTTTACCCGAAACCGTGATATCGGCCTTGGAAACCCCAACGCCGATACCAGCCGCACCGGCCCCGTATGCCTTAACGGCAATCTCCGGACGATTATTAGCAACAAGCGTGAAACTTTCACCTTCAATGGCGGTGTTTTTCACGTTCACCGTTACATTTCCCGTGTCCGTCACGGTTGCATGGGCGCCGACAGCAACAACAATACCGCCGTAACCGGCCATCGCCTCTGCCGTGCGCTTTGTTGCGCGAACGGCATTGACCGCAATGTTGCCGGCAAGTTTCGAAGTACTCGTCGTATCGCCCTTGATCGTGACAGCCAAAGAAGTGTGATCGCGCAAATCGGCAATCATGCCTGCGCCGCCCGCACCTGCAATGGTAATGCCGTTGGCATACACGGCAACGTCACTCGTATCGCGCGCTTCGATCACCAAAGAGGTTTTGTCTTGCGTCTTCGATGTGTCGTTGGTCACAACGCTATTGTCGAGCACGACGTTGGCCCCGCCCGTCAATTCAACATCGCCATAGGAAGCCTGACCGCCAGCCAAAACGCCCATGGTCTGCCAGACATTAAAGCTCGTCTGACCGCCGACCAACGCAGCAATTTGTCCGCCTTGGTCGGTGGTAATGTTGCTGCCCGATACATTGACGAGAGCCTGTCGATTTTGGCGCAAAGTCGCTACCGTAGCGCCCAATGCCCCAATGGCAAGATTGCCCGAGCCGGCCTTGATATCGACCTTGGCATTGGCGCCTTTATCTTCCTGCGCGGAAATATCGATTTTTTGTGCCGAAATCACCGTTCCGGCAACAGTAACATTCGTTCCTGCCGTACTGTCGGTGGAGTGCGCGGCCTGGGCTGCCGAAAAGAGAATCGAGTTTTGCTCGTCTTGGGTCAAATCCGACTTTGTCGCATCGATGAGCGAAGAGAAAATACCCAGATTGTCTTGATCGGCCGAACCGCCGTATTGATTGATGTAACCGTCGACAATCTCTTTTTGTTGCCCCAAGCCGGACTTTTGGACGTCAAAGGGGTCTCCGTCGGCGCCGATATAGTTGGCAATGACGTTCGCATTCACTGCTCCGATACCGCCCGCAATCGTTGCCGAGGTCACATCGATATTGCGATCCTGAAGGGCACGAATATTGACGTTTTTACCTGTCAAAACCGATGCATTGACACTCGTTGCGGCGTCCCCGTAGAAACGATTGACAATGACGGTTGCACCGACTCCGCCGATGCCGCCGGCAACGGTCACATCGACTTGCTTAAACTCATCGAAATTGCGTGCTTCGAGGGTCACATCGGGCGTCTTATCCTTGTTCTGCCCTTGCATCACGACATTGTCGAGATCGGTTGTCGTCTTGCCTTCTGTCGTATTGACCGACACGTTGCCCGCAATCCCCGCAATGGCCCCGCCAACAGCGATATTCACACCGCTATTTCCCGTGTGGCGGTAACTGTCGACCGTGATCGAATCGCTTGCCTGCACCTTAGCAGCAGAAAGCGAATTCGAAACATTGTTATCCGAATAATTGACATTGACGCCGACAACTCCGGCCGTTAACTTTGCGCCGGCCGCCACAGCCCCCAAAGCGGAAATTCGACCGAGATATTCTGCCTTTTGCGTATAGTTTTTGGCTGAAATTCCGGCGTCTTGCGTTCCATTGCCGACCACTTTTGTCGAGACGTCGGAAAGTTGACGCACAACGTTAACCAGAGCCGAAACGGCAACGTTTCCGGCTCCGGCACCTTCCAAAGCCAAACTCGAAACACCCTCTTTACCTTCTGCGCCGACATACACCTCGCCTTGCTGAGCAGTGAGATTGCCGCCGATTACCGAGGTTTGCGTCGAACGATCGGTCGTTACCACGTTGACGGCCACCGGAACCGCAACGTTTGCCGCCCCCGCACCGGTGGTTGAAACGTTATAGACGTTGGCATAGTTGCCGGACAGAACTTTCACATTGTCTCGTACGGACTCAAGGCTCGAGTTGGTCACCGTCGTTTGCGTTTGGCCTCCGAGATAGGTAACGCCCACCGTACCCACGGCAACATTGGAGCCCGCACCGCCTCCGTTTAAGACCAGAGATTTAAACGTTTGCGTCCCGGTTGCGGCAATATGCACGCCCGTTGTCTGCGTCTTTTGGCGATTGTTTTCCAAAGAACTCTTGATATCGACATCTTCGGCAATGGAATCGTTGATATCTTTATCCGCAACAACGCCCGCAACGTTTAAAGAGCCGGAACCGGTGCCGTCATCTTTGATTTCTGCATTTGTGACGGACGTCTTGGTCGTTCCGCTCACCTCATTGACCATGACGCTCAAACCGGCGGCATTGGAAGAGCTCCCCGCTCCTTGCCCGACGTAGGCCCCGATCGTATCGTCGCTTTGCGCTTCAACGACAGCAGCCGACCTCAC
>ERZ1035006.1909-NODE-1909-length-12730-cov-4.054280_pt1 | contig 12730 bp, 11 predicted proteins | sample MGYA00520694_ERZ1035006 | MGnify/ENA primary metagenome ERZ1035006 (study PRJEB33766, sample SAMN09781746) | gut metagenome | biome: gut microbiome | host: Homo sapiens | place: Madagascar | study: EMG produced TPA metagenomics assembly of the PRJNA485056 data...
CGGATTACCCCGGCCGCACCGTTTTTTACGGCAGGCAAATTGGGATGTCTTCTTGTCGAGAGTCCCGCACCCGAAACTTCGAGTGCGGGACCTAGAAGGTTTTAAGGTTTCGGCCTTAACCGATTACTTGATCAAACCGGCTTCCTTGTAATACTTCATGGCGCCATCGTGAATCGGAGCGGTCAAACCCTGAAGCATGCCTTCCTTGGTGAGGTTGGCAAGAGCCGGATGCAACTTCTTGAATTCGTCCAAGTTTTCCATCACTTCCTTGGTGATGGCATAAACGACGTCGTCCGGCGTATCCGACGTGGTCACGAGCGTGGCCAACATGCTGATGGTCTGAACCTTTTCGTTGGCGTTGACGGCGTCCGGATACTGGCTCATGTCGATTTCGGTCATCGAGTAGTAGGGAGCATCCTTAAACAAAGCGTCCATACCCGTGATCGAAACGATGCGGGCCTTGCGCTTGCCGGCCGTGGCTTCCTTGATGTTGCCGTTGGGGTGACCCAAGGTGTAGAAGAAGCCGTCGATACGACCGTCCTGCATGACGCGAGGAGCGTCGGCGGGCTTAAGTTTTTCATCGCGGAAGTCCTTGCCCGGTTCGATGCCGGCCACCTTGAAGATGTCCAAAGCATTGATACGGTTGCCGGACCCCGGATCGCCCAAGTTGATGGTCTTGCCCTTGACGTCATAGATGGTCTTGATACCGGAGTCTTCGGCAGCCACAAACGTCACGGCTTCGGGAGCCAAAGCAAACACGGCGCGCAATTTCTTGACCGGAGCTTTTTCCCAGGGCCCCTTGCCGTTAAAGGCCAAGTACTGGGTGTCGGCCTGAGCGATACCGAAGTCAAGATCACCCGAGGCGATGGCATTGATGTTGAATTTGGAGCCGCCCGTAGATTCGACGCTTGCACGAATGTTGTACTCCGCCTTCTTGGCGTTGATGATCTTGGCAATTGCGCCGCCCGTGGGATAGTAAACGCCGGTGATACCGCCGGTGCCGATCGTCACGAAGGTCTGACGAGCCGCCATTGCCTGAGCACTCACGCAAGCCATCGTCGCAGCCAAAGCAAGGGGAAGCAGTTTCTTGAACATTGATAGTCTCCTAATTGATTTATGTTGGAGTGTTCTTGACAAAAAGCGTCAAATCCAAAATTTAAGTGTCAAAACCGAGAGTTTCGATTCCTTGACAAACGAAAGCGTTTTTCTTGTATGGGTCAAGTCTTTCGCCCGATTCGAAGTCCTTTCCCTTCTCCCTCTGAGGCTTCGAATTCCTTTTTCAAGTCCGAAAACTTGAGTTTTGCGGGACTTTTTCCCTTACACCCTTTCTTAAGCAAGAATCGTACCTGTTTTATTCTCGGCGCATTTAATCATCTTTACCTATGAAATGCCCGATAAATCAAGGAAATTTCAGAAAATGCACCGAAAAGGCGCACCACAATTGCGCACCGCTCGCGAGCATTTGCACCAATTAGGTGCACCCGCACTCAAGCGCTTGCAAAAAGTCCCGTCTCTTAAGCAAATTTCGCCGCGCCCGTTTTTTGGGCATGCTATTTTTGTTGTAACAGATGTATCTTCGGCAGTTCGTGCGTCATTTTGTCTGTACAATCCCCGACATCTCGCATGCGCTTTTTTTATCCGAAAGACGTTCGTCTTAAAAAAGAAGCGACGAGCGGATTTTGTTTGTTCTTTGTTTGATGCGCATTTCTTTTTGCGCGCCTCGGACTTCTGTGGCAAGGCGACCGGTCACCCGAACTTTCGGCCAGCCCTGCAATCGCGCCTGATGTGCGATTCGAAGTCTCTCAAAGAGTTCAATCCCGATTTTTATATCGCACGCCTGTCTCGGCCCTTACGTGATCGAGCGGTACCGAAGAACTTGCGTGCGCTTTTCATATATTGAGAATTTTTGTGACAAATCCTTTTTCCGCCTTAGGCTTGCCCGAACCCGTCGTCAGTGCCGTCACCGCCATGGGCTATACGGACCTGACCCCCGTTCAGCAAAAAGCCATTCCGGCATTGCTTGACAATCGCGACGTGTTGGCCGCCGCTCAAACCGGCACCGGCAAGACGGCTGCCTTTGCTCTGCCCGTCATTGCCAAAATGTTGGCCGCTCCCAAAAAGCGCAAGCCCAAATGCGTGCGCGCGCTCGTTTTGGCACCCACGCGCGAATTGGCCGCTCAGATCGACGAAAACATCCGCGCCTATTGCGCCAACACCAAGCTCACCACCGCTTTGATTTTCGGGGGCGTGAACATTCGCCCGCAAACCGAAGCGCTTGCCAAAGGCGCCGACTTTTTGGTCGCCACCCCCGGGCGCCTTTTGGATCATCTCGGCCAAAAGAACGTGGATCTTTCCGAAATCGAATTTTTCGTTTTGGACGAAGCCGATCGCATGCTCGATATGGGCTTTATCCACGACATTCGCAAGCTCGTGCGCTTTATTCCGCAAAAGCGCCAAACGTTGCTCTTTTCCGCGACCTTCAGCGACGAAATCAAAACCTTGGCGCAAACCTTTTTGACCGATCCCGTCACCGTTGAAATTGCACGCAATAAAGAAAGTACGCTCATTACCCAAGAAGCTTGGGCCATTGCCAAAAAGCGTAAGCGCGAACTGCTGCGCGATTTGATTGTCGACAATCAGTGGGACCAGGTCCTCGTCTTTACCCGCATGAAGCACACGGCCAACCGCATTGCCGCTCAATTGGAAAAAGACGGCATTGTGGCCGCAGCCATTCACGGCAACAAGAGCCAGTCGGCACGCACCAAAGCTCTGTCGGGTTTTAAAAACCGCACGATTCGCGTGTTGGTCGCCACCGACATCGCCGCGCGCGGTCTCGATATCGAAGGACTGCCTCACGTCGTCAATTTTGAGCTTCCCAATGTTGCCGAAGACTATGTGCATCGCATCGGGCGCACGGGCCGTGCCGGTGTGGCCGGTCACGCCGTCAGTTTAGTGAGCCCCGACGAAGAAGAATTGTTGCAGGCCATCGAAAAGCTCCTAAAGCGCAAAATCGAGCTTGTCACGGCGCAAGGCTACGACGGCGAAGTCCCCGAAGACATTGCGCGCGACGAAGCCGAGCGCGACAAGGCGCGCGCGCAAGAACGCGAACGTCTGCGCCGGTCCCGTCGCGCTTCGGGCGATAAAGCCAAAAAGAGCGTCAAGAAAAATGCGGTTGCCGCCGAAGTCGAAACGCTTGTGAAAGAAGAAAACAAAAAGACCAAGGTCTCGGACAATCCTGCCGATCGCTTCGAAAAGAAGATTCGCCGCAAAGCGCCCGAAGTCATTGCCAAGGTCGCGCAATCGGTTAAGCACGATGCGCCCAAAAAGCCCTCGCGCCAAAAAGACGCCCGCAAAGATGCCGGTCAAGAACGTTTTGACGCGCCCAAGAGCTTGGGTCGGCATCGCGACACGCGCCATTTGGGCGATGCCAAACGCGACGACTCTCGCCGCTCGGCTCGTCCGCGCGCCGCAAGCTACGCACCCATCGATCCCTTTGCCCCGCAAAACCAGGCAATCTATCTGCCGCAAACGATGCCCGGCAACACAAACCGCGGCAAGCGCAACGACTCTTCTTGGCAGCGTCAGGATGCCAAAAGCGGCCCCCGCAGCTCGCGTGGCAACGGGTTCGGCCCTCGCCGCAATGACGCCAACATCAAGTCGACGGTCACACGCCGCACGGATGCGCGCCAAGACATGCGAGACGATCGTTTCGAGTCGGTGAGCTCCAACCTGCCGCCGGGCATGGTGCTGCGTTACCGCCGTCGCTAACCGCTCAATTCGAAAGCGCTTTGTGCCCGATTTTCGATCGTTATGCGCAAAGCGCTTTTGCTACACTTACAGCTTCGTATTTTCACCGTCTTTCGTTTGTCGATCCATGACCGCCTCGTTTTTGACTTCCTTTCGCCGTTGTTGCCTCGGTATTGCCGCTCTGGCAATACTGTCGGGGTGCGCCACGCAAGACAAAGGCACCATCGAAGGCGAAGCCATCGATCAGCAACAGATTGCGCGCGTCGTTGCACCCCTATTTGAAGCCAAGGATCGCGAGCAGTGGTCGTGCACGGCCAAAGAGCCGCTGTCGACCAAACACCCCTTAAACGACATCGTTTTCGTGTGTGCCGAATCGGGCGTGGAAGCCACGCTTGCCGAAATGAAAGACGCCGGCTGGCGCATGATTGCTTTGGATATCGGCAAGGACAGTCAAGAAGCCGACGGCACGATTTCCATGCCTTTGCGCATTACCGTCATCAAACTTTTCTAAGCCTTTTGCCAAATTTGTCTCTTTTTTCGAAAAGTCCCCCAAACCTGTCGGCTTGTGCCTACAATCCGATGAGTTGTTTATTTTGAATACTAAGAGAATCATGGCTCAAAATCGTCTCCAAGTGATCGATCGTTTGCACCGCATGCGCGAATATATGAAAAAGCGCAAAATCGATGCATGGGTCGTGTTGACGGGCGATCCGCACCTTTGCGAATACTTGCCTGAAAATTGGGCTTTCAGAAAATATTTGTCGGGTTTTACCGGCTCGGCCGGCACCTTGGTGATATGCGCACAAAAAGCGCTTTTATGGACGGACTCCCGTTACTGGGAGCAGGCTCTCCAACAGCTTGAAGGCACAGGCATCGAACTGATGCGACAAGGCGCGATCGAAACGCCTCGCATCACCGAATGGCTCGTCAAACATTTGCCTGCGGGTGCTACCGTCGGCATCGATCCGAGAACGATTTCGGTGCAGCGTTATGCCGAGGTGGAAGCTCAACTGGCCGCCGGCGACATTGCACTTTTGGCCAACGACACTTTGATGTCGACGATTTGGACCGAGCGCCCCGAAGCCAATTCGGCGCCGGTTTTTGCTTTTGACTACGGACAGAGCACGCGCAAAGAAAAATTGGCAGCCGTCTCCCGCGCATTAACCGAGGCCGATGCGCAGGCGCTTTTGCTCACAGCCTTGGACGATGTGGCGTGGATTACCAATTTGCGCGGCAGCGACGTAGCCTGCACCCCGGTTTTCACGGCCTACGCTTTGATTTGTCATCAAGGCGGCATTCTTTATATCGACCCCAAGAAATTTACCGATGCCGCTGTGTTGGAAAGTCTTAAAGCCGACGGATTTAAAGTCGTAGACATCAAGCGCATTGGTGCCGATTTGTTATCGCGCCTGCCCGGCCACACGGTTTTGGTCGATGCTGCCAGCACCACACAAGCGCTTTACTTGAAGCTTTTGGCCGACGAGCGCATCGAAATCGTGCGCAAAAACAATCCTGTGCAATTGTTAAAGAGCCGTAAAACACCGCAAGAACTCGATTTGTTGCGCCAAACTATGCGCCACGACGGCGCTGCGTTGTGCGAACTTTTTGCTTGGCTGGAAAGCGCTTTGGCCGAGGGTGTGCGACTCACCGAAAACGACGTTGCCCAAAAACTCAATACTTTCAGAGGTCGACTGCCGGGCTTTTTAGATTTAAGCTTTACGACGATTTCGGCGGCCGGCGCCAATGCGGCACTGCCCCACTACAGTCCGTCCGAAACGGATTCGGCCGTTGTCAATGACGCCGACGTTTTGCTCATCGACTCGGGCGGACAGTACACGGGCGGCACCACCGACATTACGCGCACGACTGCCGTAGGAACGGTCGACAAAGCGCTCAAACGAGACTTCACCGCCGTGTTGCGCGGCCATATTGCGCTGGCAACGGCGCGGTTTCCCAAAGGAACATTTGCCGCACAGTTGGATACCTTTGCCCGCGCTCCGATTTGGGAAATCGGTGCCGACTACGGTCACGGCACCGGACACGGCGTAGGCTTTGCGCTTTCGGTACACGAAGGACCGGTACACATTTCGCCGCGCTGCCCCACCGTGAACGAAACGCGTGTCGTCGAAGGTTTGGTGCTTTCCAACGAACCCGGCCTATATCGTCCGGGACAGTGGGGTATTCGCACTGAAAACTTGATCACGCCCGTGGCGCTTGAGGCCGAAGACGGTCAAATACAACCGATGCTGACCTTTGAGACCTTAAGTCTTTGCCCGATCGACACGCGCCTGATCGACACCTCGATGATGACGCCTTTTGAGATCTGGTGGGTCAACGACTATCACCGTCGCGTGCGCGAAAGTCTCTTTGAACTTTTAAGCCCAGAGGCTCAAGCCTGGCTGACTCGCGCCACCGAGATCGTGTAAGCGTGGCGCTTTGTTAAATTTTGAAACGAATTTGTGAATTTTTTTGACGTTGGCTAACGCTTTTCTCTAAAGCACGTAAGTAAACGAGTCCATATAATCCAAAGATTCCATTTCGTCCGTAACCGTTTGTTTCAGCGGAACTTTGTTATGTCCAAAAGTTGTTTATTTTCTCGCTCCGATGTTCTTTCTGCGGTCGCGTGCACACTGGTACTCACCGGTGTTCTTTCCGGCTGTCAAAAACAGGCAACGGTCGCGGTTGAACGCCCGCCTTTGACAGTTGCCACCGTCACGATCGAACCCAAAGACGAATTCCGTTGGATCGAAGCCTTGGGCGTGACGGAAGGTACGGCAGAAGCTGAGGTCAGAGCTCAAGTTTCGGGACTTTTGCAAAAAATCGCTTATAAAGAAGGCGACCGTGTCAAAAAGGGCGATACGCTTTTTGAGATCGATCCGGCCCCCTACAAAGCGGCCTTAGACGCCGCAATCGCCGACCGCCGTCAGGTTCAAGCGCAACTTAAGCAAGACGTTCGCGAAGCAGCCCGCTACCAAAAACTTTATGAAGCCCGTGCCGTGAGCCGCAAAGAGCGAGACGACGCCCAAAGTCAGGTCGACATCCGCAAAGCGCTTTTGGCCTCTGCCAAAGCCAACGAAGCCAATGCCCGCATCGATTTGGATCGCACGCATGTCAAAGCGACAAGCGACGGTCTGGTGGGGGCTGCCGAAGTCAATGTCGGCTCGCTTGTGAGCGAAACTTCGACACTTCTGGCGCGCATCACGCAACCGGACAACCTGCGTATTCGCTTTACGGTGTCCGAACGCGATTTGGACGGTGCCAAGGTCGAATTGACCAACAAGGTTCGCCTGCGCATGGCCGACGGCCAAATGTACGACGCCAAGCTTGACTACGTTGCAACTCAAATGGATACGACCACCGCAACCCGCATGATGCGAGCCAGAATCAATGCCGGAGAAGCCGGTGTTTTGCCGGGCCAACTCGTTCACGTACAGCTGCAAACCCAAACCTTGAAAAACGTCTCGCGCGTGCCGCAACAAGCCGTTTATCAGTTGCCCGACGGCACCTATGAGGTTTACGTGGCCCAAGACGGCAAAGCCCTGGCCAAGCCTATCGTCGTGGGCAACTGGGCAGAGCGCGACTGGATCGTCCTAAAGGGACTCAATGCCGGCGACAAGGTCATTGTCGACAACATTCAACGTCTGCGCCCTGGGCTCAAAGTCGTTTTAAAGGACGACAAAGCAGCACAATCGACCCCCTAATTGAGAGAATCGGACATTTATCATGCTCAGCAGTTTTTGCATTCGACGCCCGATTTTTGCAACGGTTCTGTCGATTTTGATCGTTTTGGCCGGTTTTGTCGCCATGCGCGTTTTGCCCATGTCGCAATACCCCAATATCACGCCGCCAACGGTGACGATCTTCACCCAATATGAAGGTGCCAACGCGCAAACCCTGGCGCGTACGGTGGCCGCTCCCATCGAAGATCAGCTCTCGGGTATCGAAGGCCTTCTTTACTACACGACTTCCATTCGCGCCAACGGCGATGTGCGTATTCAGTGTACGTTTGACGTCGGTACCGACCCCAACTACGCGATGCTTGAAATCAACAACCGCGTACGTACGGCCGAACGCAGCTTGCCCGAGCAGGTGCGACAAAACGGCGTCAATGTCAGAAAGCGCTCTGAAGAAGTCTTGATGATGATCGCATACACGTCGCCCGACGGCTCGATGTCTCCGACCGATTTGGCCGACTATGCACTTTTAAACGTCATCGACTATTTAAAGCGCCTGCCGGGTATCGGCGACGTGAGTGTTTTCGGTAACACCCAAAGCGCCATGCGCATCTGGATGGATCCGCAACGTATGGCCAAGATGGGCATCATGCCCAAGGATATCGAAGCGGCCGTCGACGACAAGAATGCCGAACGCGGTGTGGGTCAAGTCGGTGCCTCTCCGTCACCCGACGATCAACAGCTTTACTACACCTCCAAAGCGCAGTCCCAGCTTCTGACGCCCGAAGAATTCGGCAACATCATTTTGAAAGCGGGCGACGACGGCTCCATCGTGCGCATTCGCGACGTGGCCGACACTTCCATCGGTAAGCGCAGCTATCAGTTCGTGAACATCTTTAACGGCAAACCTTCCGTGACCGTGGGCGTTTATCTGCAAACGGGCGCCAATGCGATGGCGGCTGCCGAAAACGTCAAAGCCGAACTTGCACGCTTGGAAAAGCTTTACCCCGAAGGCAAAGTGGCTCACGAAATCACCGACGATACGACCGTTTTTGTGGAAGCCTCTTTGCACGAAGTGTTAAAGACCTTGCTTGAAGCCGGCATCCTGGTTTTGATCGTCGTCTTTCTCTTTTTGCAAAACTGGCGCACCACCATCATTCCGATGTTGGCCGTGCCCGTATCTTTGATCGGTACGATGGCCGGTCTCTGGGCTTTCGGCTTTTCGTTAAACACTCTGACGCTTTTTGCCATGACGCTTGCGATCGGTATCGTGGTCGACGACGCCATCGTGGTGTTGGAAAACGTCGAGCGTTTGATGCGCTATGAAAAGCTCTCGGCAGTTGAGGCCGCACACAAAGCCATGAAGGAAGTGGCGGGCGCTCTTGTGGCCATCGTTTTGGTGCTTTCGGCCGTGTTTGTGCCGGTCGCCTTCCTGGGCGGTATGGCGGGCGAACTTTATCGTCAGTTTGCCGTGACGGTGGCCGTCTCCGTTGCTTTGTCCGGCTTTGTGGCTCTGACCTTGACACCGGCACTGTGTGCGGTGTTGTTGAAAAATGAAAAGCCCTCGACCAACCGCTTTTTCCATTGGTTCAATTCGGGGCTGTCGAAATTTACCTTCGGGTATTTGCAAATCGTCAAGCTTGCCTTGCGCTTCAGATACATTTCGGCCTTGATCTTAATCGGCGTCACGGTGGCCTGTTGGCAGATCATCGTACATACGCCCACGGCCTTTGTTCCGACGGAAGACCAAGGTATTTTGCGCATGAGCATGACCTTGCCCGAAGGCACCGCCTTTGCGCGTACGGAAAAAGAATCCGAAAAGGTTCGTCAGGATATTGCCAACGAACTGCCTGCCGTGAGTTCCATTCTGGTGATGACGGGTTTCGATACCCAAGGCAGCGACATTCGTCCCAATACAGCAACCTATGTGCTGCGCTTAAAGCCCTGGGAAGAACGTACCGAAACGGCATTTGAACTGCGCAACAAACTGCAAGCGATCGCGTCCCGCTCGACCGAGTCGATTTCCGTGGCCTCGTTGCCTGCCGCCATCCGCGGCCTGGGTTCTTCCAACGGTTTCTCGGGTTTTATTCAGTCGCGCGGCAGCGACGATGCGCAGCTTTTGCAGCAGGTCACCAACGACTTTATGCAAGCCCTGGGCGATCGTCCGGAGCTCACGAGTCTTCGCAGCTTTATGCGTGCCGAAACGCCGATTCTTCGCGTGCATTTGGATGAAGAAAAAGCCATGCGTTTAGGCGTTGAATCGGCCGACATTTACGACTCGCTCTCGGCCTACTTCGCGGGTTCTTACATCAACGACTTTACGCGCAACGGCCGTATTTATCGCGTGATCATGCAGGCTAACGGCATTGACCGTTCCACGCCCGAAGACTACGGTCGCATTTGGGTGCGCTCCACGACCACGGGCGAGATGGTTCCCTTGGGGTCTTTGATCACGGTGGAACGCACATCGGGTGCGGACTCCTTGGCGCGTATGAACGGGTACTTAGCCTCGCAGTTCATGGGCTCGGCCGTTGAAGGCGTGAGTTCCGGCGAAGCCATTCGCATCGTCGAAGAAGTCGCTGCAGAAGTTTTGCCCGACGGCTACGGTATCGAATGGACGGGGCAAGCCTGGCACGAAAAACGAATCGGAGCATCGTCATCGACCGCCTTTATCTTCGGTCTTGTGATCGTCTTTTTGATTTTGGCCGCTTTGTACGAACGTTGGTCTTTGCCCATTGCCGTGGTGCTTGCCATTCCCTTTGCCGTTTTGGGTGCCTTGGTGTCGTTGTGGATGCGCAGCGCCGCCAACGACATTTATTTCCAGATCGGCTTGTTGGTCTTGATCGGTTTAACAGCCAAAAATGCCATTTTGATCGTGGAATTTGCTTCGCAAAAGATGCACGAAGGCATGAACGCCTTTGACGCGGCTATCGAAGCGGCTCATTTGCGACTGCGTCCGATTTTGATGACATCCTTAGCTTTCGTTTTGGGCGTGGTGCCCTTGGTGTTTGCCACGGGCGCCGGTGCATCGGCTCGTCACTCCATGGGTACGGGCGTTTTCGGCGGCATGATTGCGGCAACCTTTATTGCCACGATCTTCGTACCGGTGTTCTTCACCTGGTTTGTGAGAAAAAACAAAACCGCACAGACTAAAGAAACGGTGATGGATATCGACCAAGCCAAACCCGATACGGACAGTCAAACCAAATAATGATCACTTCGGCGGGAGACGACTTTTCATGTCGTTTCCCGCTCTTTTGTTTTAACGAACACATGAATTCATCCGATACCAGACGCTTCGGCGGCATTGCCAGACTTTATTCCAACGCGGGACTTGCAGCTTTTCAAAACGCACACGTTTGCGTGATCGGCTTGGGCGGCGTGGGCAGCTGGTGCGCCGAAGCGCTTTGTCGCACGTGCGTGGGCAAATTGACGCTCATTGACATGGATACGGTGGCTGAGAGCAACATCAATCGTCAGTTGCCGGCCACCGGCGCCACCGTGGGTTTACCCAAGGTCGAGGTTTTGGCAGAGCGCTTCAAAAGCATCAACCCCAACGCTGAAATCACGACACACAAAGCCTTTGCGTCCAAAGACAATTTTGAAGAAATCATTCCTTCCGAAGCGATCATAGTCGACGCTATCGACAGTCTTTCGGCCAAGATCGATTTGATTGCTTGGGCCAAAGCCAACGGTCGAACGATCTTTGTTTCGGGCGGCGCCGGCGGGCGCGTCGATCCCTCACGCATTCAAACGAGCGACTTGGCGTGCGTGAAAAACGATGCGCTCCTTTCCAAAGTGCGCGCCGGTTTGCGCAAGGCACACGGATTCCCTACGGGCAGCAACGATCCGAAAAAGACACGCAAGTTCGGGATCACGGCTGTGTTTAGCGACGAGTCCGGACGCCCGTGCGCAGCCGATGCCGCCCAAGACGTGGGGGCTCAATCGGGGTTCGGAACGGCAGTGGTTGTGACGGCAAGTTTGGGTTTGAGACTTGCCAACGCCGTTTTGGCGCATATACTGACAGATGCAAAAGTCGGCAGCGTGTAAACACGACGCCACACATTGTCCCGAACACAAAAAATCTGCTTGGCAGCGCGCAACTTCTCTGTCGCCACCGTCCGAGTTTTGATTACAATAAAGTTATCCATACTTAGGGAGTTTTTACGTCATGTACAAGTGCATTTTGGTTCCCACCGACGGTTCCCCGTTGTCCATCGAAGCCGTCAAGGGTGCATCTCGCTTTGCCAAGCCGTTGGGTGCAAAGGTCGTTCTGATGACCGTGATCGAACCCTACAGCTACACGTCTTTGTCCGAATATCGTCCCGAATCGATCGACGATTACGACGAAAGAATGCGTGAAGTTGCCGCAGAACGTCTCTCGGAAGCCCGCAAGGTGTTTGAAGACGCAGGCATCCCGGTCGAAACGCTTGCTGTCAAGAGCTTCTCTCCGGCCGAAGCCATTATGGAAGCCAGCAGCCAGCACAACTGCGACTGCGTCTTTATGGCCAGCCACGGGCGCAAGGGCCTTGCCGCCGTCTTGCTCGGCAGCGAAACCCAGAAGGTGTTGACGCACTGCAAGTTGCCGGTGATGGTTTATCGTTAATCGTTTGCCTTCTCATCAAACTTTTTTCTGACGCCGCTCTTGAAATTTCAGGGCGGCGTCCTCATATTGAAATTAAGAATTTCTATGACACGAAACCGTGCGAGACATCGTGCGGTTTTCTTTGACTTTTGGAGTTTTCATGTCCGAACTCGACGATCTCAAGGCCGAAATGGATTCGGCCAACCTTTACACCGAAGAAATCGTGACGGATCGCAAGATGGGTACGTTGCACGTCTTAACGCCCATCACCCCCGAAGGTGCCAAGGATCCGAGCCGCACCCCGATTTTCACGGGTGAAGTGCAGATCATGACGCAGATGGGGCCCTTGCCGATTTCTTTTGAAATCGAAGCCACGAGCGTTGCCGAAGCCGTTGCCAAGTACGGCGAAGCCGCCAAGGCCGGTGTTCGTCAGACCATCGAACGCCTGCAGGAAATGCGTCGCGAAGCCGCCAGCAAGATCGTCACCCCGGGGTCTCCTGGCTTCGGCGTTCCCCCGACGGGCGGCAAGATTCAGATGCCGTAATTCGCCCTCGGCGATTCGACACACCCTAAAACCGAGACAGGATTCATAAGCCGTCTCGGTTTTTTGTTGGACGCTCCTCTAAAGAGTCGGGTTTTCCCCAAACTCCGCCCCTAAAAGTTAAATCCAGGGGCGGAGTATTGATTTCTGTTAAAGCGATCAGTCGAATTTAGCCGGTGGAGT
>ERZ1035006.1911-NODE-1911-length-12723-cov-4.070098_pt1 | contig 12723 bp, 13 predicted proteins | sample MGYA00520694_ERZ1035006 | MGnify/ENA primary metagenome ERZ1035006 (study PRJEB33766, sample SAMN09781746) | gut metagenome | biome: gut microbiome | host: Homo sapiens | place: Madagascar | study: EMG produced TPA metagenomics assembly of the PRJNA485056 data...
TTATCAGACAGTAATCTGCCACAACTACAGCCATTGACACAGGTGATTTCACATAGAAATTATTGATACAATAAAAGTAAACCGCTCCCACTCCATAGTAGGCAACAAGGCCAGCCACTGCTGGAAGCAAAAGGTTTATAATGTTGTATTTTTTGAGTTTATCTGTTATCGCACCCATTAAAAACGCTGCAAGGGCAAAGCCAAGCAAAAAGCCAAAGCCTGGTCTGAAAATATATGTCGGACCTCCTCCTGCTGCAAACACAGGCACTCCCACCAATCCTATGCACAGATATACCACAACACTGGTTGCTGCCAGCTTCTTTCCCAGCAGTAAACCTGCCATCAGGACAAAAAACCACTGCATGGTGAAATGCATTGTGTACATTGGAAGCGGAATATCAATCTTAATAAAAGCTCCCACTGCAATCAGGGCAGCAAAAAGCGCACAGGTTGTCAGTTCTTTAGTTTTTAATTTCATTTTTCCATCCTCGTAATCATTTTAGAAAAAGTATTCGTCAGAATAAATCCTCAAATCCTCTTTTGTCACAATCCCATCCTCGATGTGAAATGAATTGAGCACAGGATTATCTGCCATAAGCGATAATATCATATAACTGGCATTAGGGTCAAATGCCAGCTTTATGTCTTCATCCGATGGTCTTGAAGGACTGGATGGATGAGAATGCCAGTTGCCAAGAGGCTTAAGTCCATTTGCTCTCATATCCTTGATTGCAGCGAGCTGCTCCTTAGGGTCTAAGGTAAAATGGTCTTCGGCATGGTCAACATTGGTCAGATAATATACTTTTGTGATTAATCTGCCATTTTCATCCTCGCTTCCTGCGATAAGACCACATGCCTCCTCAGGCAGGTGCTCTCTCGCATAAGCTGCTATCTCATCTAAAAATGGATATTTCATTCTAATTATATTCATGTTCTACCTCTACTGACGCGGTGCCTTAAATCTGTTCTCAGTTTCCTCACAAACCTCCTGCTCATAGTCAATCGGCTCAAGGATCGTTGGATGGTCTCCACAGACCGCACAATTGTGGGTATCCTTTGGCAGCTTAATTTTTCTAAACTCCATCGTAAGTGCATCATATGTAAGCAGATATCCTGTAAGCAGCTCACCTACACCCAGGAGATACTTGATTGCCTCCATTGCCTGAAGCGAACCGATCACTCCACCCATAGCACCGATGACACCAGCCTGCTTACATGTAGGCACTGCATCCTTTGGTGGTGGATTCTTGAATACACATCTGTAGCATGGTCCTTCTCCCGGCACATAGGTCATGAGCTGTCCCTTAAATCTGATAATTCCTGCATGGGAAAATGGCTTTTTCTCAAGTACACAGGCATCATTAATCAGGAATTTTGCTGGGAAATTGTCTGTTCCATCAATGATAAAATCATATTCTCTGATTAACTCTCTGATATTAGTAGAGTCCACAAACATACGGTAGGTGTTGACTGTGACGTCAGGGTTCATGGCATTCATTGTCTCTTTTGCTGACTTAACCTTTGCCTTGCCTATATCTGCTGTGCCATGGATAATCTGACGCTGTAAGTTAGACAAGTCTACCTCATCTGCATCTACGATTCCGATTGTGCCCACACCTGCTGCTGTAAGATACATAGCTGCTGGGGCTCCAAGTCCACCGGCTCCGATTATAAGGACTTTGCCATTTAAGAGCTTCTTCTGTCCCTTGGCACCAACCTCTTTTAAGATGATATGGCGGGAATAACGTTCAATCTGTTCATCTGTCATTGCCATTAGCAGCCACCTCCCATGAAGTATAAGAATTCAACATTGTCTCCATCCTTTAATACTGTTGCAGCTTTTTCCTCTGATGGGACAAATTCATCATTTATAGATACTGTTACATACTCAGGCATATCTACATTTTCCTGCTCGATAAGCTCTGGTAATGTAAGATTGTCCTTCACTTCTTTCTTTTCTCCTGCTACTGTGATTGTCATCTGATTATTCTCCTCTTCTTTTTGCTTTATTAATTTACACTTAGCTATTCAATAAGCTGTCTGCCAGGGTCTTAAGGTCGGCTGGTTTTTGAAAACCAACTGTTCTATCCACCACTTCTCCGTTTTTCACAAAAAGAAGTGTAGGGTTAGCTGTCACCTCGTACTTTTCCGCAAGGTCAGCATCAAAATTTGTATTTACCTTGTATACATTAATTTTATCCTCGTAATCATCCTCCACAGCTCCAAGAACTGGGGCAAGCTTCTTGCATGCTACACAGGAATCTGAGTAAAAATCAACGATAACCGGCTTGTCACTCTTTAATACTTTTTCCTCAAAATCAGCTTCACTAATTCTAACTGCCATTATTCCTCAACCTTTCTGACATACAGTGTATAGGTACCATCCTCATTGTCCTCAAGCTTTAAAATCTTGTGGCCTTCCTCCTTCATGCTTCTTGGCACATTCTGTACAGGCTCTCCATCATTCATGCGGATAGCAAGCACCTCGCCATCATCAAGCTCTTCTATTGCAACCTTTGCCTTGACAAAAGTCAGAGGGCAAACCTTATCTGTAATATCTACTTCATCATCAAACTTAATATCTGCCATTTTCATACCCTTCTTTCTCTGTTTTTATGTAAGCCGATTCTATATAAGCTTTTTCATATAGACACTTATATATCGCTCATCCGTCCTGCCGGCTTATCTTATTCTACTCGCCGTCGTATGCCGCCCTGATAATCTCACGAAACTCTTCCTCACCATTACGCTGTAATGTAAGTCTGAAACGCTCTCCTGCATTGGCATGATTTTCAAAATATCCAATTGCTGCATCTGTCACTCTGAAGAGTGTGTCCTTATCCCTTATAATTGGAAGAAGCTGCTCACCCTTGTATATTTTGTTTCCAAAGAGGCCACCAAAGGATACTATGTATCCTGGTTCTCCAACCCAGGCATCGGTAGGACAGCTCTTTACACATCTTGCGCAGTTGTTGCACTTGTCCCTGTTGATTTCTACCCTGCCATCCTTTAGCTCAATGGCACTCTCTCTGCAGGCCTTAACACAGACACCACACTGGATGCAGTCGTCATGATTACACTCAACAGTCATGCCTCCCTTGATTCCGATGTCATTTTCCTCAGCCTTGAGACAGTTGTTCTGACAGCCGGTCACACCAAACTTAAACTTGTGTGGCAGCTCCCGTCCGAAGTATCGCTCGTCAAGCTCCTTTGCCAGTGTGTAAGTATCAATACAACCACTAGGACAGATTTCTGAACCCTGACAGGCTGTGACTGTACGAACTCTCGGTCCGCAGACACCAGTGCCAACGCCGCCCTTTGCCAGCTCTGCCTTCACCTCATTGATGTCCTCAAATTTGATGAAAGGTATCTCAATTCCCTGTCTCGAAGTCATATGTACATATCCATGTCCATACTTTTCTGCCACCTCTGCAACTGCCTTGATGTTTTCTGCTGTAAGATTTCCTCCTACAACTGCCAGACGCAGTGAAAAACAACCTTTCTGCTTTTGTCTCATAAATCCGCCCTTTTTAAGAGCTGCGTAATCAACTTTCTCTGCCATTTTATCTCTCCTTAATAAAGTGTTCTATTTCCCTATTTTGGCAAATGCCTGTGCAAAATCCTCTTTAATGTCCTGGATATCCTCGATTCCAACACTCACTCTTATCAAATCCTCAAAAACACCTGCATCCTCCTTCTGCTCATCAGTGCTGTGAAGACTGATTGTTGAACCTGGATGAATAACCAGAGTCTTGGTATCTCCTATATTTGAAAGTGTGTATGCAAGCTTCAGGCTGTCGATAAATTCAAATGCCTGCTCCTTGCTTCCCACTCTGAGGGTCAGTATCGCACCGTAGCCATTGGTAAGTTCCCTCTCTGCTATGTCATGCCACCTGCTGGACTTAAGTCCCGGATAATTAACTATGACCCCCGGATAATTTTCCTCAATCCAGTCTGCAAGCTCAAATGCGTTATTGCACTGTCTCTCCATTCTAAGTCCCAGCGTCTCCAGTCCTATCACATTAAGATAGGCATTTACCGGAGAAAGACAGGCTCCTGTATTTCTGAAAAGTCCATTTCTGAGCTTTGCAATAAAAGCCATTGGTCCAAATCTGGCATACTCGGCAAGTCCTGGATATTTTTCCTTATCCCACTTGAATTTTCCGCCATCTGTAAGTATTCCGCTTATAGAATTGCTGCTTCCATTTATGTACTTTGAGGAAGAGTTGACCACTATGTCTGCCCCATGCTTTAATACCTGTATCAGATACGGGGTAGCTGTTGTGTTGTCTACTATAAGTGGCAGCCCATGGCTGTGGGCAAGCTCTGCCAGCTTTTCAATATCTGTCACATCCAGACAGGGATTTCCGATTGTCTCTGCAAAAATAAGTCTTGTATGCTCGTTTATTGCAGCTTCAATCTGTTCCCAGTTATTGTTTTCCACATATCTGGTGGTGATTCCAAAAGCTTCCAAATCCCTGAATAAATCAATGGTGCCACCGTAAAGGCTGGCGCTGGATATGATTTCATCACCGCTCCTTAGGGTATTTAAAAAAGCATTCATAAGTGCTGCCATGCCGGAAGCACATGCTATGGAAGCGATTCCTCCCTCAAGCTTTGTAATACGGTTTTCAAATGCCATTATCGTAGGATTTCCTACTCTAGTATAACAAAAACCCGGGGCTTTGTTCTCAAATATTTTTTCCAAATCCGATGCACTTGTCTGTTCAAATGCACTTGTCTGATATACAGGCGGCAGGGTGGAGCCGTTAGTCTCCTTCTGCACTCCTGCATGTAATAAACTGGTGTTAAATCTCATTCCCTTTTCCTCTTGTTTGCAAATATTCTGTGGCACTGTATATGGCGTTTGCCCCATCCGACACTGCTGTTGAAACCTGTCTGAGTCTCTTGGTTCTTGCGTCTCCTGCCACATAAAATCCAGCCTGTATCCGGCTGCCATCCGGCGTATGTGTGACTCCATCCTCTAAAGCCTTCACATAGCCTCTCTCGTCAAGCTCCACAAGCCCCTCAACAAGCTTGGTCTGTGGAATAGAGCCATAAGCTGCAAAGACACCATCTGCCGCAAGACTTTTTCCACTCTTTAATATGATGGATGAGAGCTTCTTGTCTCCCTGTATTTCCACAACGCTGTCATTTAAAATAAACTCTACATTTTCGCGTTTCTTTAGGAGCTCGACCGTACTCTGGGCACCTCTGAACTTATCTCTTCTGTGTACCACATATACCTTCTGGCAGATATCCGAAAGATAAAGCGCATCGTCCAAGGCTGTATCTCCACCGCCAAGCACCGCTGCTGTCTTGCCCTTGTAAAAGGCTCCATCGCATATGGCACAGTAGGATAGACCCTTGCCAAGGTATTCCGCCTCCCCCTTTATATCTGCCTTTCTTGGATAGGCTCCAGCTGTGTATACAATCGCTTTTGCATTTTCTACTGAGCCATCATCAAACTCGACCTCATATTCCGACTGCCCTGCTGTCTGGATCTTGCTAATCCTTAGGGCTTCCTTTTCTATAAAAGGCACCTCAAGAGACAAGGCATGATTTCTAAACTTTTCACCAAGCTCATAGCCATTTATATTTGGAAGTCCTAAATAATTATTCACATTTCCACTTTCTGCAATCTGTCCACTTCCCTCGTATTCCTTCTCAACCACAGCAATATCAAGATTTGCACGCCTTGCATATACTGCTGCTGAAAGTCCTGCGGGGCCGCTTCCAATTATGATTATATCGTACACGGCTGCTTCCTCTTTTAATTTATAGTTTTCCTACTTGATAACTATGATATTACCAAAAAGGGGGGATTGCGTCAAGATGTATGCTTATAGGGAAAAGTGATGGGCTGTTATAGGAAATTTTTATAATGCAAAATTCCCACATTTAGGCATAATTTAAACGCATGCTAAATGTGGGAATTTCTCACAGCCTATATTAATATTATTTCTAAATATACTCAAACGAATTCACAATAACCCCATCATACACAGACTGCTTCTTGATATACTCCGCTGCGGTCTCCACGCTCTTTCCATCCTTATTCCAATCTGTTGTAAATGATACATTTTCTCCTGACAGGACTTTCTGCTGCTTTTCGCTGATAAGCAGTAGTACTACGATTCCTGCCCGGTTCAGGTGCTTGACTACAGTTTCAAAATCCTCGCCTTCCTTTGGTGCATAGAGGTAGGTATGTCTGCCATCTATATTTAAGGCTTTTTCTACATCCTCTACAAAGCCTCTGTTTACGCCGTCCACTCCGTCTACGAATACGGCGGTGATGGCTTTCTGGCCCTTAATTGCAGCTCTTACATTTCTGTCGATTCTGCCCTCATAGAGTCCGTTTTCCTCTGTATGAAGCTCCTCTACCACTCCGCAGGCTGATGTCATATCTGTCACTCTGTCAATCAGTATAAACTCGCCGAGAGTTCTGTGATTTTTGAACAGGTCACAGACGATTTTATCTGCAAAGGATATCTTGCATACTGCGATTTCATTTTTTCGCAGAGTCTCTGTCCTGGTCTTGTCTCCTGTATTTACGTCAATTGCGTACTCTATGCTTATGACAATTCCCGGTATTGTCTTGGTGCCCAGCTTAAAGAAAAAGTTCTTGCCCTTAAAGAGCTCGTCATCATCCATCCAGAGCAGGGTTGCTGTGATTGATGAAACTGCCTGCACGCCTGTTCCATCTGAAAGCACACAGCCTCTTGATACATCCACCTCCCTGTCGAGCTGGATTGTGACTGGCTGTCCCTTTGAGGCTGTATCTGCTTCCTTATCTCCGATATGTATGCTCTTTACATGAGCTGTCTCATTGCTTGGAAGTGTTGTGATTGTATCACCAACCTTGATGCTTCCTGCTTCAATCTGTCCCTGAAATCCCCTGAAGGTATGGTCTGGACGGCATACTCTCTGTACCGGCATATAAAATCCTGTCTCTTTGTTATCAGAGATATCTATATCCTCAAGGTATGATAGAAGGGCTGGTCCTGCATACCATGGAATGTTTTCAGATTTCTTTGTGACATTGTCTCCCTCTGTGGCTGACACTGGGATAATCTGGATATTCTCAAGTGAAAGCTCCTTGGTGAGCTCCTCAATCTGTCTGGTGATTTCATTAAAACGCTTCTGGTCATATCCCACCAGGTCCATCTTGTTTACTGCAAATACAAAGTATCTGATTCCCATAAGGGCACAGATTCTGGCATGTCTTCTGGTCTGCACCAGTACCCCCTGCTTTGCATCTATAAGGATAACTGCAAGGTCTGCAAAGGATGCTCCTACTGCCATGTTTCTGGTGTACTCCTCGTGACCCGGTGTATCTGCCACGATAAAGCTTCTCTTATCTGTTGTAAAATAACGGTAGGCTACATCAATTGTGATTCCCTGCTCTCTCTCCGCCATAAGTCCATCCAGAAGTAGTGAATAATCAATAGCTCCGCCTCTGCTTCCCACCTTGCTGTCCAGCTCAAGAGCCTTCTCCTGATCTGCGTAGAGAAGCTTAGAATCATATAATATGTGTCCAATCAGTGTTGATTTTCCATCATCCACGCTGCCGCATGTGATAAATTTTAATAATCCGCTCATCTTAGAAATATCCCTCTCTTTTTCTTCTTTCCATGCTTCCTGCTGCTTCATTGTCGATTACTCGTGTTGTACGTTCTGAGGATACAGCGCTTAATGTCTCCTCTATGATTTCATCCAGCGTATCTGCTGTTGACTCGCAGCCACCTGTTAAAGGATAACATCCCAGTGTTCTGAAGCGCACACTCTTGTACTGGATTTTCTCCCCCGGACGAAGCTTCATCCTGTCATCATCCACCATTATGATATTGCCATCTCTGTATACAACCGGTCTTTCCTTGGCAAAATAAAGTGATGGAATCTCTATATTTTCTCTCTTTATGTACTGCCAGATGTCCTTCTCTGTCCAGTTAGAAAGTGGGAATACCCTGACCTCCTGTCCTTTCTGGATTTTGGAATTGTAGAGCTTCCACATCTCTGGACGCTGGTTCTTAGGGTCCCATGCATGATTTTCATTTCTGAATGAGAAAATTCTCTCCTTTGCTCTGGATTTTTCCTCGTCTCGTCTGCCGCCGCCAAAGGCTGCTGTAAATCCATACTTGTCAAGTGCCTGCTTAAGTGCCTGAGTCTTCATGATGTCTGTGTAGGCTGAACCATGGTCAAATGGGTTGATTCCCTGCTTCACACCCTCTTCGTTGATGTACTCAAGCATCTCTATGCCATTTTCCTTTGCCACCCTGTCACGGAATTCTATCATTTCCTTAAATTTCCATGTTGTGTTTACATGTAGAAATGGAAATGGCGGCTTTTCCGGATAAAATGCCTTCATTGCCAGATGAAGCATTACGGAGCTGTCCTTTCCAATCGAGTAAAGCATAACCGGCTTCTCGCACTCAGCCGCCACTTCACGGATTATATATATTGCCTCTGCCTCGAGTTCGTCGAGATGTGATAATTCGCTCATTTTCTCTACCATCCTTTTCTAATATTTGTTTGCTTCCTTTTTATTAATGATTATCTGTTCTGTCTGACCATCACGCTTTTCTATGTTCCAGGTCAAGGTATCAGGCCCTGATTTAACAGTCATCACGCTTCCTCTTCCTCCTATGTCAGCTCCGAGGAAAAATCCTATGGCTCCGAAATGGCACTCCTTGATGCAGGAGGCACAACCCCAGCAGTCCTTAGGGTATTTGATAAAAGCCTTTCTATCCTCATCCTGATATATAAGGCTTCCCGGACACACATCTGTACACTTTCCACAGCCCTTACATTTTTGTTTATCAATCATTATGCTCATAATGTGTCTCCTTTCCTACCAAATCTCTGTATATTATCTGAAGCTGTCCATCAACCAGCTTTGAATTCACATACTTAAGCCATTCATCACTCTTTTCCGGATAGTCAAGATTCTCCGCAAAACTGTGCCATCTGGTCTCTTTTCTGGCTTTAAGGTGGGCAATCACCGACAGACAGACCAGAAGCCTCTCCTTAAGCTCATATACAAACATCAGCTCGTGCATGTCTGTGGCATTAAGCTCATCCGTAAGCTCAATAAGCTGCCTGATTTTTTCATCTGCCAGGGCAAGCTGTCTGCCATTGAACTGATAATGGGTGGAAATTCCTCCTGCGTAGTTATCCATGACCTTCTGCATGGCTTCCTCGATTGCCTCTGTGCTGAACTGGGCTTTCTTTGGCTCAAGGAAGTGGTTGTACTCGGCGATTTTCTGCTCGAAGGCTGAGTCTGTCTGCATTTTTGTTGCTTCTGTTTCGGCTTTCAGAATTTGACTTTTTGCGATTTCTGTCTCACCCTTATCCTTCTCATGTGTGGCAGCATCACACCTTGCAGATGGCTTCATTCCACATTCCTCATCCAGATGCTTCACTATATCTATGGCTGCGATTTCTCCCTCAACCATGGCTCCTGTCACATACTTCTGCGGACATCCTCCTGCCACATCCCCTGCGGCATAAAGTCCATGAATTGTGGTCTGCCTGTTGGTATCTACCCAGTAACCACTGGCTGTGTGACCGCCTACTATATATGGCTCCGTGCCCTCGATTTCCACGTTCTGCTGGCTTGGATTTTTACCAGCCTCAACCCATTTTAAGGTCTGGCTTGGTGCCATATTCAGATAGGCTTTTCTCAAAGACTCATCCTGTGCCTCAGATATTCCCTCTGTTCTCAGATAACACGGTCCACGTCCTTCAAGGTTTTCCATCACTGTTCCATACACTCTCTGGGATGTGGTCAGTCCATATTTATCATCATAGACCTCACCAAAGGAATTAATCTGCCTGGCTCCAACTCCCTGAGCTATGGTGCCTGTTGGTGCTATGGTGTCCTTGCATCTTAAGGCAATAAACCTCATCTCGAAGGTGGTCATTTCAGCTCCACACCTTATGCCCATGGCATATCCAGCACCTGTGTTAAATGGCGGATACCACATCTTATGCCTTGAGAATCCCGGATTGTTTGGTCTGTAGAGTCCTGCAGCTCCTCCTGTTGCACAGATGACTTTTTGGGCTCTTATCTCATATGCAGTTCCCTCTGAAATAGAAAATCCATATGCTCCTTTTATAGCCTTATCCTCGACTATATAGTCTGTGATATTTATCCTGTTTAAAACAGTCACATCCGGCAGGGCTTCAACCGCAGATGCAAGAATCGGTTTGATATTTTCTCCGTTTATCTTGATATTACGATTACCTCTTGCCACATACTCGCCGTTTTCATCTTTTAGGATAACAAGTCCCAGTTTTTCCATTTTCTCTGTGACCCTGTTTAAGCCCTCTGACATGGTGAGGAGTAAGTCTTCCCTAACTATGCCGTCAGCATCCTTTTTTGCATAATCCACATAGTCCTGTGGCTTTCTTCCCTTTACTATATAGGCGTTTATAGCATTTACTCCTGCAGCGAGGCAGCCACTTCTCTTGATATTGGCTTTCTCTGCTATTATGATGGAGTAGGCTGATTTCTCACGGATTGTAAGAGCCGCATAGCAGCCAGCAGTTCCGCCTCCTATTATGAGGACATCCGTCTTCAAAAGCTTCTTATTCTCAATCTGCATCTTTGTCTCCTTTTATGTATCTATACGCATACGAGCTAACCTGTCACTTGCAGCAGTTTTAAGCTTTTCCTGCATGCTCAGACACTAACATTGTATCTTCCCCGGCTCAAATTTTTGTGTATGATGTGTAAATTATATATAAAATACATCATCCACCTGCATCGCACTATTTTCCACGAGATAGGTCCTATGCTCATCAAATATATAGAGCCTGTATATGAGCACATGTACTTTTTCTCCTACATTGACCATGTCCTTTTCCAGCGATCGCTCTCCTGTGACTTCTATTCCGTTTATGTTTACAGTGACATCCACCCTGTTTCCCTTGAAAACCACATCTGTCACAGTGCCTTCCTCTGCTGCCGACATGAAACGGTTCAGGTTGCCACTCTTTGAAATCTTTATAAACTCCGGTCTTATAACAGCCCTCTTGGCATTTTCTATAATTTCAAAGCCCTTTAGTCTGTCGTAATCCTCAACGATTGTGGAATGTCCTATGAACTGAGCCACAAATGGGGTATCCGGTGCCTTATATATTTCAAGGGGTGTGCCCATCTGCTCTATGGTGCCATGGTTCGTGATTATGATTTCGTCTGCCACTTCCACCGCCTCGTCCTGATCATGGGTCACGAAAATGCTTGTAATCCCAAGCTTTTCCACCAGCTCCTTTAACCATATGCGCAGCTCTCCTCTGACCTTAGCATCTATCGCCGCAAAGGGTTCATCCAGGAGCAGTACCTGTGGATTCGGTGCCAGCGCCCTTGCAAATGCAACTCTCTGTCTCTGTCCTCCGGACAACTGGTTTGGATAACGTTTTCCCATTTCGGATAAACCAGTCATCTCAAGGAGCTTTTCTACCCTTTCCTTTATCTGCTTTTTAGGCATCTTCTGAAGCTCCAGTCCAAAGGCTACATTTTCGTATACCGTCATATAACGAAAGAGGGCATAATTCTGGAATACAAAGCCTATGCCCCGTTTTGCAGCCGGGATATCATTAACTCTCTTTCCATCTATGTAGATATCTCCTGAATTTGGTGTCTCAAGTCCCGCAATCATTCTGAGCAGTGTGGTCTTGCCACTTCCGGATGGTCCCAGAAGTGCCACAAGCTTTCCTTTTTCAACGCCAAAGCTCACATTATTTGAGGCGGCGAAGTCACCATATTTTTTGTATATATTTTTCATTTCAACATACATATACCTATCTCCTTTGACGTCTCTCCACTATATTTCTGGCAAAAAGTATAATAAGTGCAATAATTACAAGTATTGATGATACTGCAAAGGCAGCCGTGATTGAGCTGTCTGTGCCCGACATATACAGTGCATCAATTTCAAGTGGCAGGGTGAAGGTCTCTCCTCTTGTCTTTGACAATGCGTTTACCGCTCCAAACTCTCCCAGTGCTCTTGCTGTACACAGGATAATTCCATATATTAGTCCCCATTTCATATGAGGAAGTGTTATCTTTCTAAAAATTGTATAGCCGCTTGCTCCCATCAGGGCTGCTGCCTCTTCCTCGTCCTTGCCCTGGGCATTTAAGACTGGGATAATCTCTCTTGATACAAATGGAAAAGTTACAAAAATCGTTGCCAGCACCACCCCCGGCACTGCAAAGGTGATTCTTATATTTGTTCCAAAGAAATCATTTATCGCTCTGATTGCCGGGTAGAGCCAGCCCAATCGTCCAAAGGTCATTAGGTATGCCAGACCTACGATTACCGGTGATATCGAAAATGGTATGTCGATGATGGTTGCAAGTATCTGCTTGCCCTTGAATGAAAATCTGGTTAAGAGCCAGGCTGCCCATATTCCAAAGAAGGTATTTACAAGGACTGCTATGCTTGTGGCTATCAGTGTGACTTTTAAGGCTGACAGCACATACTCTGTTGAGATGGCTTTAAGATAAAAGCCTATGCCTTCTTTCAGGGCACTTGCCATTACCGATATCAGGGGAACCACAAGCATTATTGTCAGAAAGAGGACTGTGATTGTAATCAGGCATAGCTTTGTGCGGGTTTTGCTTTTTTCTAGTTTTTGCTGTTCTTCCATGGGGGCTCCTTTCTTGCGGGTGTGGCTCGGAATATCGGGATGCGATAACCGATTGCCTGTGTCTTGTTC
>ERZ1035006.1919-NODE-1919-length-12692-cov-3.786816_pt1 | contig 12692 bp, 6 predicted proteins | sample MGYA00520694_ERZ1035006 | MGnify/ENA primary metagenome ERZ1035006 (study PRJEB33766, sample SAMN09781746) | gut metagenome | biome: gut microbiome | host: Homo sapiens | place: Madagascar | study: EMG produced TPA metagenomics assembly of the PRJNA485056 data...
GAGGTGAATTCTATGACGGTCGCCGACTCCGGCACGCGACGGCGCGTTTGAGTATCTTTACCGTAGGTGACGGTGACGTTGGTGAGGCTTTCTGCCAAGTTCTCACCAGCGGGAATGCGCACGCGCACCATCGAAACTTTTTTCGTCGGAACGATTTCTAAAACAAGTTTGGTCATGGTACGGGCTTTACAAAAGTTGGGGATAGAAGCAATCGAGCGTCTCGTCGCGACGCAAAACCGTGTAGCTGTTGGGCAACTGCTTTAAGGATTTACAGAAAGCAAACATGCCGTCGACATTGGCGTGGCGGATGTTTTCTAAAATGTTGTGGGGCACATCCTTGAGTTTGACGCAACCCGCAAAGGCCTGCTCCAAATTGAGGATGTCCGGATTGTTGACAAAAATCGGTGCGGCAATCGTTTCGAGTTCGCGCAAATCGGCCGCCCATCCGGCAAAGTCTCCGCGCGTTTCCACGGTCTTGGGATGCCAGATCGGCAAAGCCGTATGAATGGCCTTGGTGTGCTTGCCCAAGTAAAACGGTCGCACGGCTTCACGCGGGGTGTAGTGAAGTTTCACGCGATAGAGCCCCGCTGCCGCATAAGCATGATCCAACGTTTGTACATGATTGAAGTCCACCACCTCGGCCTTGCCGTCGCCCCAATCGATGAGGATGTCGCCGTTTAAAGCCAAATCGATCGGATAGAAACAAATGACACTGTGTATTTCGGCATCGGGTGCCGCCCAATCGAAATCGAAACTCGGATTGTTTGCGGTGGCTTTGGGACGATCCCAGCCCATTTCCTCGCGACGATCGGGAGCGCACCAACCGAACAGTGTGCTTGGGGCTCCGGCTAAAAATTCTTCCATGCAAATCGGCAGAATTCCTTCACGGAAAGGATTTTCCACTGCGTCTAAATTCGGACAATCGGCAAAGGTGCGCGCGCAGTCGGTCGATTCTCCTGCCGTTAAAAACGTTTGCGCCTCGATTTTGGCAATGAGCGTTCCCGCAAAGGTGCCGACAAGGCTTGAAAGCTGTCGGCAGGCGTTCATTAAGCCCCCCGGGATACTTTTTAGTTGTGTGCCCGCAAAAGCCCCGTCGAAGTATTCCAATTGGGGATTTCTCAGGAACAGATCCGACGGAATATGTGCCAAACGGCTTTTTCCGTCAGGACTGTCGGCAACGGCCACCGGCGGCAACGTGTCGCTTGCAACCAAACGGAAATTTCCGTCAGTCTCGCCCATGGTCAAAACGGGCAAGGGAGAGTCGATCGAGATCGTCTGATACGGCAGGCTTTTGAGCGGCAACCACCCCATCGGCGTTTTAATCGTCAAGGTGCGTTTGCCCGCAGTGGCATAGCGGTGCGAGAGCTTGGATACCGGCACCAAATCTTCGCGAGTGATCATCTCGTTTAAGGTCTCGTCGTCAATCGTCAAGTCGGGCGACGTTTGACGGCTGTCACCCCAGTCGACGACGATTTCGCCGATCTGATAGGCGGCAAGTTTCGGGACGGCATAAAAGTCGACGCAAATTTCTTCGTCGGCCTTGCTAATGACCGTCAACTGCAGACTAATCGTTTTGGTGGTCGTATCGGTTGCCATAGAGATTTGAGAATCTTTTGCACAAAAATGAGGGCATCGGCCTAGGATTGTACCGAGGAGTTATGCGAAAGGTTGCCTGAAGGTCTCAATTCGTACGCGTATCGGCAAAAAGATTCAGGAGACCATCAAAGCCTACAGTGTCCAGGGCGACTGTGCAGTACGCTCGCAAAATGGGCTTGGGTCTGAAACCCACGCCAAAACCGGACAAATCGATCATTTTGATGTCGTTGGAGCCGTCGCCGCAGCAAATGGCGCGCTTGGGACTGCTGCCAAGTTCTGCCATCGTCTTTTGCACGAAAGCTGCCTTGCCCGAAGCGTCCAAGATCGTGTCGTCCACGGGACCGAAAACGCTTCCGGTGAATTTGCCCTCGACAATTTCAATACGGTTGGCGCAGGTAGCGGTCATGCCCAAACGCTCGCGCATACGTTCCGTCAAACAGGTAAAACCGGAACTCACGATATAGGTTTTTAAACCTTTGCTTTGTGCCACGCGGATAAATTTTTCCACGCCCGGGTTGGGTTGCATACCGGCATAGACCGTGTCGATACAATCGGCCGGCATGTCTTTGAGTAAGGCCACGCGTGCTTTAAGGCTTGCCGCATAGTCGGCAATCTTGCCCGTCATCGCGTCATGCGTGATGCGCGCGCATTCTTCGCCCACACCCAAAATGGCGGCAATCTCATCCAACGTCTCAGTCGAACACAGCGTAGAGTCCATATCGAAAAAGACGGCATCAAAATCGCTTAACTTGATATCGGCCTCGACACAGGCGACATCGACTTTGTGTGCCTTGGCAAGAGTTTCGAGTTCTTCACGGTCAATGCCTTCGGCATCTTTAAAGCGCAGACACGTCTGCGAGATTTCGCAAGGGGACTTGGCAAAGAAAGACACAAAGGCTTTGACGGCATCTTCGGTTAAAGCTGGACTCTGAACAACCCAAAATTTTTCAGACATCGGTTTTTCCTAAAATTCAAAATTCTTTGAAACAGTTATTCGCTCTTGATCGGCGGCAACAAGGCATTGACGACGGTGCGCACGACGCGCAAACGGCTCTCTAAGTCGTGCGACTCGGCGGTGATTTTGAGTTTGTCACCGGTGAGCATGCGCATATCGCGCCTGGTTTGCAGCATCTGAATCAGTTGCATCGGCTCAAAGTGAGGCTTGGCATTAAAGGTGATGATCACCATGCTTTCAGCCGCGTCGATCTTTTTGATGCCGATGGTTTTGCAGTCAAGTCTTAAACGATGCACGGCAATCAAGGCTTTGGCGGCTTCGGGCAACTTACCGAAACGATCGTTTAAGTCGTCGACCACGTGCTCAAGTTCGGTACGGGTTTCGCTTGCGGCCAGGCGTTTATAAAGTCCCAAACGAGCGCTCACGTCGCCCACATAATCATCCGGCAACAATGCCGGTACATGCAGATTAATTTCGGTGAGCGTGGCAAAGGGCTGCTCCAATTGGGGGTCTTCGCCTTTTTTGAGAGCGCGCACGGCGTTTTGCAACATCTGGTTATAGAGATCAAACCCGACTTGGGCCATTTCACCGCTTTGCGAGTCTCCCAAGACTTCACCCGCACCGCGAATTTCCAAGTCGTGCATGGCCAGATAAAAGCCGCTTCCCAAATCTTCCAAGTTTTGGATGGCTTCCAAGCGTCGCTCGGCATTTTTGGTCATGCCGCCTTCGCCGGGCGTTAACAGATAGGCGTAGGCTTGATGGTGACTGCGTCCCACGCGACCGCGCAACTGATGCAACTGCGCCAAACCGAACTTGTCGGCACGGTGCATGATGATGGTGTTGGCAATGGGCACATCGATACCGGTTTCAATAATGGTCGTGCACACCAAGAGGTTATAGGTTTGGCGATAAAAGTCGCGCATCACGCCCTCTAACTCGCGCTCGGCCATCTGACCGTGTGCGACGGCCACGCGCGCTTCCGGAATGAGTTCTTTGAGCATCTCGGCGCGGTTCATGATGGTTTCGACTTCGTTATGTAAGAAGTACACCTGACCGCCGCGCTTGAGTTCGCGAATCACCGCCTCGCGAATGAGTTCTTTGGATTCGCGACGCACAAAGGTCTTGATTGCCAAACGCTTTTGCGGCGCCGTAGCGATGACGGAAAAGTCGCGAATGCCGTCCAAACTCATAGCGAGCGTTCTCGGAATCGGAGTAGCCGTAAGCGTTAAAACGTCGACTTCGCTCCTCAGGCTCTTTAAGCGTTCCTTTTGACGCACACCGAAGCGGTGCTCTTCGTCGATCACGACAAGCCCCAGGCGCTTAAACTGCACTCGGTCGCTCAAAAGCTGATGCGTGCCGATAGCGATATCGACGGTTCCTTCGGCCAAACCTTTGATGGCTTCTGCGGTTTGTTTGCCGGAGCGGAAACGAGACAACTCGGCGATTTTCACGGGCCATGCAGCAAAGCGGTCTCTAAAGGTCTGGGCATGCTGCTCAGCTAAAAGGGTGGTGGGGCAAAGGACTGCCACTTGTTTGCCGTTCATGGCTGCCACAAAGGTTGCACGCAGCGCCACTTCCGTTTTGCCAAAGCCCACGTCGCCGCACACCAGTCGATCCATGGGACGACCTGAATGCATGTCGGCAATGACAGCATCAATCGCAGTTGCCTGATCGGGCGTTTCTTCAAAGGCAAACCCTTCGCAGAAGGCTTCGTAGTCCGCCATTTCGGTATTGAATACAAATCCGGGACGCGCCTCGCGCATGGCGTATAAGTGCAAGAGTTCGGCAGCGGTATCTCTCGCTTTTTGTGCAGCCTTTTTGCGTGCTTTTTCCCAGTCGCCGCGCCCCAAACTGTGAAGCGGAGCGTGTTCGCTGTCCATGCCCGTATAGCGACTGATCAAATGCAATTGCGCGACCGGCACGAAGAGCTTGGCGTCGTTGGCATAGAGAATGCTCACGAATTCGGCCGGTCCCTCGGAGGTCACAATCGTTTCCAACCCCTGATAGCGACCGATGCCGTGCTCGATATGTACGACCGGGTCGCCGGCGCGCAATTCGCTGATGTCGCGAATCATCGCTTCTACATTGGTGTGGCGCGACTTGATGCGAGAGCGCCGTGCCGTGGCCTTGACCGAATAAAGTTCGTTTTCGGTAATGACCGTCACGGCCGGGTTTTCGAGTCTGAAACCGGTTAATAACGGCGAAATCGATGTGGTGACGAGCTCGTCGGTTGCTAAAAAGTCGGAGAAGTATTCAAGAGACGTGAGTTCTTGTTTGCCTTGACGCAAAAGCTCGGACAAACGTGCTTCTCGACCGCGGCTGCTGGCCACGATCAAGGTCTTGGCTTTGCGCACGCGTTGTGCTTCCACAAAGGTTTTGAGTTTGGCGGCAGGATCCTTGGCCTTACGATCGATTTCGACGTCGGCACCGATGCCTGCATCGTCCGTCGTTAAAGCAATGCGCCCGAATTTGGCGATCGTCTTATAAAACGTTTCACTCGTTTGGAACAGCGCTTCCGGGGGCAAAGCCGGACGCTCCGGGTCGTGAGACAAAAACTCCCAACGCGCACGCGTTTCGGTCATAAAGCCGTTTAACGCACCTTCGACGTCGCCGATCGTGACGATCACGGCGTCTTCGGGCAAATAGTCGGATAGCGTTGCCGTTTCTTCAAAAAAGAGCGGCAGATAGTATTCGATGCCGGCCGAGGGCACGCCGTTGCCGATATCTTTATAAACCGGACAACGGTTGGGGTCGACCGAAAAAGCTTCACGCCAGCGTTGACGGAAAGATTGGCACGACAGATCGTCGATCGGGAATTCATGCCCCGGCAAAATGCGCACGTTGTCGGTCGTTTCCGTACTTCGTTGGCTATCCGGATCGAAGTATTTGATGGATTCGATTTCGTCGTCAAATAAGTCCAAACGCAAAGGCGCCTTGACCCCCATGGGGAAAATATCGACGATGCCGCCGCGCACACAGAATTCACCCGGTGCTACGACTTGCTCCACTCGCCCGTAACCGGCAGCCACAAGGTCTGCTTCCAAATTTTCCGTGCGAATCGTTTGGCCGACCTTAAAAAAGAACGTGTTGCCCGTGACAAAGCTCTTCGGACTGATTTTTTGCGCAGCGGTTACGGCTGTCGCAATCAGTGCGTTGACGCCAGAGCCTTTGGACGACAGGCTCAAGCGATAAAGTGTTTCGATACGTTCGCTCACCAAGTCCGCATGCGGGCTCATGGTGTCGTAGGGCAGTGTTTCCCAGTCGGGGAAAGCCACAGCTGTCAATTCGGGATCAAGCCACGCTAATTCCTCGGTCAAGCGTGTGACGTCGGAAGGTTGCGCACAAACTACCGCCACCGTTTTGCCGGCGCATTGAGCCTTTTGAATCAAAGACACCAGAGCAATGGAGTCGCCTGCGCCTTTGGGTGCTGTCAGTTTGACTTTGGCACCTGTTGCAGGGAACTTGAAATCGGTAAAAAGGTCGGGATAAGCGACTTTGGACATGGCGATAAATGAATGCGCTAAAACGCGTTGGACAGTCGGGCAAACGAACAAAAATCAAAGGGGTAGTTTAACGGCTTTGACCGCATCCATAAAGGGCATGACGGGGAATTTTGCCGATTTTGTCGCATTCTGATCTTTTGTTTCCCGGTGCTATGCAAGTATCGAGTTGGGGACTTCAAGATTCTTTTCTAAGTTTTTTCGAACCAGCTCCAAAAACGAAGCTGCAGCACCTGCCAAAACGCGATCGCTACGGTATAAGACAACATAACGACCGCGAGGAAGCTGTGTATCGGTTCGTAGTTCAAAGGTCCCGGGGATCTCTATCGGTTCTAAGGGAGAACGTGGTTGCACAATAACACCGAGACCAAAGCCGGCACGGACAAATTCGTGCGTCATGGCCATGGTTTTGGTTTCCCACCGAACGTTGAGTTGAAGTCCCCGGCTAAGGAAAAGACGTTCTATATAGTCTCGAGAATTGTTTCCAGACCGTAATACAACGATATCGTGGCGATTGATTTCTTCGAGCGTTACCGTGTGGTCTTCGAGGTTCGGATAGTGCGCACGACTGGCCAAAATGCTGTAATCAAACTTCCCAATCGTTTCTTCAGAAAAACCGGGCTCAATCGGTCCGAATTCGGGAGTGGCCAGAAATAATAGGTCTACTTGGTTATTACGCAATAAATCGAGCATGTTTTGCATGCGATTTTCGATTTCCATGCGAATCTGAACGTCCGGCCTTTTTGCATGAAATTGCGAGAGCTGCTCCGTTAAGCACGTCTGCATCACCAAAAGAGGACAGCCGATTCGGATCAGGCCGGCTTTTTGTGCACGAATGTCTGTCAATTGGGAGCTGCCGAGGCGCAAGACCTCAAACATTTTTTGTGTTGTTTCAATCAATGCCTGACCTTCGGCAGTTAAAACCAGGCGTCGGCTGACGCGTTCGAAAAGTCGGCAATCGAGCTGTTCTTCAAGTTGCGAAATCGCATGAGAAACAGCCGGTTGGGTGATGAAAAGTGCCTTGGCTGCCGTAGTCATGCTGCCGAGTTGTGCAACATGATGAAAGACACGAAGCAGTTCAAGGCTGATTTCAGAAAGAGCACGAATGCGCATATATAAAAACCATTTATGAATTCATAGGAATATATCATTTGTTTTTATTTAATGTAAGGGAAATAATTCTTTCGTACTAAATAATTATTCCTATACGAGGAGAAACACAAATGATTTCTATGAAACGTCGTGCACTTGTTCAAGCCGTTGTAGCCGCAATCGGTGCCGGTACGATTCCTGCCTTTGCAATGAGTGATCCGTTTGAGATTCCCGGAAAGTGGGATCGCACTGTCGATGTGGTCGTGATCGGTGCAGGCGGTGCCGGTTTGACAGCTGCCGTATCTGCCAAAGAAGCCGGTGTGAAGCATGTTTTGGTGCTTGAAAAAATGGCGTTTCCGGGCGGCAATACTGTCTTGGCCGGCGGTGGTTTCAACGCTGCAATCAAGGCTGATTATGAGAAGTTCGGCATTAAAGACTCTCCTGAACTGCATGCCAGTCAAACGCTTGCTGCCGGTGACTACCGCGGCAATCCCGAAATTGTGAAAAAACTTACGGCTCTGGCTCCGGAAAGTGTGCAATGGCTCAAAGATCACGGCGTCAAGTTCCAGGATCGCATTTATCAAATCTACGGTGGTTTACATCCGCGTGCACGCAATCCGCTTGGTCCGCGCGGCTCTGCTTATATTCAGGCTTTGGCTCATGTCTGTGAAGAGAAAAACATTCCGATTCAAACAGAAACCAAAGTTGTTTCTCTCATTCGTGAAAAACCGTTCTCCGGACGAGTGGTCGGTGTGAAAACCGAGTATGAGGGTAAGACAGAATTTATTCGAGCTAAAGGCGGTGTGATCGTATGTGCCGGCGGTTTTTCTGCCAACGCTAAACTTTGCGGATTGCACGATCCTCGCTTGGAAAAACTTGGTACGACGAATCATCCGGGTGCTACCGGTGAAGTTCTCAGTGAACTGATTGATCTCGGCGCTCAAACGACAGGTCTGGATTACATTCAGTGCATCCCGGGGGGCTTACTCGATGGCAAGAAGTACCCGAATCTGTTTACCCATGTGGATCGCTTTATCTTCACCAACCTGAACGGTCAGCGTTTCATTCGTGAAGACGCACGTCGCGATGTTTTGCGCGACGCCATGCTTGAACAACCCGAAATGATCGCATGGACGATCATTGATGCCGACGGCTTCGAATTGCAGAAAAATTCGAAGGGGCCCGAAAATGAAGCTGCAATGAAAGCCGGGACGCTCTTTGTTGCAAACACCCCTGAAGAATTGGCTAAGAAAATGGGCATTAAACCCGAGGTGTTGCGTCAAACGATTGACACGTACAACAAGGCTGTCACAACCAAACAAGATCCTTTCGGACGTGCTCCCAATATGCTGGTCAATCAGATTATTCGTCCGCCGTTTTATGCCGGGCAGGTGACGATGAAGCGTCACCACACGATGGGAGGTGTTGTGATTGATACCGATGCACACGTGATCGATCGCGACGGAAAGATTATCCCCGGACTTTGGGCAGCAGGTGAAATTACCGGCGGCGTGCACGGTACGAACCGCGTCGGCGGCAATGCTATGGCCGATATTTTCACTTTCGGTCGTGTCGCTGGTCAGAGTGCAGCCAAAGAGTTGTCCGCGAAATAAAAGGCGCAGTTTGTAGCTAACAAATTGTGTAACAACGTGATTTGTACACGTCTAAGACGTTACTTTTGTTTGAAGCAACTCAGGTAGAGAGGGCGGGAAGATCGATATCCCGCCCTTTATTCTTTTTGAGATTTGTTGTTCAAAGTAAATGGGTAGAAGCGGGAATTCGATTTGGTTTTATGTCGAAATAATGCAACAAAAGAGGACTCCACCGTAGATAAGCACCGTTAGCAGATGCAAGTTATTCTCGAAGAAAATGTTGATTTATTGTAACGAAATTTTGAACCAATAAAAGAGTTATGTCTTTGAGTGGTAAGGAAATCAGATGTTTGTCTTAGTGACAGATTGTAAAGAATATGTTACATTTCGCAACTATTGAGAATAGTTCTCATTCTCGTTAATTCAAATTTCTATACGTTTAACCTTATGAAAGACAACAACGTTTTTGCGGATTCCGTCCTCGGCAAGGAATCCTCTCACTCGCTGATTCGTCTCAGCATGATTGCCGCTGCCGTTTTTTGTGCATGTTCGACGTATGCCCAGACCGCCCGCGTGGGGGGGGCGATGACGTTGTAGACACTGAAAATATCGTTGTCACAGCCGGCAGTTTGTCGACAACGACCGAAAACAGCAACACTTATAAGTCGTCGGCTATGAGTACGACGACCGGTCTCGAACTATCTCCTCGCGAAACGCCGCAGTCGGTCAGTAACATCACCAAAAAGCAGATCGACGATCAGGGGATTACCAACATTGATGACGCCTTGAAAACAACGACGGGTGTTATGGTCATCCCCAGTTCCGGCAAGAGCCGTATTATGTCGCGTGGGTTTTATATCTCACAGATTGAAGAAGACGGCATTTCCGGTCCCTTGGTCGGTGGTGCAAACGGCAACGTTAATCGCGACTCCATGAGTATGAGTGATCTCGCAATTTACGATCATATCGAAGTTGTTCGCGGTCCGACCGGTCTCACTCAATCTGCAAGCGAACCCGGCGGAACGATCAATGTCGTGAGAAAAAAGCCCACTTCCGAATTCCAAGCTTCTGCTGAGGTGGATGTGGGGAGCTGGGATTATTACCGCGGTGTCGCCGATATTTCCGGTAGTCTCAATGATGCCAAAACGCTTCGCGGCCGTCTTGTCGGCGTGATGCAAAAACGCAATTCTTTTAAGGATACGGTAGAGTCGCAATCGGGAACGCTTTATGGCGTTATCGAAGCCGATTTGGCCGAGAGTACCAAGTTAACTGTGGGTGGTCTGTTCCAAGAGTCTTCCGATGTTCCGGATTTGTATGGTGTACCTTTGGGGCTAAACGGGGCAGATCTGAATTTGCCTGAAAGTGCCTATTTTGGTTTTGATTGGCAGAAAGAAAAGTTTGTCAAACGAAATCTCTTTGCTGAATTGGAGCACTACTTCAACGATGACTGGAGAGTCACTGCAAAAGCGACTTATACCACGACAAATTCTTGGAGTTCTTATGGTGCTTTGGCTAATTTTGGCACTAGAAAAAATCCGTATTACGGTGTCAACCCTGATGATCCGGTTCTCAAAGCCAATAATTTCAGTCATTATGCAAACAGTGGAAAACTGTTCGGAGCGACCGTTACTTTAAACGGTGTGTACCGAGTCTTTGGTCAAGAGCATGATCTGTTTGTGACAACTAATTACTCTTACACGCATACGAATTCAAACTACCGAAATATTCTCAACAGTACAGAGTTTAATATTTGGAACTTTACGGGTAGCGAGCTGGCCGAACCCGATTGGTTTGATAATAATAATCTGTATTACAACATCAAGTACAACTACGTTATAAGGGATATGGGGATTCGCTTCGGTACTCGTTATAACTTCAATGATGATTGGCATTTGATTGCTGGGGCTCGCTACGCTAAGTACAAGACGGAGAGTATCAGTGATTCTCCGATATACGAAGGGAAGGTTAGTAGTAGGCATAGTGCAAGCGAACAAACCGACAGTCGCCTTATTCCCTATCTGGGCCTAACTTGGGACGTGACAGATTCGTCAAGCATTTACGTCAGTTATACCTCGATTTTCAATCCGCAAAGCGGTATGGACATCAATGGCAATTCGCTTAAACCGATTGTCGGTGTGAACTACGAATTCGGTATCAAGTCGGAATTTTTTAATAATCGGTTAAATACTTCTGTCGCAGTATTTTGGCTTGAACAACAAAATCGGGCATTGGATTTGGACACGCAGATTGATGGTGTATGGCGGTATGACGCATCCGGAGAGGTTCTTAGCAAAGGTTTCGAAGCGGAAGTTTCTGGAGAAGTATTACCCGGTTGGAACGTGTTTGCCGGTTATACCTGGAACATGAATGAATATCGTGTTAAAGAAAGTTCAACAGCATTGGTAGGACAAACGTTTAGAGCCTTTGTACCGAAGCACCTCTTCAAGTTGTACACGAGTTGGAACTTGCCGGGTGCCGCGCATCGTTGGACGATCGGCGGTGGCGTGCAGGCTCAGAGCTCCGCCATGAGCGCATATAACATCGTCACGCCTGGTAACGCCATCTGGAACGCCAATGTCCAGTATAAGCCGACCAACAACTTGCAGGTGAGTTTCATCGTTAACAACTTGTTTGACAAGGAGTACTACCTCAATGTCAACAACCGACATTACGGTGGCAACAACTTCTTGGGCGATCCGAGAAACTTTACCTTAAAACTTAACTATCAATACTAAACGATCGGTTGATAACCGGTATCAAGACGGTCTCTTTTTGCGTGTGAAATGTTTGCTCGCAGTAGGGGACCGTCTTGCAGTTTGACGCAATTCGACGAATGAAATGAAGACACTCCGCAATTTTTTGTGCCTTGCCGCGCCGTATTGGTATTCAAGAGAACGTTGGTACGCTTGGGTCATGCTCGTTGCCGTGATTGGTTTTGCCATGGGCATCGTTCAGGTGGGCGTGTATTTGAGCCATTGGAACAAACGTTTTTACGATGCCTTGGCTCGATACGACGCCGGCATGATGCCCGACTTGATTCTTGAGTGGTTGGGTTTTATCGCCATCACCGTTTTGTTTGTGATTTGCGGCAGTTGGTTGCAAAAACGACTGTTTCTGGATTGGCGAGAACATCTGACGCATTGGTTTGAAAATCGTTGGATGAGAGACCATGCGCAGTATCGAATCAAACTGCGTGAGGAACCGGACAACCCCGATCAGCGTATCCAGGAAGACTGCTCCCAACTTTCCGAACGTACGATCGTGCTGGTGAAGTATTTCATTATGAATGCCTTTAAGCTCGTGGCTTTCGTTTCCATTTTGTGGGGCTTGTCCGGCGTTCAACACATCGAATTTTTGGGTGTCGAATGGGAAATCCACGGCTATTTGGTCTGGGTGGCACTGCTGTGGTCGGTGCTTTGTACGATCGTCACGCATTTGATCGGTCGAAAATTAAAACCTTTGAACGTGGCGCGACAACATCGCGAAGCAGACTTTCGTGCGACGTTACTGCGCGTGCGTGACGGCGCCGAACAAGTGGCTTCCTTACGAGGCGAGTCCACGGAACTTGAACGCTTTCGTGCACGATTTGCGCGCATCAAAGAAAATTGGCTCGAATTGATTAAGCGCGAGTTTCAACTCGAAGCTTTTACCGCAAGCTATTTGCGCATTAACAATCTCATCTCTGTTTTGGCCGGTTTGCCGCTTTATTTAACTCACGCCATGACGTTCGGCGACTTGATGCAAGCCCGTAGCGCCTTTTCAAGCGTGCAGGACGGTTTCGGCTGGTTTATGGACTACTACAAGCGCATCATGGAGTGGGCGGCAGTTGTCGAGCGTTTAAACGGCTTTGACGAGAGTTTGCAAGCCGTGCAGTCCGACACGGACTTGCCGGGAGAAGAACAGACGGGTGCCGGTGTCGCCGCTCAAGATCTGTCCGTCTTTACACCGTCAGGGGAG
>ERZ1035006.1921-NODE-1921-length-12689-cov-25.255818_pt1 | contig 12689 bp, 10 predicted proteins | sample MGYA00520694_ERZ1035006 | MGnify/ENA primary metagenome ERZ1035006 (study PRJEB33766, sample SAMN09781746) | gut metagenome | biome: gut microbiome | host: Homo sapiens | place: Madagascar | study: EMG produced TPA metagenomics assembly of the PRJNA485056 data...
TAGAGCACCTGACTGTTAATCAGGGGGTCGTTGGTTCAAGCCCATCCTGAAGCGCTAAACATTGCTGAATTCACATTGCTTCAGTAGCTCAGTTGGTTAGAGCACCTGACTGTTAATCAGGGGGTCGTTGGTTCAAGCCCATCCTGAAGCGCCAAAAGCGTTCGTACCATTAAGGTCACGGACGCTTTTTTCGTTTTCTGCATGTCTCTCATGCACAAAAGCCATATTTTATTTTGCCATACCGCAAAAAATAAGTACTTTTGCAGCGGTTTTGGTTCCGTAGCTCAGTTGGATTAGAGCAACGCCCTTCTAAGGCGTGGGTCCAGGGTTCGAATCCCTGCGGAATCACGAAAGATTTTTAATTGAGAGGTTTCTAATTCACTTAGAGACCTCTTTTTTGTTGTTGATTATCACGGAGAATTATGGTTTGTGGGCATCTTTGATGGGCGTTATACAACATTTCATTCACCCAATAGTTTCAACCCAATACCAAAGAAAAGCGCAAACCAAGAGCGTCAGCAATTTTCAAGAATGTAGAAAGTTGCATATCAGTTTGCCCCTTTTCTAATGCCGATATATACTCACGCTTTTTACCTATTTTTTCAGCCAATGACTTTTGGGTAATATTCTGTTTTTTACGCTCATCCTTAAGCAATTCTGCATAATACCATGCTTTAGCTTTGGCATCAAACTCTTTGCGTTCAACACTCTTCTCACTGCCATATTTTTCGTTTAGAACATCATCGAATCTGCGCAACGAGGCTAATTTATTTTCATCAAGTTTCAACATATAATTACTCCTCCATATATTTCATTAAGATACTCTCAGCAGTTCTCACTTCTGCTTTATATTGCTTAGAATCTTTCTTCAAAAAAGAGTTTAGAACAAGAACACGATGTGCTTGAATAAAGTTGTCATGATCTATGGCAAGCATTATTGAGCGGTATTCGTTATGACCGATAGAAATACGAAGTTCATAGAAATCTGTGTTCTCTAAACTTTTTACAAATCTCTTATTGACAATGTATTGCGTTCGAATCATATCAAAAGCATAATCATACTTTTCTTGTATACGCTCATCTAAGTTATGATAGAACTCATCAAACTCTCTAGAGAAGATAATTTCTCTTATTGTTTCCATACTGCAAAGGTAATGAATTTATTCTATAAATGTGATACATTGGAATATATTTCTTACATAAATACCTCCATCCCATTAATTTCAAAAACGCTCACATCTCTCAACTGCTGGATTTCATTGCTATCCAGCAGCTTCATGACTCTGCAGGAAAGAACAGGGGATGAACAAAAGCGAAAGCTGCGAGTTTTGGACGTACATACGGCCAACACCGCTGGCGTCAGCACCGCAGCCCACTTTGCCCACAAAGCGAGGACAACGATTTTTGAACGGACCTTCGCGCCACAGTCCCTATTCCTTTCAGCGAACGCGGGACGAGGCACGACCGAACGTGGGACGAGACGCAATCGAACGCAGGGCGAGACGCGATTGAACGCGGGAGGGCGTTCGCTGACAAGTATAGGGACTGTGATGAAAATATGCAGATAAGGAATACCAAACATGAAGCACGCAACGATGTGCCATCTGACTTATAAGACGTGTTCGCATAAAGCGCATGAAGAATTGCGCAGCCTGAAGCAGACGATGCGATGGAAAAAACTTCTTTCTTTGATTAAGCAATCCGTAATTTTGCCGTTGGCAGGTAATATTTTATGCATGGTGTTCAAAATCCAGACAAAGGTTGTGGCATAGCAACAAGAGGCGCTGCGCGAACATTCGGCCAAGGTCTGAGGCGAAGCACTGTAGCTCACTTTGCTCGCAAAGTGAGGGGGACGAATATTGTGGCGGCCAAACACGGCTAAAAATCCAACAAAGTCATGCCGCAGAGCGTTAGTCATATTCGCTACGTGTTCGTGGCCCTCACTTTGCGAGCAAAGTGAGCTACAATGCTGGCGCCGCAACAGACGATTATGCGGGCCAGCGCAAATCTCCGCTGCGAAGGCGCTGATGCCTCTTTACCAACCTTGATTTTTATGGAATTTTGAAAGCCCTAACAAATAACATCTGCGAACCTAATTTCCAAGAATCTCATCGGCGTTAACAAAAAAACAGCGAGCCTGAAAAGACTCGCTGTTTTTATATACATTTTATGCACAAGCGGCGACGTTGCAACATCGGCTTCGTCGGGACTGACGAGGGGGAATGCCGTGGTGCAAGGCCTGCTTGGGTTTTATTCTGTCACTTCGAATGTGTCGATATCAGCGCCAAAGCTTCCAGCAGCAACAACCCACTGATGACCAATCTTCCAAATCTTGTTGGCCTCGTCAAAGTAGACGTTGTTGCCATTTTTGTTTAAAGCGGCTGGCTTCGCGTAAACATTACCTTCCGCAGGATGTACGAAACCAGTGGCAAGCTGCTTTGAAACAGACGTACCGAAGTGTGTCGTGGCATCGTAAGTGAAGAGCACGTTAACCCCCGTGCCAAACGGATTGACGAAACGGTAGGTGTCAAGAGTAGGAGAATATTGGAGCACGCAGTTGCAACCCTCTCCAGTCCACTGGTTGGTATAAACGCCGCGAGAAACCACTTCATAGTCTTCTTTCAGAACGACGAGACTGGCAACAGGCATTTTCTGAGCGTAAGCGTTGACAGAAGCATTTCCATCGAGACGAAGTTCGAGCGACACTTCAACATTCATCGGGAGGCTTTCAGTTGCCTTGACCGTGATGGTCTTCTCTGCTTCGCCAGCAGCGAAAGTGACGCTGGCAGGTACTTCAAAATAAGAGGCAGAATCGCAAACGGCCTTGATTTCGTAGGTCTTTTCTACGGTTGCATCAGCGCGCTTCAAAACGACGGGAATGTCCTTCGACGCAGCGTTGAAGACCACCTCTTGAACGGGAGACTCGAAATACACCGTGTCAGCACCGGCAGCGGCACCCGGCGTATAGTCGTCCTCATAGTCGCAGGCTGAGAACGAGAGAACGGCAGCCAGGGCGACGATATATGATTTATTAAACCATTTCATGTGGATGATTCTTTGTTTGATTATTATGGAACGGAAAGGCGGAGGACGTTTCGAGGCTTCCGCCTTTCCTGTTTTCTGTTTTTTAGTCGGTCACGCCGTCGAGCAAGCCAGCGTTCTGTCCCGGCTGGGGCAAAGTGCCTTCGTTGTTGTCGGCTGGAGTCACACCACGGTTGCTGTTAGTCTCGTCACGCGGGAAGCGGAGCAAGAGGTAAGGATCGTCGGGTGCGATGTTGAATGCGAAAGCATCTGGCCAATTGGCCTTGTTGCTACCGTGAATGCGAACCACCGGCTTACGCAAACGCATGATGTCGGCCATAGAGAAGCCTTCGCCCCAGAGCTCAATGCGGCGCTGTTTCCAGATTTCGTTTTGGATGGCCTCAGCAGAAGTATTGGTGAAATTGTATGACGGGTCGCGATAGGTCTTCACGAAATCGTTGAGCACCTGGAGTGCCTGTGAAGTCTGTCCGCTCATGGTGAGACCTTCGGCCTGGATGAGAATCATCTCTTCCACACGCATCAAAGGCCAGTCGTAGGCATTTTTGTCCGTACCGATACCTTCACGCATGCCAAACTTCACGTTGGTGTAGGCCACGAAAGGCACCTTGATGTTGGTGATGGCCAACTTTGCGATGTCGTCACCAGTCACAACCGTACCATTGCTGAGTGTCCACGAGCAGTTGGCGAGGTTGGCTGAGTGGAGGTTGGCATCAACCCACCATCCCTTACGCACATCGGTTGTCGAAATCTTGGCAAAGAGGTCGGAATTGATGCACTTGTAAGTACCAGTACCGCTTGTGTAGGCATTGGCCGAGAACGATGCCAAATGGCTTACTGGTGAGTAATGGTAGCCCTTGATAACATCGGTTTCGGTGTGGATGGCCCACATCCAGTTGGCTTCGTTCATGCTGCAGAAAGCCGGTTTGCTCACGTCGGCAATTGAAGCTGGCGTGTAACCCTGCATGGCTTTTTCGGCATCGCTGGCAGCCTCAGCCCATTTTTCCATATAGAGGTTAGCACGGGCGCGAAGACCATAAGCCACATTGAGGCTAACGTTCACCTTGGTCGGAGCAGAGTAGCCCTCGAGGTGTTCAACGGCATAGTTGAGGTCGTCCATGATGAATTTGTAGACTTCTTCAACCGTGGCACGCGGGTTGTTGGCAGGATCGGGAGTTGTCGGAGACACGATAGGCACACAAGGTTTGTCCTTGCTCGTGGCGTAGTTGAACTGGAAATAAGGGGCGAGGTTCAAATAGTCGAACGCACGCACGGCACGCGCCTGGGCCAGCGTGTACTGCAAATCTTTCACTTCCGTGTTCGGGTCGATAGAACCAATCACGTCGTTACAAAGTTTAATCTGCGTATAGACAAACTTGTAGCGCATGGACGGGATGATGTAGTTCGGGCTGCGGTCGGTATAGTCGAACGACGGAGTAAACCAGTTGTAACCGCTGTTGTCACCTACGAAGTCTGAGGCATTGGCATCCATTGCAGTGCAGAGCGAGGGATAGCCATAATCGCAGTGTACGGAAGCGTTATTGAGCGCAGCGGCCATTTCTCCGGCATAAGTATAGATACCGGTCAAATCGGCGTTGGCACGCTTAGGGATGGCCGTTGTGGTCGTTTCGAGCTGGGCTTCCGTCATGGAACCGCTATCGGGCGTCATGTCGTCCATATCGGAGCATGCAGTGAGTGCCAAGCAACCAACAGCCAGGATGAATTTCTTATTGAGATATTTCATTTTTGTTCTTTATATTATTTAGTAATGGTAAAAAAATAACTTGAACAATTTTGAGGAGTAAGGAAATAGTATTCTTATGTCCTGCCTTTTTGCCGTTTTTGAAATTTGTCATCGGTCACATAGCCCGCTATGCTCCCTCTTCCAAATTCCAAAACCAACAAAAATGCAGGTCAAAATTGATCAACTTATTCTTTCACCATTACTTAGCAATATCTGTAGCTGGGAAAGCTACAAACATGCCGGTTAATAATGAACCCGTCTTCACTTTTCTGCCGAAGTGATTTCATTTACTTCAGCCTCTTCCAAGTTCAATTTACCCCTTTATACTTGGGGCAAAACCTGAAATTCACAAAAGTCCAGACCAGTTCAATTGGAACTAAGATTTTTTGAGTCCGGTTTAGGCCAGTTGCCCAAAACCGGCTCAAAAAAATGTTGATTAGAACGTCAAGGTCACACCACCCGTGATGTTGCGCATCTGAGAGTAGTTGGCAGAGCTCTGAGAATTCCAGCTACCGCCGGCAACGCGAGAACGCGGGTCGAAGCCCTTGCGAGCCGAGATAACGCCGAGGTTGTCTCCAGAAACGTAGAAACGCAAGCTGGCAATGCTGAAACGCTTGGTCAAATCTGCTGGGAGAGTATAACCCAAAGTGACGTTGTTGAAGCTCAGATAATCAGAGCTGGTCAACCAACGACTACTGAGGTTTTGATTGGTGGCATCGCTGGCATCAACACGAGGCACATCGGTGTAGCGGTTCTCAGGCGTCCATGCCTTGAGAATGTCCTTGTGCCATGCCGTACCGGCAGAAGCCTGCTGACCTGAGTGCATCATAGCTTGGTAAGTACCGTCGTAAATCTTTCCGCCGAGCTGGTAGGCCAACTGCAAAGAGAAGTCGAGGCCCTTCCAGCGCAAAGAAGTACCCAAACCACCGTAAACCTTTGGCAGCGGGTCGCCAAGGTCGTACTGAGTGGCCTTGTCGTAGTCGGTGGTCAGTTCGCGACCAGTGACAACGGTTGAAGTGTTGCCTTCAGCGTCGGTCACAGTGGTGGTCACGTCCTTCCAATAGAGCGAAAGACCGGTTTCAGGGTCAACACCAGCATATTCCTTCAAGTAGACCTGATACATAGAACCGCCTACGCGACGAATGACGTTGCTGTATTTCAAACCGCCGTTGGCTTCTGCTGCTGGGTCGAGCGAGAGAATCTTGTTCTTGTAGTGCGTGAGGTTGAAGTTGACGCTCCAGTCGAAGTCGTTGCGCTTGAAGATGTAGCCCGTCAATTCGAGTTCAACACCACGGTTGACCATAGAACCGACATTGACTGGCATAGAACCTGTCAAGATACCGGCAGACATCGGTGTCGGCTTGTTGTAGAGCAAATCGGAAGTCTTGCGGTTGAAATATTCAAACGTACCGCTCAAGCGGCCTTTGAAGAGTTCGAAGTCAATACCGATGTTGAAAGCCTTGCTCTTCTCCCATGTGAGTTTTTTGTTGCCTTTGTAGGACAACGTCTTGGAATATTCATTCGTTTCGTCGGAATAAGAAACAGCGTAGCGGTCGGTGTAGGCGTAGTAAACGCGATAGCCATCTGCATCAAGGATAGCGTCATTACCCTGCACACCCCAGCTGGCTTTGAGCTTCAAAGCGTCGAGCCATGAAGAATAGTCGTCCATGAAGTCTTCCTTCGTGATCAACCAAGCAGCACCGACGCTACCGAAGTTACCCCAGCGGTTGTCTTTGTGGAAAACACTGGAAGCATCGCGACGGTAAGAAGCGCTGACGAAGTATTTGCCGGCGTAGTCATACTGCAAACGCGAGAGAATACCCTCAGTCATGTAGCGATTGGTGCTTGAAGAAACGCTTTTCTTGTCCTTTCCATGAGCATTGTCAAGCTCACCGATGAAAGGATTGAAGAGATGGTCGTTGCTACCAGAGAGGCCCTGCATGCGGAGCTTATAGTTTTCATAACCCACGAGCACGTCCACGTTGTGAATGTCGGCAAACGTGCGCTTGTAGTTGGCCAGATATTGCGTGTTGACACCCGTTGTGTGTGAGTGAGAAACGTAAGCCTGTCCGTCGGAAGTGATGTAGTTTGAACCAAACACGCTGTAAAGGTTATTGGTTCGTGTGTTGACATCCGTTACGGAAATATTGGCGGTAAGTTTCAAGCCCTCAATCGGGGTGAGTTCGGCAAACCATTTTCCGTTGAACGTATTGGAGACGGCAAGACTGCGATTGTTTTCGTTGTCGCCACCCGGGTCGGCCATACCAAAGAACGGACGCTTCATATTGGTGGTGTTGGAACCATTGTCGTAGATACGATTGCCCGTTACGGAGTGGTGCATAATGTTACCATTCGTGTCGCGCACATAAAGCGGATAAATAGGTCCCATCAAGTTGGCCACAGAGAAAAGGTTGCCCGAACTGTTATAGTCATCAGACATCGAACCGCGCGATTGCGTTTCGCTGAAGTCCATATTAGAACCTACGCGGAGCCACTTCTTAGCCTGGTATTCGATACGACCACGGCCGCTGTAACGGCGGAAACCAGAGTTGGCAATGAGGCCGTTGTCGTTCAAATAGTTGACGCTGGTGTAGTAGCTCATGCGCTCTGAGCGGCCGGCAATGTTGACGTTGTATTCCTGACGGAGGTTGCCATCGCCGAAGAACTCGTCATACCAGTCGTCTGGCGTGTAATAATATTGTCCGTCATTGTAGCCCAACGTGGCGTTCGGATTCATCTTGAAGTTCGTTCCGATGAAGCGTTCGCCATCGGGAACAGTGTACACCTGATAACCTACACCACCGTTCTGAGCCTTGAAGATGTTGGCATCGGCATAGGCGTAAGCTTCGGCAGGCGTGGCGCCATGAAGAGCTTTGGAGTTATAGAGGGCACGGTAGGCCGTTTCGTAATAGTTTTGTACACCGAGACGCTTGTAGTTTGGCGTGGCGCGGTGGTTGCTACCCCACTTGGCGTCGACCGTCACGACAGCGTCGCGGTCGCGGCCCTGCTTGGTAGTTACCATGATGACACCATTGGCACCACGCGCACCGTAGATGGCGTTGGCTGCGGCGTCTTTCTGAACGCTAATGCTCTCGATGTCCATCGGGTTGATGCTGGAGAGGGCTCCGTCGTATGGCATGCCGTCGACGATGATCAACGGACTGTTTGAAGAGGAGATAGAACCGATACCACGGATGCGGATGGTTGAACCGCTACCTGGCTTACCGCTGGAGGTGAAGGTCTGCACACCTGCCATCTGTCCGCTCAAGGCGTTGGTGACATTGGCTGTGACACGCTGTTCAATTTTTTCTCCCTTAATCTGAGAAGCAGAACCAGTGAAGGCCGATTTCTTGGCCGTACCGTAGGCCACGACGATGGCTTCGTCGAAGCTGTTCTCGGCTTCTTTCATCACGACGTTCACGTTGCCCGCGATGCTCACCGACTGTGATTCCTTACCGATGTAAGTGACCAACAAGTGTTTGGCAGAAGAAGGCACACTGTTGAGTGTGAAGCGACCATTGTCGTCGGTGGTGACCACGACCTTGTGGCCTTCAACACGCACTGTGGCGCCGACAACCGGCTCACCTTGTGCGTCGACCACGCGACCAGTCACGCGCTTCTGCGCAGAAGCTCCCGCTGCTGTCAACAGCAACGTGGCTCCCAAGAGCACTAACTTTTTGTTCATAATATAACCATTAAATTAAACATTATTTTTCTTCTTTTCTTCGGCAAGGAGCAGCGGAGGCGCTGGGGGCGCACGGGGGCTTGCCTGCTGCGGCTTTCATCGGCGACGAAGCGGCCGCGGCGTTTTGATGGAACGGAGATTTGACTGAACGCCCCGCAATCTGATTTTTTTACAAGACTGCTGTTACAATTCGCCTGCTTTTGCGTTATATATATATGTCAGGCAGTTCTGGCGTCGCCAAAGGTGTGACATATTGTGACACCATGTATGATTTTTCAGCGTCCGTTGTTATTCATCGTAAAAATATACACATATACCGATGTGGAACTGCTGCAAATATAGACGTTAATTTTTATTTAGCAAAACATTTGTTTAGTTTTTACTCGTTTTTTTGAACAGAAGCCCTAATTGACCACCAGAAACCCACTTTAAGTTTACAAATTAACGGGTTTTTAGGGATAGAATAAAATGTATAACTATGCACGAAGTGTATAAGGAGAAGAAGAACCGCGGAGGGAGCGGTTCGAATTTCGTTTTTCTGGACGGCGAGGGGAAGAGAAGGGGGAGCAATATTGATATATAGGAGGGCGGCGAAGAGGCGGCGGACGAATTAAGCGAATTTTTGCAAGGGGGTTGCGGGGCTGCGCCGCGATTTGATGATGGCCTCGGACGGCGTAACAACGAATTAAACGAATTAACGAATTGCTGCGCGGAGGGAGGCGGCGGGAATTGCCCCTGAAAGGGGCTCATATTCCAGGATAGGGGCTCGCCCCTATCTCTCGTCGCAGCTCATCGATTCTCGCTACTGCCCCTGTAAGGGGCGCATATCGTGGGCGGGGCTTGCCCCGCAATAAAATTCGAAATATGAGCCCCTTACAGGGGCGAGGTTCATTAATCGGCCCCAAGAGGTAGGGGCAAGCCCCTACCCTAAATATGAGCCCCTTTCAGGGGCAGCGTGCGCCGCAACCCTCGCCGCGAGCGCCCTGAAAGGGCAGCCAGTCCAGAGCCCAGGGCAACGCCCTGGGTATCAATGTATAAACGCCTACGCCCTGTAAGGGCAAAAGTATGGGCGAACGATTGATTTTTACTTTTGCCCTTACAGGGCGTAGGGAATGGTGACATGGTACCCAGGGCGTTGCCCTGGGCTACGAACTTGCTGGGCTTTCAGCCCGCGCAGGGCCGCAAAGGAGGCTTTTTCCGCACAATATCCATCTACTTAATTTTTCTGGAATTTTGAACACCATAGTTTTTCAAGACTAATAACTGACGACGCTTCTGGGGCCAGACGCATCCGTCGCTGGGACGTGATGCGTTCGTCGCTCGTCCCAGATTCGTTCGTCGCTGGGACGTGATTCGTTCGTCGCCCGTCCCAGATGCGCTAACAGTCAGTATTGCGGTGGCGGCGGATATTAAGTAGGTGTTTGGCAAGGATATATAAAAAAAGCACCGACCAAAGGATGGGTCGGTGCTTAATATTTTCCTGTTTATGAGGGATTCCGCAATTTAGCGAGAAGCGAGTTTCTCAAGCATATCGCGGGTCATGGCGTCGAGGTCGTACTCTGGCTTCCAATCCCATTCCTGACGTGCGCAAGTGTCGTCGAGGCTGTTGGGCCATGAGTCGGCGTTGGCCTGCTTCAATGGTTCAACCTTGTAGTCCATTTCAAACTGAGGCTTGTACTTGCGGATGGCGGCCAAGATGCCTTCGGGGTCGAAACTCATGGCGGCGATGTTGAAACCGTTGCGGTGGATGAGACGTGCAGGGTCGGCTTCCATGAGCTCAACGGCAGCACGGAGGGCGTCTGGCATGTACATCATGTCCATGTAAGTGCCTTTGGCAATTGGGCAGGTGAATTTCTCACCCTTCACGGCGCTATAATAGATGTCGCAAGCATAGTCGGTGGTGCCGCCGCCGGGGAGGGTCACGTAAGAGATGAGTCCTGGGAAGCGCACTGAACGGGTGTCGACACCGTATTTGCGATGGTAGTAGTCGGAGAGCAACTCGGTGGTTACCTTGCTGACACCGTAGATGGTTGTCGGACGCTGGATGGTGTCTTGCGGCGTGTGGTCGTGCGGGGTTTCAGGACCGAACGATCCGATGGAGCTTGGCGTGAAGACGGCGCAGTTGTGTTCACGTGCTACTTCGAGCACGTTCCACAAACCGTCGATACCGATTTTCCAGGCCAACTGCGGACGACCTTCTGCAACAACGCTCAAGAGGGCTGCGAGGTTGTAGATGGCATCAACGTTGTGTTTCTTGACGACTTCGGCAATTTGTGCGCTGTTGGTCACGTCAACGATTTCGGCAGGACCGCTCTCGAAAAGTTCGCCCTTGGGAGCTGCACTGGGAATGTATCCGCAAACAACGTGGTCATTGCCGTAAATGCCACGCAACTTCATTGTCAATTCAGAGCCAATCTGACCGGTGGCTCCAATTACCAAGATATTTTTCATTTTTACGTTGTGAAGTAAATGTGTTTTGTTGTGTGTTTGAAGACGCGAGAAACGGCGGCGAGCGCGTCCGGGACGGCCCGAATTGGCGTTTCTCACGATTCAACTGCAAAGGAACACTTTTTTTTCAGAATTTCATAGGAAACGCCTTGATATTTTCAGAAAAAATATGTTCCTTTGCATAGAAGTGTGCGGAGCGCCACTGGCACTTGCCGATATGCGTTGCATCATCTAAATTCTATTTATAAATTACATAATACTATGTACGGTAAATTTCAAGAACATCTCCAGAAGGAACTGGAAGACATCAAGCAGGCTGGTCTTTACAAGAACGAACGCCTCATCGAAGGACCTCAGCAGGCTGCCATCCAGGTGGCTGGCAAGGAAGTGCTGAATTTCTGCGCCAACAACTACCTCGGCCTCTCTAACAACCCACGCCTCATCCAGGCTGCCAAGGACATGATGGACCGCCGCGGCTATGGTATGTCGAGCGTGCGCTTCATCTGCGGTACGCAGGATGTCCACAAGGAACTTGAAGCTGCCATCTCCGACTATTTCAAGACGGAAGACACGATTCTCTACGCTGCTTGCTTCGACGCTAACGGCGGTGTGTTTGAACCGCTCTTGACGGCCGACGACGCCATCATTTCTGACGCCCTCAACCACGCTTCTATCATCGACGGCGTGCGCCTCTGCAAGGCTAAGCGCTACCGCTACGCCAACGCTGACATGGAAGACTTGGAACGCCAGCTCCAGGCTGCCCAGGAACAGCGTTTCCGCGTGATTGTGACCGACGGCGTGTTCTCTATGGACGGCAACGTGGCTCCAATCGACAAGATCTGCGACTTGGCTGAGAAGTATGACGCTCTCGTGATGGTTGACGAAAGCCACTCTGCTGGCGTTGTCGGCGCAACAGGACACGGCGTGAGCGAATTTTTCAACACTTACGGCCGCGTTGACATCTACACTGGTACGCTCGGCAAGGCCTTCGGCGGCGCTATGGGCGGTTTCACCACTGGCCGTAAGGAAATCATCGATTTGCTGCGTCAGCGCTCTCGTCCTTACTTGTTCTCAAACTCTGTGGCTCCTGCCATCGTTGGCGCCGCCCTCGAGACTTTCAAGATTTTGAAGGAGAGCAACGAAATCCACGACAAGCTGGTTGACAATGTCAACTATTTCCGCGACAAGATGATCGCTGCTGGCTTCGACATCAAGCCGACTCAGAGCGCCATCTGCGCTGTGATGCTCTACGACGCAAAACTTTCTCAGGTTTATGCTCAGAAGATGCAGGAAGAGGGTATCTACGTGACTGGCTTCTACTATCCTGTTGTTCCGAAAGACCAGGCTCGTATCCGTGTGCAGATTTCTGCTGGACACGACCGCGAACACCTCGACAAGTGTATCGCTGCCTTCATTAAGGTGGGCAAGGAACTGGGCGTGCTGAAATAAGCCACGTGTTTCATAATCATCTATAATAATGCTGCCGCCGTCAGATTGTTGCTGACGGCGGCAGTTTTTTATTTGATGAGAATGCGGCATCGCCGCTGGAGGTTGGGTGTTCAAAATTGAAATATTAAGCGGGTGGAGATTGTGCGGAAAAAGCCTTGTCTGTGGCCCTGCGCGGGCTGAAAGCCCAGCAAGTCCGTAGCCCAGGGCAACGCCCTGGGTACCATGCCCCCATTCCCTACGCCCTGTAAGGGCAAAAGTAAAAATCAATCGTTCGCCCATACTTTTGCCCTTACAGGGCGTAGGCGTTTATACGCTGATACCCAG
>ERZ1035006.1922-NODE-1922-length-12688-cov-13.589804_pt1 | contig 12688 bp, 23 predicted proteins | sample MGYA00520694_ERZ1035006 | MGnify/ENA primary metagenome ERZ1035006 (study PRJEB33766, sample SAMN09781746) | gut metagenome | biome: gut microbiome | host: Homo sapiens | place: Madagascar | study: EMG produced TPA metagenomics assembly of the PRJNA485056 data...
CCCCTATAGTCCCCCCTTCCCCCTCTCAAGGCCATAAAAAAGCCCGCCCCTTATGGGACGGGTCTTTTTTACGCTCACAGTTCTTGCTTGATCTGCTGGGCGACCTCTCGGATCCTCTCCCAGTCGCTCGGATCCAGATGCGCCATCACGCGCAGGATCATCCGAGCGATGTCCTGGTCCGGATCCGTCAGCACCTGCGCCGCGTACTGCGCCAGCTCCTCCTCGAGGGACAATCGGACAAACATCTCTCCCTCTCCGGTGCGAAGCCACGTCTCGCTGACGTGAAACTCGCGGCAGATGAGCGACAATACAGCGTCGATCGGCTCATTACGCCCTAGCTCATAGTTTGCCACGGCTCCACGCTTAATCCCGATCTGGTCGGCAAACTCTTGCTGAGTTAATCCAAGCGCTTTGCGCAATGCCTTAATGCGCCTTTGTGAGTTTGTTTCAAGAAATCTTGACTTGAGCCTGATTTGGTGGTTTAATATAGGCAGGAGGTGACACTATGACGCCGAAGGATAAAAAGGCCATCGATCTCGTGATGCGCGAGATGGGCGGCATGAGCCGCCAGCAGCAGCTGTTGTTGCTGGCCTATGCAAACGGACTGGCGGACGGCTCAAAAGCCGCCCAGCCGCAGAAGCAGAAGGAGGAGTAACCCATGGCAAAGCGAGAGAAGCCCCAGTACAAGGTGATTTTTGATCGCCCGCCGGATCGTGTAAAGATCCTGCTCAACCTCGCGATCGTTGCCTCGCACGGGGACTATGAGTACATCGACATCGTCGACCCGGAAGCCAACACAAGACAGCGGTTTACGCCGCAGGAAGTGGAAAGGAGACTTGCCCAATGACCATCACATGGATTTGCGCCTACATCGGCGCCGCAGCAATCGCCGCTTCGGCGGTGCGGCTCATCTGCCGGATCGGGGGTGATCGCTGATGCGCGCGGAAGATTGGATCTCCGTCGAGGATGCCCTCCCCCCGTGCAGCGGGGAGTACCTCATCCTCATGACGCCGTCGTGCAGCATCTTCGTGAGCTACTCCGCCGTCCATCAGGCTTTTAATGCCTGGGACGACGACCCGGATACGCCCAACGCATTAAAGCCAACGCACTGGATGCCCATCGTCCTGCCGGAGGGCTACGGCGATGAGGAGTAAGTGTAAGCAGTGCCGCTACGGCGTCGGCGCCGGCGTGATCGGCTATCTTTGCAACTATGCGGAGATCAAAAGGCACACCAAACTGTATGCCTTTGCCGCGGAGTACGCCGAGGGCAAGCCCCTCACCGGCTGCGGCTGCGTGGCCTTCGAGCCGCGCGGAGGACGCCGCCGGAGGGTGAAACTTCGGATGCCCCCGCCGAGCGGGAGGTCATCAGACCCGATCTTTGATCAGATGCGCCAGCTGTACGCTGCCGGCAAAAACGACGTCGAGATCAGCCGCGAGGTCGGCACAAGCAAGTCCTATATCGCCCGCTGGCGGCGGGGCGAGTGCCTGCCGCCCAACCAAGTCGGCGGCAAACGCTGCAATCCGCTTGCCGGGGGGTGAGGATCATGCGGGTGTACCAGCTTGTTACCAGCGACAAATACCGGCTCCCGATCGCCCAGGCCGACTCCATCGCCGAGCTGGCCGAGATGACCGGCAAGCCATACGCCACCGTCCGCAAGGCGTTTACCCGCCTCTTTATGGGCGGTCGGGCGAACCAATATCAGTACGTTGATATCGATACCGAGGAGGAGACAACCCATGACATACATCTGCGATAACTGCGGCGGCTCGTTTGCCGCGCCGCTGGAAAAGCATTACGACTCGCCGGAATACGGCCCCGTCACCGACATCTACTGCCCGCACTGCGGCGAGGAGCTGGGCAACCTCGACGAGTACGAGGCCGACGAGTGCCCCGTTTGCGGCGGGGACAAAAACAAATCCGATCTGCTTTGCCCGCACTGCCGCCTCGCGACGCGCAGTTTGCTCCGGCTCCAGCTTGGCTGCTTTACGGCTGACCAACTTGCGTACATTGATCGTCTCTGGGAGGATCACACCGCCGCCGAGATGGCGGAGGGAGAATGGAAGGAGGTGAGATCATGTTGAAGCCCTTTTCCGAGCTGGTGCAGCTCGATGTTCGCCCGTACTGCTCCGTCCGCGACGCAAAGGATGAGCGCGGAAACATCATCAAAGTCCCGTATTTGAGTTGGGCGAAGTGCGCCCAGCTCCTGCATGAGAACGGCGCAGAGAGCGTGTTTTACGCGCCGGTAACTTGCCCCAGTACCAACACCTACCTCTGGCCGCAGATGCGCGTGGAGACGAGCAAGGGGCGTGTAACGGAGTGCTGGTTTGTCCGCGTGGAGATCCACATCGATGACCTGGTATTTACCTACGACATGCCGCTCCTCAACGGTACGCTTGTGGTCTATGCGGATACCCTCAACCAGCTCCGGATCAACAATGCGCTCGCCCGCGCATTTGTCAAGGGCGTGGCGATCCGCACCGGCCTCGGCTTCTCGCTCTGGGCGGACGGCGACGGAGATGACGGAGAGGACGATCTATCACGCCACAACATCTATGCCATCAAGGAGCGGCTCGAGCGGCTCATCACAGCCAAGGAGCAGCGCGGCATGAGTCATCGCGATGTCCTCGCCGCCCTCGGTCTCAACGATAAGCAGCTGGCCACCATGATGGGCTGGTTCGATCGGATCGACCATCTGGAGCGGACGGTGAGCCAGCTGTGATCAAGGATCATGATCGTTCCGGCTGGTTCGGAGCCAGCGACACCGCGCAGATCATGCGCGCGTGGGACACCGAGTCGTTTCGGCGCTGGTGGGCGGTTAAGCTCGGCATCCGCGCGGAGACCTTCTCCTCGCCCGCTATGCGGGCGGGGACGGCGTATGAGCATCGCATCCTCGACGCGCTCGGCATCGTGGAGCGTGATCGCCAGATCCGCATCCCGTCGCTCAGGCTCCGCGTCAACCTAGACGGTGAGACTCCCACGACCATCTGCGAGATCAAAACGCACAGGGGCGACAAGCCCTTTGCCGTGTCCAAGGCCTACCGCCAGCAGTGCCAAGTGGAGATGTTCGCTTCCGGCCACGGCCTCCGCCGCCGGAAGGAGTGTCAGATCATCGCCTACCGGCTCACGGACGCTGAGTACAACAACTATTTTCTCCCGATCCAGATGGATCGGATCTCAAAGCATCCGATCCCGTATGATGCGGAGTGGATCGAGCGGGAGTACCTCCCGCGCCTGAAATATCTGGCGGCGTGCCTCAAGTCAGGCCACTGGCCGAGAGAGGAGGAGATCCCGTGCAGCAGGTGACAGTGTCCGGCGCGCGCTGGCAGCAGGACTCTGACGGCGCGTGGCTCTGCTTGCGCGTGCCGTCCCCGCAAAGCGCGATGGCCGTCTGCGACGCGCTCCGGCCGGAGCGGGAATATACGGCTAAGATTACCCGCAAGGGGCGCAGCCTCGATGCAAACGCCTACTATTGGGCGCTGGTAAACCGCCTCGCCGACCACTACAACCTCCCGCCAGACGAGATCTACCGCGAGCAGATCCGCATGATCGGCGGCGCGTACGACGTGGTATGCGTCAAGGCTTCGGCGGCTGATAAGCTCTGCCGCGAGTGGGCGCACAACGGCATCGGCTGGATGTCCGATCAGTTCCCGTCCAAGCTGGAAGGGATGACCAACGTCCGACTCTGGTACGGTTCGTCTACCTACGATACGCGCCAGATGTCCATGCTCATCGATCAGGTCGTGGCCGACTGCAAGGCCGCCGGCATCGAGACGCTGTCCGAGCGGGAGCGGTCGCTCCTCCTCGATCAATGGGAGGGGAGGTAACCGTGGGCGAGAAACGTTGCTTTATCTGCGGCAGAAACGGCGCGGAAGATCCGCTTGATGAGCATCACATTTTCGGCGGCGCGTACCGCCGCAAGAGCGAGATCTACGGCCTGACCGTGTATCTCTGCCACCACCGATGCCACATTTTCGGCCCCACTGCAGTCCACCGAGACGGCAATCAGATGCGCCGCCTCCGCCGCTACGGCCAGCTCAAGTGTATGCAGGAGCAGGGATGGAGCGAGGAGCGCTTCATCCGGGAATTTGGAAAATCTTATTTATAACGGAGGATGAAACAATGAACGTGATTTGTCTCACGGGGCGGCTCGGGCAGGATCCCGAGCTGCGGCGGACGCAGAGCGGGGTCGCGGTAGTCAGCTTTTCACTGGCGGTGAACCGCCCGCACGTCAAGGACACGACGGACTGGATCAACTGCACGGCGTGGCGGCAGAGGGCGGAGTTCCTCGCCCAGTACGCGCACAAGGGCGACCGGATCGGCGTGAGCGGGATGCTGGCGGAGCACCGGTACGAGGACAAGGAGGGGCGCAAGCGGGTCACGCACGAGGTGATCTGCGACGCGGTGGAGATCCTCCAGAGCCGCGAGGGCGGCGGGGTACGGCCTGCGGGGCGCGCCGTGGACGTGGACGCGGGCGGCTTCGACGAGATCGACGACGACGGCGATCTGCCGTTCTGAGGTGATGACGTGGCAGAGAGCAAGGAGTATGTCAAGCTCTGGATGAGCTACGACGACTATTTCTGCGAGTACGACGACGCGGCGGTGGGGGCGATTGTCCGGGCGATGATCGCTTACCGCCGCGACGGTACAGCCCCGAGCTTCACGGGGCCGGAGAAGTTTATTTGGCCGGCGATTCGTCGAGACATCGACGAATCCATCCGTGCGCAGACGGAGTTATCTGTGCGCCGCCGCGAAAGCGGCAAGAAGGGCGGCACAGTTGCCGCAAGCAAAGGCAAGCAAAACCAAGCAAACGAAGCAAATGCTACTTTTGCTAAGCAAAATGAGCAAGTGCTTGATGGCGGCAGCAAATCAAGCTATGGTCAAGGACAAGGACAAGGACAAGGTCAAGGTCAAGGTGATAAGGCGCGCGCGAAGCGCTTCACACCGCCCACACTCGCAGAGGTGCAGTCCTATGTGGCTGAACGCCATTCGCCGGTAGATCCGCAGGAGTTCATCGACTTCTACGCCTCGAAGGGCTGGATGGTCGGCAAGACCCCCATGAAAGACTGGAAAGCGGCTTGCAGAAATGCGGAGAAGTGGGACAGGTGGAGCCAGAAGGTCACGCAGTGCGGAGAAGCGACGCAAGAGGATCTTGACAAGTACATGAGGTGGTGAAATATGGCGATTCATATCACAATTCCGCTCACACCAGTGACGAAGAAAAACCATCAGCAGATCATGCGATCCAGCAAAACCGGGAAGCCGTTCGTCATGCCGTCTGCGGAGTATCGGCAGTACGAAGCACAGGCCGTCTGGCATTGCAAGCGCGCTGCGATCTCTGCCAGGGTACGTAAGCCGATCGACACGCCGTGCGAGGTTCGGTGTCTGTTCTACATGCCGTCCCGACGTCGCGTAGATCTGACAAATCTGCTGGAATCTGCAGACGATTCGCTCGTTGCCGCAGGTGTGCTGGCTGACGATAACAGCCAGATCATCGTATCGCACGACGGAAGCCGCGTGCTATACGACAAGGACAGTCCCCGCACGGAGGTGACGATCAGCCCGTATGAATGATTTCGATTACGATTGCATGCAGAAAAAGCGCATTGCGCGAGGTGCATTTGCGCATATCAGTCGGAAGCGCGGCGGGTGTACGCTGCCGAGCGACCTTCTGACTGCCAAACAGCGAAAGGAGAAAAACGGAGAAGTGAAAAGCTACAACATCTCACGGCCCATGCCGTGGTGCGAATTCAAGCAAATGCCGGATGACCTGAAACGGGAATTCTACCGGAATATGCAGTCATTTGGCGGCTCGGCCAAATGGTTGGCAGAGGAAATGGGCGCAAGCGATCAGACCATCCGAGATAGCGCCGAGAGGTGCGGCGCGCCGTTCCGCCGTGGCGGCAGAAATCTGGAAATGTGGCAGAGAAAACTCGCGGAGTGGGCGCACGCCGAGGAAAAGGCCGAGGGATTGGCCGAAACCGCGAAAGATGAGACCCCTGATGGGGGGGAGCCGAAACGGCTTGTGCTGGAACATGCCCGCATGGAGTTCAATTACTCCGACTTTTCGGATCTGGCGGTGTTTCTCCGGGGCTCTGTACCGGAGTGCGGAAAGATCGTAGTTGAGTGGTGACGTGATGGAAACATATCTGGAATTTCTGAAATCTAAGATCGTTCTTGCGAAGAAAACGGGATTCGACGTCGACCCGGGCGAGATCAATCCGGCGCTCAAGCCGCACCAGCGTGACAGCGTGATTTGGGCTTTACGCGGTGGGCACCGAGCCCTGTTCCAGTCGTTTGGACTGGGCAAGACGGTGCAGGAAATTGAATTTTGCCATCAGGCCGTGCGGCATGACGGCGGGCAGGCTTTGATCGTTCTGCCGTTGGGCGTGCGGCAGGAGTTCACACGGGACGCGGAACACATCTTGGGTTATCCCGCGCCGAAGTACATCACCAGCATGGCGGAACTGGCCGAAACGGACGCAGAGATCGTCATGACAAACTATGAGCGTGTCCGGGATGGCGATATTGATCCGACGCAATTCACAGCCGTAGCGCTGGACGAGGCGTCCGTGCTGCGCAGCTTCGGCAGCAAGACGTATCAGGTATTTCTCCCCAAGTTCCGGGGCGTGAAATACAAGCTGGTATGCACGGCGACACCGTCGCCAAACCGCTACAAAGAGCTAATTCACTACGCAGGATACCTTGAGATCATGGACACGGGGCAGGCTCTGACGCGTTTTTTCCAGCGCGACAGCACCAAGGCAAACAACCTAACGCTATATCCGCATAAAGAAGATGAATTCTGGCTGTGGGTATCCTCGTGGGCTCTGTTTGTGGGCAAGCCCTCTGATTTGGGCTATGACGATACCGGCTACGATCTGCCGCCGCTGGACGTGAGAGCGCATGTAATTGCCGATAACTACGGCAGCGAGATAGACCGGGACGGGCAGTTTAAGCTCATGAACGATGCGGCGACATCCCTCACGGAAGCTGCACGGGAGAAGCGCGAGAGCATCGCGGCGCGAGTGGATGCCGCTCGCCGGATCGTAGAGAGTGATCCAGATGCGCATTTCATTCTGTGGCACGATCTGGAAGCGGAGCGTCACGCGATTCTCAAGGCGCTGCCGGAAACCGTGGACATTTACGGGAGCATGGACTACGACGAGCGGGAGCGCCGCGTTGTGGACTTTTCGGAAGGGAAGACGCGGCTTTTCGCGACAAAGAAGAGCCTTTCCGGTTCTGGCTGCAACTTCCAGCGGCATTGTCACCGAGCTATCTTCGTTGGTATCGACTATGAATTCAATGATTTCATTCAGGCGATTCACCGCATTTACAGGTTTCTGCAGACGGAACAGGTGATTATCGACATTATTTACACAGACGCGGAAGACCCTATTTACCGGGTGCTGATGCAGAAGTGGAAACAGCACGACGAGCTGCAGGCGCGCATGCGCGAGATCGTCAAGAAATACGGGCTTTCCGGCGAAGCCCAAACGGAGAGAATGAGTCGGAGCATAGGAGTTGAAAGAGTGGAGATCAAGGGGAAAAACTTCGTCGCCGTGAATAACGATTGCGTGGAAGAAACGGCGAAGATGGCCGAAAACAGCGTAGATCTGATTGTAACCAGCATTCCGTTTTCCAATCATTACGAATACACCCCAAGCTACAACGATTTCGGACACAACGAGGACACGCGGCGATTCTTCAAACAGATGGACTATCTGACACCGAATCTGCTGCGTGTGCTGAAACCGGGCCGCGTGTTCTGCTGCCATGTCAAGGATCGTGTGTTATTCGGCAACGCGACAGGCATGGGCATGCCTACTATGGAGCCGTTCCACGCGATGTGCATCCGTCACTATATGCAACATGGTTTTGCATACTTCGGGATGATTACTGTCGTGACGGATGTTGTCCGAGAGAACAACCAAACGTATCGGCTCGGCTGGACGGAGCAATGTAAGGACGGCTCGAAAATGGGTGTGGGATGCCCGGAGTATATTCTCCTGTTCCGTAAACTGCCTACTGACCGGAGCAAAGCATACGCAGATGAGAAGATCGTGAAGAGCAAAGACGAGTACACCCGCGCACAATGGCAGATCGATGCGCACGGATTCTGGCGCTCTTCCGGTGACCGGCTTGTGACCAAAGAAGAGATCATGAGCATGGATACCGGAAAGATTCAGGCAGCGTACCGGAAGTACAGCCGCGGGACAGTGTATGACTACGCGGAGCATGTCCGTATGGCGAAAGAGTTGGATGCGGAAGATAAGTTGCCGGCGACCTTCATGGTCGTGGCACCCGGCAGTTGGACGGACGAGGTGTGGGACGATATCAATCGTATGCGCACGCTCAACACCACGCAGAGTCAGCGACGCAAACAGATGCACGTTTGCCCGCTCCAGTTGGATATAGTAGATAGACTTATCAACCGCTACAGCAATCCCGGCGAGCTGGTGCTCGATCCTTTCGGCGGGCTGGGAACCGTTGCGTTGGAAGCAATGAAAGCCGGGCGGCGCGGATATACCATCGAGCTGAACAGCGGATATTTCCGCGATGCTGTTGGCTATCTCAAGGAATACGAGCGGGAGGATATGAATATCTCCCTGTTTGATTTGTTGGAGGCAACATGATTTTCGCACAAGAGACATTAACTGACGAAATCATCGTGGATAACTTCGCGGGCGGCGGCGGGGCGTCAACAGGCATTGAGATTGCAACGGGCATGGCGGTGGCAATCGCCATCAACCACGACCCGGCGGCGATCTTGATGCACAAGACAAACCACCCCTACACGGAGCATCTGCAAGATAAACGGTGCGGAGATTGAGCCGGTGTGGGTGGTGACGGGCGGCAGCCCCTGTCAGGATCTATCCATCGCTGGAAAACGCGCCGGTCTGGCGGGAGCGCGAAGCGGCCTGTTTATGGAGCAGGTGCGCATCGTAAAAGAAATGAGGGAGGAGGACAAACGGAATGGACGGACAGGTGACATGGTCCGACCTCGGTTTCTCGTTTGGGAGAACGTGGTCGGGGCATTCAGCAGCAACAGAGGAAAAGACTTCGCAGCCGTGCTGGAAGAAATTGCGCGTATCGCAGAACCAGGATTTTCTCTATCTGGACTGCCGGAAAAGTGGAAATGGACAAAAGCAGGAGCCATTGACGGTGACGGGTGGTCTATCGCTTGGCGAACTCATGACGCTAAGGACTGGGGAAAAACCATCCGAGACAGCCGTACAGGAGATGTTATCCGTCTGGGGACCCCACAGCGTCGCCGAAGAATCTCGGTTGTCGCAGATTTTGGAGGAGACACCGCTGCCCAAATACAATTTGACTGCGAAAGCGTGTCTGGGCATCCTGCGGAGAGCGGAGCGGCGGGGGAAGGATTTGCCGAAGCTTCTGAAAGCGGTTTTAATCCGGCAGTCGCAAGGAGCCTAACCGCAAGAGCGGACGGAAGCCCCTGCGCCGACAGAGGCCCCAACATCGTATGCAGTCCGCATCCGGGGGGTGTGACGGAAGAGAAAAGCGGAACGATGGGCACGGGCAACGACCAGACGATTTTCTGCCTGCAAGGCAACGGCATTGACCGCGCCGATACCGCCGGATGCAACGGTAAGGGCTGGAAAGCGGACGAGAGCTACACGCTGAACACGATAGACCGGCCGGCTGTGTGCGCGTATAGCTTTGACAGTCTTGCCAGCAACAGCATGAAAAGCAAAAACCCTAACAGTGGTTGCCGAGAAACCGAAATTGCAAAAACTCTCGACACAACAAATCCAGACCCAAGCAAAAATCAGGGCGGCATAGCTGTGGTGGCGCTGGACATGAGCCACGCCTGTGACGTCATTCGCGAATGTGGGGAGCAGGTCCCGGCATTGCAGGCGAGAATGGGAACAGGCGGAAATCAAGTGCCGCTTACATACCAAGAGGTGACAGGTACGCTTTCCCCGGGCGCTCATGCCGGGAGCTATAACGGGCAGGACGCATACAGCGATATGCTGGTGGTGTCGAGCGAAATATCCCCATCTCTGAGGGCAAAAGGCAACGACCCATACCGCGCAGATATGTCAGCGTATGTCGCAAGCGTAGACTTCCGCAATTTCCGAGAGGGTGGAGAGATAAACGGTACGCTACAAGCAAAAGAAGGCGGCGGGCAAAGCCTGAACTTGAATAATACAGTCCGGCAGAACATGGTCGTGCGCCGCCTGACACCGATGGAGTGCGAACGGCTGCAAGGTTTCCCAGACGGATGGGCCAACATCGGCGAGTGGACAGACGGCAAGGGAAAACGTCACAAGCCCAGCGACAGCCCGCGCTACAAGGCACTGGGCAATTCTATCGCCCTTCCCTTCTGGGACTGGATGCTGCGGCGCATGGCGCGGTATCTGCCAGAGGGTGCGACGCTGGGGAGCTTGTTCGATGGCATCGGAGGGTTCCCTCTGATCTGGGAGCGCATACAAGGCAAAGGCACGGCGCGGTGGGCAAGCGAAATCGAGCCGTTTCCCATCGCCGTGACAAAGAAACATTTTCCGGAGGAGGAATGACATGACAAGAGACGAGATCGTGGCGGTGTGAAAGGGGTAAGAAATGGATAAAGAACAGCAGGCAATCAACCTTTTGCAGCTCGGCAGCCGAATGAGCCTGCACTACTACAAGCAGCCGCTGCTTATCTGCAATTCCGGCGGCAAAGACAGCCTTGTGCTGCTGGAGCTTGCAAGGCGCGCGGGAATCCCTTACGAGGTACAGCACTCGCACACGACGGCGGATGCGCCGGAAACCGTGCGGTATGTGCGCCAGCAGATGCACGAGTTGGAGCTGGTGGGCGTGAAGTGCTATGTAAACATGCCAACGTACAAGGGCAAGCGCACGAGCATGTGGAAGTTGATCGGCGATAAAGGCTTGCCGACAAGGTTGCGGCGATTTTGTTGCGCGGTGCTCAAAGAGATGCACGGGGCAAACCGGGCTATCGCGACAGGCGTTCGCGCCGACGAGAGTTCGCAGCGAGCGTCTCGAGGGGAACTTGAGACGCTCGGGAAGACCAAAGCGGACAGCTACAGGATCAACGCAGAAAACGCGGCGGAATTGTTCGAGGACGATGTGCGTCGCAGCCCCATCGAGCACGATGACAAGTTTATTTCTGCGTGCAAAGTGCGTGGTAGCACGATCGTAAACCCGATCATCCACTGGACAAATACCGACGTGTGGGAGTTTATCCGGGGCGAGAACCTTGCTTATAACCCCTGCTACGACATGGGATTTAACCGCGTGGGGTGCGTAGGCTGCCCGATGGGCGGCGCGTCCAGATCCCGCGAGTTCGCGCTTTGGCCGAAATATCAGGATGCGTATATGCGGGCGCTGCAGCACTATCTTGATAAGCACCCAAAGCAGGCCGCAAAGGGAGATATCATGTCATGGTGGCACTGGTGGATGGAGGATGGCATTATCAGCGGGCAGATGGATCTTTTTGGAGGCGGCGATGGGACTGACTGACGACCGAACGTTTATGGGCGCAATGGCTGACGCGATCGCTGAAAAGCCGACGCGGGAGGGGCTTATTGCGATGCTGCGCGAATACGCGGAGTGGGCCGATGCGAATATCTACGAGGTGCCGATTATGCTGCCGGACGACCTGAGAGCGGCGGCGGACATGCTGGAGAAGGGAGAATAATATGGATGCGGTGAAGTTTATCAAAGAGCGAAAAAGGATGTGTAATGGGCGCCCGTGCGCTACTTGCCCATTGTTTACAGTGCATCGGCTGGAATATTTGCCTGACTGCAAAGAGTGGTGCATGGATCATCCGGAGGCGAGCGTGACCGTTGTGGAGAAGTGGGCGGAGGAGCATCCGCGCGAGACGCGGCAGAGCGAGTTCTTGAAGCAGTGGCCTAACGCCAAAATGAACCCGTTCACCGGAACTGTTGACGTCCCGCCTTGCTATCTTGATAAAAGCTTTTTGGATGAATGTCGTGAGAATGCGAGCGGCTGTCACGACTGCCGACGCAAGTATTGGCTGAAGGAGGTGGAGTGATGAACGACATCACGAAACAGCCGTATGCGGCATGGCTGGAAGAATCGCTGCAGGTCATCGCGGGGCTTGATCCCGTATGCCTGTGCATCGCCGCAACATCGCCCGACGGCGACGTCTTTACGGGGTACTATGGGGCAGACGCAACGGACAAGGCCGTGTTTGCACACCACATCCAGAGCGACGTGACGATGGATATTATCCGGGCAAATATTGAAGAGATCAAAGATATGTTGAGGGAGGCGGAATAATGTGCCGACAGGAGGTTTATCGGCAGGCGCTGACGTGGCAGAGGTGGTGCGCGGGAAGTGGAAGGTCTACCGGTATGCAACGGGAGAGATCGATCTGGTGTGCCCGTTTTGCTGCGCGTTGAACGCGCATGAAGATCTGCGGGAATTTGATCTGCGCGACTGGCATTATTGCCGGAGGTGCGGCACGAGACTGGAGGGAATCGTATGATGGACGAATACATCAAGAGAGCGGATGCGCTGGAGGCGATCCGCAAGTGGTGCGGGGACTGCGGGAGCGCGATCGAGGCAGTTCTGAGCGTGCCAGCGGCGCGAGGATGGGAGCCGGACGGAGTCACGAATCTGCTCCGGGATGTTGTACGCGGGGCGAAGCCGGAAGCCGTCGCCATCTGCAGATCGCGCAGCTCACCGAGGATGTT
>ERZ1035006.1923-NODE-1923-length-12683-cov-4.786189_pt1 | contig 12683 bp, 10 predicted proteins | sample MGYA00520694_ERZ1035006 | MGnify/ENA primary metagenome ERZ1035006 (study PRJEB33766, sample SAMN09781746) | gut metagenome | biome: gut microbiome | host: Homo sapiens | place: Madagascar | study: EMG produced TPA metagenomics assembly of the PRJNA485056 data...
GGATATAATTGACGAATCGGGACAGACAAAATATTATGAATATGATATTCTAACCGGAGTTAGAAAAGGCTAATGACAAAAGGAGGATATCATATGTCTACATCAAAAAATGAAAAGCTGCTGAAGGGAAAAGATCTGATATCGATTGGTATCTTTTCTGCGATTTATTTTGTGTTGAATTTTGTCTGCATGCTGGTGAGCGGGTTACATCCGATCATCTGGATTCTGATGCCGGCCCTGATCGCAGTCGTGACCGGGATCCCGGTTCTTCTGATGTGTGCGAGAGTGCAGAAGTTTGGTGCTATTCTGCTCATGGGTATGGTGACAGGACTTCTTTATTTTGTAACCGGTCAGTTTACCGTGATTCTGCTGATTACATTTGCAATTGCATGTATTCTGGCAGAGGTGATCCGACTGCTTACGGGATATGATAAATTCTGGGGCAATGCCGTTGCGTTTGCCTGCTTTTCACTTGGTATGGTAGGTTCCCCGCTTCCAATCTGGCTGATGAAGGAGAGTTTTCTGGCACAGATTTCGAGCCAGGGAATGGCGGAGTCTTATGTGGAAGCACTCCGTAATCTGTCGTCTACCGGTATGCTGGTAGTTCTGTTTCTGGCACCGATCGTTGGAGCATTTCTTGGAGCCCTGATTGCAAAGGGAATGTTCCGGAAGCATTTTGAAAAAGCGGGTATGGTATAAGATGAGCAAGAACAGGAAGTATTTACAGCTGGATCCCAGGGCCGGACTTCTGATTCTGATTCTGGCGAATGTGATTACCTTGATCCAGAATGATCCTGTATTTCAGGCAGTCTGGATTGGAGTTCTGGCATTGCTTTATATTCTGGGTGGTCAGGTGATCGGAGGATTGAAGTTCCTTTTTGCGTATATTGTGCTTTATGCGATCGAGTGGTTTCTGCTGCCAATGGCACCGAAGACAGTGGTTACCAGCTTTGCAATATTCATTAATTATGCACGGAGAATGTTTCCGTGTCTGATGATCGGCTGGTTCATGATCCGTACGATCTCTCTTCGGGAGTTTGTCGCAGCCCTTCGGGCACTTCATATTCCGCAGAGTGTGATCATTCCGATTTCTGTAACGCTACGGTACTTTCCGGCGATCCGGGAAGAGGGCGGACATATCCGGGATGCCATGAAGCTGAAGCAGATACGGGGCTTTGAGAAGGTGGAGGCATTTGTTGTGCCATTTATGATGTCAGCCGTGAATACGGCGGAGGAGCTATCGGCGGCAGCCGTTACCAGAGGAATTGAGAATCCGGTAAAAAAGACGGGGACGATTCAGCTGAAGCTTCGGAGATATGATTTCCTGTGGATGGCAACAGGAGTCGGATTCACAGTAGCGGCAATTATATTGCGGTGACAGGAGATAGACAATGATTTCGATAGAAAATGTGTCATTTGGATATACAGAAAATAAAAATATGCTGGAGCATGTGACGCTGGATATACCGGCGGGAGAGTGTATTCTTTTCTGCGGTGAAAGCGGATGCGGTAAAACAACGGTTACCAAGCTGGTCAACGGACTGATTCCTCATTTTACGAAGATCGATCACATGGAAGGCAGCGTGACGGTAGCGGATCAATCGGTCACGGATCTGGAGGTCTATGAACTGGCGAAGCTGGTAGGCTCTGTATTTCAGAATCCCAAGAGTCAGTTCTTTCATCTGGATACGGATGGTGAGCTGGAGTTCGGACTGGAGAATCAGGGAGTTGCGCCGGAGGAGATCCGCAGGGCGGTGGAACGGACAGTGACACAGCTGGGAATTGAGCCGCTGATGGGACGAAATGTATTTGCATTATCCGGTGGAGAAAAACAGATGCTGGCATTTGCCAGTGTGTACGCAATGAATCCGGAAATCTATATGCTGGATGAACCAACGGCGAATCTAGATGAGGATGCGATCCGGAAGCTGCGCGAGCAGATCATTCTGTTGAAGAAGCAGGGAAAAACGGTGGTGATTGCAGAACACAGACTGTTCTTCCTGGCAGATATTATAGACCGGGCCGTGTATATCCGAAACGGCGAGATAAAGCAGATATTCAGCGGGGAAGAATTTCAGGCATTATCGGATGAGGAACGCATATCCATGGGGCTTCGGACCATCCATCAGACAGAGCTTCGACTGAAACCGGCAGGAAATATAGAATCGACAGGCGGTGAAAAGATAGTCGGAAGTGAAGAAGCATCTGGAAGTGAAGCGGCGTCCGGAGGTGGAGAAGCATCTGAAGGTGAAGAGGTGTCCGGAGGTGGAGAAGCGTCCGGAAGTAACAGTGCGGATTCCGGGTTATGTGTCAGGGATCTTAGCTGCGGATATAAGAAGTCACCGGCGGTATTTGAGAATCTGTCTTTTACGGCATATCCGGGAGAGGTTCTGGGGATAACCGGGCATAACGGTGTGGGAAAGTCTACGCTGATCCGATGTCTTTGTGGATTATTGAAGGAAAAGGGCGGAAGTATCACACTGAATGGCCGGATCCTGAAGCCGAAGCAGCGGCAGAAAGCCTGTTATCTGGTGATGCAGGAGGTAAATCATCAGCTATTCTCGGATACGGTTTTCGGGGAATGTGAGCAGCTGGGAACCGCAGATCCGGAAGAGATTCGGCGTGTGTTAAAGCATTTTGATCTGGATGGATATGAGGATGTGCATCCGATGGCATTGTCCGGCGGCCAGAAGCAGCGACTGGCAGTAGCGACGGCGGTATTATCCGGAAGAGAGGTGCTGATCTTTGATGAGCCGACGAGCGGTCTGGATTACCGCCACATGATGGAGGTCTGCCAGATTACGAAGCAGCTGGCGAAGGACGGGCGGATCGTACTGGTGGTATCACATGATAAGGAATTTATGCAGGAGGCATGCGACCGACTGCTGACATTAGGAGGAGGGAAATAAATGGAGGATGCATTTCAGAAGATACAGCAGGGACTGCTTCTGGCGCAGAGCAACGGATGCAGTGTGTATCAGTTCAGCAATGAAACCGGCGAGGGAACCATGACCTGCTATGAAGTATTTCCGGGAGCAATGCTCAGCTTTAATGATTTCCATATGGCCTATTTTGAGTCGGAATATGTTCCGGGAAGAGATATTTTTGCAATCGATCACTGCAGGGAGGGAAGGATGGAGTACCTTGCTGCGGAGAATGCATATGCATATGTGGAGGCGGGAGACATGAAGATGGATCGCAGGCTGACACACACAGGCAGATTTGTGTTCCCGGCGAGTCATTATCATGGGCTGACGGTTGCATTTGATATGAGTCAGGCGGTTGCGGCACTGGGCGAAGAGGTAAAGGATTTTCCGGTTGATCTGACCGGCCTTCAGGCGAAATACTGTCCCGGAAAATATCCGTTTCTCGTCCGGGGAATGGAGGGAGCAGAGCGGATCTTCGGGGAGCTGTATCAGGTGCCGGCAAAGATCCGGATCCCATATTTTAAGATTAAGATTCTGGAGCTGTTGCTCTATCTGGAGGCACTGGAGCTGCCAAAGGAGCAGGAGGAGCGACCGTATTATTATAAGACCCAGGTAGAGAAGGTGAAGGCAATTCAGGAATTTCTGGCAGAGCATATGGCAGAAAATTATACCCAGGAGGAGCTGGCAGCACGCTATGAGATTTCTCTGACCGGAATGAAGAACTGCTTTAAGTCGGTATATGGGGTGTCACTGGGAGCGTGGCTGACGGACTATCGGATGAATCAGGCAGCGGAGCTGCTTCGGTCAAGGCGGGAAATGAGCATCGCAGAGATCGCCGGCAGGGTCGGCTATGACAGTGCCAGCAAGTTTGCGATTGCGTTTCGAAAGGTGATGGGAATGGCTCCGCTGGAGTACCGGGGCGCCATTCGTTAATGAGAGAGATCCGGTTATAAGATCGGAAGCAATATGAAAAGCAGTATGGAAAGGAAGTTGTGGAGTCGAATATGGATACAAATAAGGAAACAAAGAATCAAAAGACCGGACAGAAGAAGCAGAACTGGCTGGGGATCCTGTTGGGTTATGCCAGGGATTACCGGAACCGGTTTACCGGCTCGGTGGTTTTATCGATCATCAGTATTGTAGCGGGGTTATTCCCATTCTTCTGTATGTACCGGATTATCTGCGGATTTGTGGATGAGACCGTAACGGCCGGAATGATCTGGTTGTGGTGCGGGCTGGCACTGGCGGCATATGTGATCAAGATCGCCTGCTTTGCAGGTTCTACCGGTCTGGCGCATCAGGCGGCCTATTACATATTGGAGAATCTGCGTCTGCGGGTAGCAGACCGGTTCCTGCATGCACCGCTTGGAGAAGTACAGGGACATACGATCGGAGAGATTAAGGGAATCATCGTTGATAAGATCGAGAATATCGAACCGCCGCTGGCACATATGATACCGGAGGGCTCCGGTCATGTGGTGCTCCCTATCGTGAGCTTTATTGCTCTGGCGGTGATTGACTGGCGGCTGGCACTGGCATCCCTTATGACATTTCCGGCAGCACTGGTCTGTATGGCACTGACATTTAAGATCAGTGGTAAGAACTATGAGGCATACAATCAGGCGAATGCCTATATGAATAGCATGATCGTGGAATATGTCGAAGGCATCGAGGTTATTAAGGCATTCGGACGTGCCGGTGTCTCTTATGACAAATATGCGAAGTCCATTACCGATTATCGGACCTTTATTATTAAGTGGCTTTCGTCTACCTGGGTAACAATGAAGCTGGCATTTGCACTTTTCCCATCAACATTGATCGGAACTCTGCCGGTAGGACTGGCACTTGCCAATCATGGCATAATTACAGCACCGGAAGCGGTATTGGGCGTTATGCTTTCCATCTCAATGGTCAGCTCATTAGCCAGACTGGAGGTATTCTCCAATGAGATGAAGCAGGTGCAGATGACTGTAGAAGATCTGCAGGTATTTCTGGAGATGGAGGAACTCCCGGAACCGAAAACCGAGAAAGAGATAAAGGGCAATGCCGTAGAGCTGAAAAACGTGCATTTCTCATACAATAAGCAGGCGGAGGATGAGGTTCTGCATGGTGTTGACCTTGTGCTTCCGGAACACAGCTTTACCGCACTGGTAGGACCATCCGGTGGCGGTAAATCCACAGTAGCAAAGCTGATCGCAAGATTCTGGGATGTAACCGAAGGGGAGATTACGATCGGTGGAGTGAACATAAAGGATATGACGCTGGATCAGCTGTCTAAGAAGGTTAGCTTTGTAGCACAGGATAATTTCCTGTTCCGGTGTTCGATTCTTGAGAATATCCGGCTGGGAAATCCGGCGGCCACGGATGAGGAGGTCAGGGAGGCAGCCAGAATGGCACAGTGTGAGGAGTTTATCCTGAAGCTGCCACAGGGCTATGATACACCGGCGGGAGAGGCCGGAAAGCGGCTGTCCGGTGGTGAAAAGCAGAGAATCTCGATCGCACGTATGATGTTAAAGGATGCGCCGATCGTCATTCTGGATGAGGCAACGGCATTCACGGATCCGGAGAATGAGGATCGGATCCAGCAGAGTATTGCCGCTCTGACAAAGGATAAGACACTTCTGGTAATTGCACACAGATTGTCGACGATCCGGCAGGCGGATAATATTGTGGTTCTGAAGCAGGGAGCTGTTCTGGCACAGGGCAGACAGGAGGAATTACTGGAGACCTGTCCGCTGTATCAGGATATGTGGCAGGCACATATCGGGGCCAAGGCCTGGGCGGTATCAGCAGAACGAAAGGAGCAGGGAGCAAATGTTTAAGACAATCAAACGGATTATTGACTGGTGTGGTGAATTTCGGGGAAAGCTGTATGCCGGTTTTGTATGCTCGTTTTTCTCACATCTGTTTGCGGCAATGCCGGTTATGGTAGCTGCCTATACGATGGGAATGCTGGTTGATGCAGCCAGAGGAAAGGCGGATTTCGATTCCAGATGGATCGGCTGGAGTCTGATCGCATTACTGGTGCTGGTGTTCTTGCGGTTTCTTCTGGATTACCTGAGAGCCAGATGTCAGGAAGCCATCAGTTATGAGCTGATCGCAAGAGATCGTCTGGCTATCGGTGATGCCTTAAAGCGGGTGTCACTCGGATATTTCCAGCAGATGAATACGGGAAATATTCTGAATTCCATTACAACGGGACTTGGAACCATGGAAAACATGGGGATTCGAATGATCGATAATTTTGTGGGCGGATATTTAAACTTTCTGGTTATATTCCTTGCACTTTTGATCTTCAGTCCGTTAACGTCATTGATCGCACTTGCGGCAGCAGGTGTATCCTTCCTGTTTCTGCTGGTAGTGTCCCATTACAGTAAGAAGAATGCACCGGTAGAGGCGCAGGCGAACCGGGATATGACTGGAGCGGTTCTGGAGTATGCGAGAGGACTCTCGGTTGTGAAGTCTTTCGGACAGACGGGAGCATCTATGGAGGCACTGGCCGGAGCGATTGGTGACAGCCGTAGGATCCATCTGAAAATCGAATGGGGATACATTCCGGCGAACTGCCTGCATCTTCTGGCGTTGAAATGTGGTTCCGTAGGGCTGGCACTTGCAGCATGCTTCATGGGATTGAGCGGACAGATGGATTTTTCCATGATGCTGATGTTTATTTTCTTTTCCTTTGGAATCTTTGCAAGTCTGGAGCCGATCAGTGACAGTGCACATGTGCTGGGTGTCATTGAAGATGCTATGAACCAGCTAGATGCATTGAAGGAGAGCAATTACATTGACGGAGACGGTAAGGATATTCCGCTGGAGCATTATGATATTGAGTTCCGGAATGTGGATTTTGGATATGATACACGGCAGATCCTGAAGGATGTCAGTTTCCGGATCCCGGAGCGGACGTCAACTGCGATTGTGGGTCCATCCGGTTCCGGTAAGTCTACGATCTGTAACCTGCTGGCCAGATTTTATGATGTAAATGCGGGAAGTATTCTGGTGGGTGGACATGATGTCCGGGAGCTGACCTGTGACAGTCTGCTGACGAATATTTCCATGGTATTTCAGAATGTATATCTGTTCCATGATACGATCCGGGCCAATATCTGCTTTGGAAAGCCGGATGCGACAGAGGAAGAGATGATCGAGGTGGCGAAGCGGGCACGGTGCCATGATTTTATTATGGCATTGCCGGACGGTTATGATACGGTGATCGGTGAAGGCGGCGGTACATTATCCGGTGGTGAAAAGCAGCGGATCTCCATTGCCAGGGCAATGCTTAAGGACGCACCGATCATCATTCTGGATGAGGCAACCGCCAGCATTGATCCGGAAAATGAGCATCTGATTCAGAATGCGATTTCTGAGCTGACAAGGGGAAAGACCATCATTACGATCGCACATAGAATTGCAACGATCGAGCAGGCAGATCAGATCCTGGTCGTAGATGACGGAAGGATTGTACAGAGCGGTACGCATAAGGAGCTGATCGCCGAAGAAGGAAGATATCGGAACTTTATTGAGATTCGTCAGAAGGCGGAAGGCTGGAAGATTGCCTGATCCCGGAGCGTTTCTCTCTGGACAGCCCGCCGGTCATATGTGACTGGTCGGAATTGATAAATCTTGCCCGCTGGACAGCATCTTCACCATAACGGGAGCGGATGCTGTCGATAGCGGCATTTAATTTTGAAAGCTTTTCATTCTTTTCTGTATTAAATAAATCATATTGCTGCGTGTCTTCGCCGGAAATGTGACCGGTGGATACGCCCAGTTGCCGGATCGGCTCATGATTCCACATTTGTTCAAATAATCTGCAGGCAGCAGAGTATAAGACTTCCGTTACATTCGTCGCAGTTGGCAGCTGCATCTGATGAGATTGACGCTGGAAATTGTAATCTACGATGGTAACGGAAACCATGCTGATATAGGCATGATCCATGCGGATACGGGTTCCGATGGTTTCGCAGAGCGAGAGCAGAAAGGTTCTGGCGGTCTCGACATCCGTAACATCATAAGAAATCGTAATGGAATTACCATAGCTTTTGGCGGCACTCTTGTGATCGGTAACGATCTCTACATCGCGTCCGTTGGCATAGTTCCAGATCACCTCACCGTGCTTCTTAAAATGACCGCGAAGGACGGTGACATCTGATTTGGCCAGATCGCCGATTGTATGGATGCCGAGCTCATGCAGCTTACGGCTGGTAGAGCGGCCGACAAAAAAGAGCTCATTGACAGACAGAGGCCACATTTTCTCCGGGACCTCCGATGGAAATAAGGTATGAACCAGATTCGGCTTCTTAAAGTCCGAAGCCATTTTCGCCAGAAGACGATTGCTGGATACTCCGATATTGACGGTGAATCCGAGCTCGGAGTGAATCTCGTTTTTCAGACGTTCCGCAAAGGCAATCGGCTCCCCATACAGACGTGTGGTGCCGGTCATATCACAGAATGCTTCGTCAATGCTGTATTGCTCCACAACCGGAGCATAATTACGAAGGAGCTCCATAAGTTGATTGGAGCTCCTTACATAAAGGGCATAGTCAGGCGAAGCCACATAAAGTTCCGGACATTTCTTCCGGGCATTGACTAAAGGCTCGCCGGTACAGATACCGTATGATTTTGCCTTCATGGACTTAGCCAGAACAATGCCGTGCCGGTTCTCCTCACTTCCGCCGATGACGGCAGGGATATCGCGGATATCCTGTGCATCGGGATCCTGCTTCAGCCGGTTGACAGCTTCCCAAGAGAGAAAGGCACTATTTACATCAACATGATAAATGATAGGTTCTGGCATAATAAATCCTTAATAATAATTCTGATACTATAATACTATATCTTAAATCGTTTCAACCCGGATGGTATTGGTGTTACCGGATTTGCCATTGATCTGACCGCCGGTCAGGACAACGGTGTCACCAGGCTGTAAATGGAACAGATCCTTTGCCTGTGAAACCGCATGATAGAATACAACCTCAATGGAGTTAAAGGCTTCGCTTAATACCGGAGTCACACCCCAGCTTAAATTCAGCTTTCTCCATGCCTGCTCGGAGGTGGTCATACCGATAATGTCTACCGGACAACGGAAACGGCTGACCATTCGTGCCGTAGTACCGGTCAGGGAGCTGACTACGATACATTTAGCCTTTACGTCAACGGCCATAGCACAGGTCGCATGAGAAACCGCATCAATGTTGTTGTGGATCTCGAACTCGGTTCCGTTAAACCAGTGCTGATAATCAATATGCTGCTCTGTATATTCCGCAATCTCAGCCATGTTCTTAACGGCCTCAACCGGATGCTTGCCGGCAGCTGTCTCGCCGGACAGCATGACAGCGGAGCTTCCGTCATAAACGGCATTGGCAACATCGGAGATCTCCGCTCTGGTCGGACGCGGATTCTGGATCATGGACTCTAACATCTCGGTTGCTGTGATAACGCGCTTGCCGAGCAGACGACACTTCTTAATTAAGTACTTCTGAATGGATGGAACCTCCATAAACGGAATCTCAACGCCCAGATCACCACGGGCGATCATGATACCGTTAGCCAGCTCGCAGATCTCGTCAATGTGATCGACACCGGAACGATTCTCGATCTTGGCGATCACATCAATATTGGCACCGCCGTTTGCATCCAGGAAATCACGCAGATCCTGCATGTCCTGCTTTGTGGAAACGAAAGAAGCTGCAACAAAATCCACATCATTCTGAATACCGAAAAGCAGATCGTCCTTATCCTGCTCGCTTAAGAAATCATGATCCAGTAACCGGTTCGGGAAGTTCATACTCTTACGGTCGGATAATTCACCGCCGGATAATACGGTACAGACAGCGTTGCTGCCTTTCAGCTGTTCTACACGGAAGATAACCAGACCGTTGTTGACCAGGATTGTATCGCCGACCTTCAGATCATTGATCAGGTGGCTGTAGTTTACTGCGACCCTTGTCTCATCACCGACAATATCATCTGTAGTGAAGGTGAAGGTATCTCCTTCCTTTAAGGTGACCTTCTTATTTGCAAATGTTTTGATCCGGTATTCCGGTCCCTTGGTATCCAGCATGATCGCAATCGGAAGGTTTAATTTCTTACGTACCTTCTTGATCAGGTCGATCTTACTCTGATGCTCCTCATGCGTACCATGGGAGAAGTTCAAACGGGCTACATTCATGCCGGCATGGCACATTTTAATCAGAGTTTCCTCGTTTTCACATGCCGGACCGATCGTACAGATGATTTTTGTTTTACGCATAGCTGCTCTCCTTATGTCTTCCTATATTTATAATGGAACTTATTTTCGGTTTTATACTAACAAATATGGCGGTAGGATTCAAGGGTACGCAAGTAAAATAATGGTAAAGAAAGTGCAAGTTAGTGCCAGATCAGCAATCCTACGTGATAAAAAATAAATGCCAGTACAAGGGAGAACACCAGATAATAGATAACGGAAAGCGCAATCCATTTTTTTGAATGGTTTTCCCGGAAGGTTGCGGCAACGGTCATGGTACAAGGTACATTAAATACGATCGCCATGATAAAGCCCAGTGCCTGTGCCTTTGTGATCACCTGCGGCAGCAGCTGCATCATGCCCTCGGACATGCCGTTTAATTTGGCATTAAACGCCGCATTGACAATATCTGTGTTGCTGTACAGGGCATTCAGAACACCGAGCAGGGATTCCTTTGTAAACATGGATGAAATATATGCCATAAACATTTGCCAGGTCATGCCAAAGGTGCTGGTTACCGGCTCGATTACCTGACCGATGATGGACAGAATGCTTCCATTGTCAAACCAGTTATAGGAAAGAAGGTAAAAGACAATGGATACCAGTGTAATGACACGGAAAGCACGGATAAAAATGTCCTTGGCTTTTACAAGGGTAACCCGGATGATGTGACTCCACTTTGGCTTGTGGTACGGCGGGAGCTCCATGATAATACCGCCCTTGTCCTCTTCGCTGATCAGCTGTTTCTTAAAGATGCGTGATACCAGAAAGAGAGAACCGATGGTGGTCAGAAACATCAGCAGAATGATCAGCACGGCACCGATCGGACCGTAGAAAACAGCCGCCAGCATCGGAGCCAGAGAAAGGGTAGAACCGCAGGGAATGCTCCAGACAAGGATCATGGTGAGGAATCGCTGTCCGGAATTATCAATGACCCGGCTGCCTGCAACACCGGCCATATTACAGCCCATGCTCATAAGCAGAGAGCAGATGCTCTTGCCCTGCAGACCGAGACGCTCCATTGCAGAGTTAAAGACTACGGAGATCCGTGCCATATATCCGACGTCTTCGATGATTGCGAATGCAAAGGTAACACCCAGCACAAAGCCGGCCATAGAAACGGTAAAGGCAAGGACATTTGGCAGAGCGACGTAAACCAGTTCAGCAAGCGGCTTCCATACATTCAGAGCGGTCATAAGCTGTTCCAGCGGGTGACTGATAGCGGCTGCCAGTCCAAAGGCAATGGACATGACCGGAGTGGCAACCAGCATTGCAACGACCAGTGTGGCAACAATGATCCCCAGAGCGATCCATTTACCGGAATGAGCCCCTAATGCCTTTCGGTCAAAGCGGTTTAAGGTCGCTTGGGTTCCGGTCTTGGTTACAGTACCGTCCAGAAGCCGGTCAATGTATTCGTATTTATGCTTTCCGGATGCCATGAGCCCGTCTGCTGTTTTTTCAAGCTCAAAGATGGCAGATTTCTCTTTGGAAAACAGAGGAGATTCTTCCTGCTGTGCCACCAGAGTATCGAAGGAAAGACGAGTGTCGGCAGTGTAGCTCCGGATAAAATCGTCGGCTGCAGGTATCCGGGCAGAGGAAACGGCATTGGCCAGAGTTTCCTTCAGGGCACCGTAGCGTTTGGCATCAGAGGCAACAAATCCAATCACCGGAATTCCCATTTTCCGGCTGAGCTTCTCAACATCAATCTGCAGTCCTTTCTGCTGTGCGACATCCATCAGATTTAAGATAAGGATGACCGGTGTGGAGATTCCGATAAAATCCGTATACATATAAAGGGAACGTTCCAGCTGGGAGCTATCGACCAGGATCGCAACCAGATCGGCGGCACCGGAACGGATATAATCCGAAGTGATCCGCTCCTCATTGGACTCGGCGGATAAGCTGTAGCTGCCGGGCAGATCAATAACATCATATTCTATTTTATTATATGTAAAGCTGCCGGTCTTGCGCTCGACGGTCTTGCCGGGCCAGTTGCCGATATGCTGGTGTGAGCCGGTAAGACCATTGAATACGCTGGACTTTCCGGAGTTTGGCTGACCGAGCAGTGCGATTGTTTTTTTCATTCCCGATTTCCTCCTTTGATCTCAATTTTATTGCAATCCTTTTTGCTCAGGGCAACAATGGAATCGCGACAGTAAAATAAAACAGGCTGTCCCTTCAGATTCTGGATCACTTGTACCGGGCTGCCCTCTACAATCCCGATACCAATGAATCTGGATAGCAGATGGTGACTGCCATTGACAGAACTGACATATCCGGTATAGCCGGCATTGGCTTCAGATAATTTCATAATAGATCCTCCTTATTCTTGTGTAGTGATAACTAACCGGAATTAGTTTAGTATGAACCTGTAAATATATCTATATCCAAGTCGATAAAAAAGGTCTGTTTAGCCACGCATTTAAATGACGTTTGCTTTTTCAAAATGCAGAAATTATAATAAATATATGGAATACAGGAGAAGAAAAAACATGAAAAAAGATGATTTTGCAACAGGTTGATAA
>ERZ1035006.1924-NODE-1924-length-12680-cov-3.998020_pt1 | contig 12680 bp, 15 predicted proteins | sample MGYA00520694_ERZ1035006 | MGnify/ENA primary metagenome ERZ1035006 (study PRJEB33766, sample SAMN09781746) | gut metagenome | biome: gut microbiome | host: Homo sapiens | place: Madagascar | study: EMG produced TPA metagenomics assembly of the PRJNA485056 data...
TACTTATTGACTGTTCTGATTTATATTGGAATTTCAAACATTATAGGTCTTTTTGGGTTTAAGCCGCCGACAAAAGATTTGAATGTTACAGCAGCCATAGCAATTATGAGTATGATTCTTATTGAGTATTCAGGAATTCATAAAAATGGAGTGAAGCATTGGGTGAAGCATTTTGCTGAACCAGTACCATTTGTAGCACCGATTATGATTTTGGAAATTGTAATCAGACCGCTGTCGCTTTGTATGCGATTATTTGGTAATGTGTTGGGAGCATTTGTTATTATGGAACTTTTGAAGACAGTAGTTCCGGTTTTGGCTCCTATCCCATTTAGTTTTTATTTTGATATATTCGATGGATTATTACAGGCTTATGTATTTGTGTTCCTGACAGCATTGTTTATGAACGAGGAACAGGAATAACTTATTAGATTCACAGAGAGTTGTGCAAAGAATAATAAAATTACAATCATTTGGTGAAAAAAGAAAAAGGAGATTAGAATTATGGGAACAATTATTGCAATTGGAGCAGGTATCGCAGTATTAGCAGGTTTAGGAGCAGGAGTTGGTATTGGTATTGCAACAGCAAAAGCTGTTGATGCTATCGCAAGACAGCCGGAAGCAGAAAGCAAAATCAGTAAGAACTTAATCCTTGGTTGTGCACTTGCAGAGGCAACCGCTATTTATGGTTTCATTATTGGTCTGTTAATTATCTTAATGCTGAAATAAGAAGTTGTTTAGCAAGACGAGTAAAGAAGAAAGGCAGGTGTAAAAGGTGATACAGTTTAATGCAAGCCTTATCTATACCATTATAAACCTTGTGATTTTTTATCTTTTACTGAAAAAGTTCTTATTTAAACCGGTTATGGGCATTATGGAAAAACGTGAAAAAATGATTGCTGATGGACTTCAGAATGCAACAGATACACAGAATGAAGCAAAGCAGTTAAAGGCAGATTATGAGAAAGCCCTGAGCGGAGCAAAAGAACAATCCAGCCAGATTGTTGATAAAGCACATGCAGAAGCTAAGAAAGAATACAATCGTATTTTATCAGAGGCAAATGAAAAAGCAGGAATTATGCTGGAAAACGCGAAGAAGACAATCGAGGTTGAACGTCAGCAGACAATGAATACATTGCAGTCAGAAATTGCGGGACTTGCAATGCAGGCAGCTAAGAAGATTGTTGATGAAAAGACAGAGAATCAAGGAAACAAAGGAATTTATGATCAGTTTCTGGAAGGAGTAGGTGAAGCTCATGGAAACACAGACATCGATTAAACGGATGTACCGCTCATCAATGTCAGGACATTATGCGCGAGTGTTGTATGAGCTTAACGTTCCAAAAACAGATATAGAGAAAACAAAAGAAACATTTGCAGAAGTACCACAGTTGAGAGAAGTATTTATCAATCCAACGATTTCTGCAAAAATAAAAATGAGCGTCATCGATCAGGTGTTTCCGGAGAGTATGAAGAATTTCCTGAAAGTCGTATGTAAAAATCAGCGTGTCAATCTGATTAATGAGATATTTGACGCGTATGATGAATATTGCGATGAACAGGCTCATATTCTGACGGCAGTATTGACCTGTGTAGAGCCTCCAAGTGAGGAACAGCTCGATAAGATGAAGGTATTCCTTTGTGACAAATATCAGAAAGCAGATGTGAAGATTCAAATTGCAGAAGATACGTCTCTTCTTGGTGGATTTATTCTTCATGTTGAAAATGATGAGTATGACTGGAGTCTGAAAGGAAGACTGACACGATTAGAACAAAAATTGACCTGGAGGTGAACAAGGTGAGTTCAATCAATTCAGAAGAAATCATTTCTATTCTGAAAAATGAAATAGAGAATTTTGATCAGATCAGTAAGGACAGCGAAGTCGGTACTGTAATTACAGTCGGTGACGGAATCGCAACCATTTACGGGATTGATCACGCCATGTACGGGGAAATTCTTACCTTTGAAAATGGTCTGAAGGGAATGGTTCAGGATATCCAGAAAGATGCTATCGGATGTATCTTGTTTGGCCATGACACAGAGATCAAAGAAGGAACAAAAGTTGCTCGAACAGGGAAAAAGGCCGGTGTTCCGGTCGGAGATAAATTTATCGGACGAGTTGTCAATGCACTCGGCGAGCCAATTGACGGAGCAGGTGAGATTGAAGCAGATGGTTATCGCCCAATCGAAAATGAAGCACCTGGTATTATTGACCGTAAATCGGTAAGTGTACCAATGGAGACAGGTATTCTGTCAATCGATTCTATGTTCCCGATTGGACGTGGACAGCGTGAGTTGATCATTGGAGACCGTCAGACTGGTAAAACTTCAATTGCTACCGATACAATTTTGAACCAGAAGGGAAAAGATGTAATCTGTATCTATGTTGCAATTGGTCAGAAAGCATCTACAGTTGCTAAGGTAGTAAATACATTTAAAGAAGCAGGTGCGATGGATTACACAATCGTTGTTGCTTCAACAGCGAGTGATTGTGCACCACTTCAATATATTTCTCCATATGCAGGAACTGCTATGGCTGAATATTATATGCACAAAGGAAAAGACGTATTAATCATATACGATGATCTTTCAAAACATGCCGTTGCTTACCGTGCATTATCATTGTTACTTGGACGTTCGCCTGGACGTGAAGCATATCCTGGAGACGTATTTTATCTGCATTCAAGACTGTTGGAGCGTTCCAGCCGTTTGAGTGATGCACTTGGCGGAGGTTCTATTACAGCACTTCCAATTATTGAAACACAGGCTGGTGATGTGTCTGCATACATCCCTACAAACGTAATTTCTATTACAGACGGACAGATTTTCCTTGAAAGTGATTTGTTTGCATCTGGTATGCGTCCGGCGGTTAACGTTGGTTTGTCTGTATCCCGTGTAGGTGGAGATGCACAGACAAAAGCAATGAAGAAGGCAGCAGGAAGTCTTCGTATCGATCTTGCCCAGTATCGTGAGATGGAAGTATTTACGCAGTTCAGTTCAGATTTGGATGCTGCAACGAAAGAACAGCTGGAATATGGTAGTGGTTTAATGGAACTTTTGAAGCAGCCATTAGGAGCACCAATGGGATTGGCGGATAAAGTTATTACATTATGTGCTGCAAGAAATAAAGTGATGCTTGGAGTTGAAACAGCAAAAATTAAAGAATTCCAGCACGATATGTTGCAGTATTTTGCAACAGAACATCCTGAAATCGGCAAAGAAATTGAAGAAACAAAGGTATTGTCCGATGAACTGGCAGAGAAGATTGTAGAGACTGCAAAGGAATTTAAGAAGAGCAGGTGTTAAGATGGCAAATATCAGAGAAATACAGACTCGTATTAATAGTGTAAAAGACACGATGAAGATTACAAATGCCATGTATATGATTTCTTCAACAAAGATGCGTCAGGCAAAGAAAAAACTGGCTGACACAGAGCCGTATTTCTATGGCTTGCAGGGAGAAATTTCACGAATTCTCCGACATGTACCGGAGATGGAGAAGCAACGGTTTTTTGATCTTCGAGAAGAGATTCCGCCAGAGAAGCGTAAGATTGCATCAATCGTAGTAACTGCGGATAAAGGTCTGGCAGGAGCCTACAATCACAATGTGGTGAAGGCAGAAGAAGAGATACTTTCAGGTCCGGGAGAACACAAATTATTTGTTGTAGGTGAGCTGGGAAGACATTATTTTGCTAAAAGTGGAGTAAAGATTGACACAAATTTCCAGTACACTGTACAGAAACCAACGATGCACCGGGCAAGAGATATTGCCGCAACTCTTCTTGAACAGTTTGGAAATGGAGAGCTGGACGAAGTATATATTGTATATACACGAATGGAAAATTCAATTCAGTCTGAAGTGGAGAAGGTTCGTCTGCTTCCGCTGGAGAGAAGCTCATTCAACGAGATGAAGATGCCGCTTAACGTGTATCGTGAAGCGATTGCATTGTATCCATCTGCACAGGCAGTGATGGACATTATTGTACCAAACTATATTGTAGGTATGATTTATGGTTGTCTGGTTGAGGCATATGCAAGTGAGCATAATGCTCGAATGACTGCGATGCAGACAGCAACAGACAGTGCACAGGATATTATCAGAGAACTTTCTATTGAATATAACAGAGCCAGACAGGCTGCAATCACTCAGGAAATTACTGAGGTCTGCAGTGGCGCAAATGCGCAGAAGCGGAAAAGGAAGTGAGAATAGCATATGAATAAAGGACGAATTGTACAGGTTATGGGACCTGTCGTTGACGTATTATTTGAAGATGGAAATCTTCCTAGCATCAAAGATGCTTTGGAGGTAGAAAATAATGGTAAAGTCTGCGTTATGGAAGTTGCACAGCATCTTGGAAACAATGAAGTGCGCTGCCTGATGCTGGCTGCAAGTGAAGGACTTCATAAAGATATGGAAGTAACTGCAACAGGAGCAGGTATCCGCGTTCCTGTTGGAGATCAGACACTTGGACGTTTGTTCAATGTGCTTGGTGAAACGATTGATAACGGAGACAAAATCGAAGACGATGCTCAGAAATGGGTTATCCATCGCGATCCTCCGACATTTGAAAATCAGAGTCCGGTAGTAGAGATTCTGGAAACAGGTATTAAAGTTATTGACCTTCTTGCTCCATATGCAAAAGGTGGTAAGATTGGTCTGTTCGGTGGTGCCGGTGTAGGTAAGACCGTATTGATTCAGGAATTGATTCATAACGTTGCAACAGAGCATGGTGGATATTCTATTTTTACCGGTGTAGGAGAGCGTTCCCGTGAAGGTAATGACCTTTGGACAGAGATGAAAGCTTCAGGAGTTCTGGAGAAGACAGCATTGGTATTCGGTCAGATGAACGAGCCACCTGGAGCACGTATGCGTGTGGCAGAGACAGGACTGACAATGGCTGAATATTTCAGAGATGAGGAACATCAGAATGTGCTGTTATTCATCGATAATATTTTCCGTTTTACACAGGCTGGTTCAGAGGTATCCGCATTGCTTGGACGTATGCCTTCAGCCGTAGGTTATCAGCCTACACTTGCAACAGAAATGGGTGAGTTACAGGAACGTATTGCATCTACAAAAAATGGATCAATTACATCTGTACAGGCAGTATATGTACCTGCAGATGATTTGACTGACCCGGCTCCTGCAACAACATTTGCCCATTTGGATGCAACAACTGTACTTTCACGTAAAGTTGTAGAACAGGGAATTTATCCGGCGGTAGATCCACTGGAATCAAGTTCACGTATTTTGGAAGCGGATATTGTAGGTGAGGAACACTATAGAATTGCCAATCAGGTAAAAGCAATTTTGCAGAAATATAAAGAGTTGCAGGATATCATCGCAATTCTTGGTATGGAAGAGCTTTCTGATGAAGATAAGGCAACAGTTATGCGTGCAAGAAAGATTCAGAAATTCTTGTCACAGCCATTCTCCGTTGCAGAAACATTTACAGGAATTCATGGAAAATATGTGCCTTTGAATGAGACAATCCGTGGATTTAAAGCTATTATTGATGGAGACATGGATCAATATCCGGAAAATGCATTCTTTAATGTCGGAACAATTGACGATGTTATTGAGAAAGCGAAGACAATGAGCTCAGAAGAGTAAAGGAGTGCGCATATGGAAACATTTGGTCTGAAAATAATTGCAAGTGACCGTGTGTTTTACGAAGGACGATGCAGGCAAATCGTTGTACCGGCGTATGATGGCGGTACAATAGGAATTTTGCCAAACCATGAGAATATGGTGATTGCAGTAGATGTCGGAGTTGCCCGTATGGAGATTGAGCCGGGGGACTGGCGTGAGATAGCTGTCGGAAGTGGTTTTATGGAGATTGTTAATAACCGTGTAACCGTGCTTGTGCAGACAGCAGAGCGTCCGGAAGAGATTGATATCCGTCATGCACAGGAACAAAAAGAACGTGCACAGGAGCAGTTGCGTCAGAAACAGAGTATTCAGGAATACTATCATACGCAGGCTTCTCTTGCCAGGGCGATGAACCGTTTGAAAGTATCACATGGAAAGCATTGGAATGTGTAAATATTGTGGATAATCATAAAAGAACTGTACAAAAAGACTTTTTATGTCGGAATTGTATGGTTCTTTTTTTGTTGTTAAAAATATTTGTAAAAAAAGTAACAGAAATGTAACACATAGGAGTGCGTAGTGTTGCTTTTTTCACATTATTATACTAAAATATACTTTAGCTGAATTGATATTAGGGAGAATTACAATGAGTGAAAAAGATAAATTACGTTCGATGGTAGAGCTGATGAATGATGCTTTGAGAACAGTACGTGATTACTATGATTCAGAATATGCATATTACATTGAACGGGATGATGAAGAAATTACAATGGTCTACGAGTGGTGTGCGGAGAATATTCCGTGGCAGAGAGACCGAATCAAAATGTTATCCCCAGATCAGTTTCCAAAATGGCTGAGAGAGGAAGTTACAGATACCACAGAAGACAGCTACAGTGTATTTTATCCGATGGGTGAAAATCAGAAGGCAATACTGGCAGTTGTGAATGTTCACAGAGGAGGGTGCGATCTTTCTTTATTGCGTTCGCTGCTTCCGTATATTTCACAGACAACAGTTTTACAGAAATTACAAAGACAGCAGGAATATTTAAGTTACCATGATGACCTGACAGGCTTGCTGAACAGGAATAGCTTTGTTGGATATCTTTCAGAAGTGAATCAAGAAGCGTTAAAATCCTTGGGTGCGGTTTCTGTCGATGTAAATGGCCTGAAGAATTTTAATAAAGAGTTTGGAAGGGAATATGGAGACGAGGTTGTTATCCGAGTAGGAGAAGTACTGGAAGAGTTTTTTAAAGGATTTATGGTTTATCGTATGACAGGAGACGAATACCTGATTCTTGCGGAGAATATTTCATATGAAGGATTCATGAATCGCATCCACAGCAGCAGAGACAAATTAGACAATATCAGTCTAGGACTGGTTACGATGGGATATGCCTGGGAAAAACTGGATATCAATATAGATAATCTTGTTATGGATGCAGGAAATATGATGCGTAAAGAAAAACGTAAATATTACAAAAATCTGAAAAAAGGTCATCATGAACCGATTATTAAGCAGGATTTGTTAGATGATATTGAGCAGGGTAATTTTATTGTATGTTTAAAACCAGTGCTGGAGGCGGAATCAGAAGAGGTTGTCGGAGCCGAAGCGGTTGTGAGATATCATCACAAAGATTTGGGAATTGTGGATCCGGGGCGTTACCTGACACTTTTGGAGGAAACAAAGCTTTCACATTATCTGGATTTGTATGTGTTTGAAGAAGTGTGTAAGACACTTCGCAGATGGGAGAATGAAGATCGGATGATGTTGCCGATTTCTGTCAATTTCTCAGGAGCAACTTTGCGATATGAGAGTGTTGGAGATAAGATCCTGAAGATAATTGAAAAATATCATGTGTCAAGCGAGTATTTGCAAGTGGAAGTATCGGAAACAAATCAGGAGATGAATCCAGAGATGCTTGCTGAGACAAGTAATAAAATTCGAAAAGCGAATGTGAGAGTCCTTTTGGATGATTTCGGGGCAAAAGATTCAAGTTTTTCTATTTTGTCTATTATGGAGTTTGATGGTCTAAAACTAGATAAAGGAATTACTTCTAATATTGTAGGAAACAGTAAAAGCAGGATAGTGGCAAAAGCAGTGATTGATATTTGCCGTCGACTGGGTGCATCTGTTTATGCCTGCGGAGTAGAAACACAGGATCAGTTGAATGTAATGCAAGAATTGGGATGCGATTATGTTCAGGGAAATTTATTTAATAAAGCAATTACAATTGAGACATTTGAAGTGCGATATATGCAGTAGATGTAAAAAGTAAGATGGGAGATATAAACAGATGAAGAAAAAAGCGATGAAATATCGTCTGATTAAAATACTTTGCGTTGGAATCATCTTTGGAGCATTGATAGGAATGCTTCTTATGGGATTGAGTGGAAGAGCAAGAATCAAAGAAGTAAGAGAAGAATTTAAAACTACAGAGAATAAGCTGAAAAAAGAAAATGAACAGTTGCAGGCAGAAGCCGAAAAGGCTAAGGTGCAGCCGTCATCAGAGGAAATCGCAAAGGAAAATGCGGAGAAACTAGCCTCAAACGATGATGACTGGAGTCTTGTCCTGATTAATAGCGAGAGCCCGCTGGATACATCTTATGCGCCGAGTCTGACCAAAATAACAGATGATTATTCTGTAGACAGTCGTATTGCGGATGATACAAAGAAGATGTTCCAGGATGCTGCGGATGCAGGGATGAGTTTGAATATTATATCTGCATATCGTGACTATGAGACACAAAAAGGCGTGTTTAATGATACAATGCTAAACTGGATTTATCAGGGAAAAACACCATTAGAGGCCTATGATGAAACAAAACAGTCTGTAGCAGTGCCGGGGACAAGTGAACATGCTACCGGATTGGCAATGGATATTACATCATCAACTTATCAGGAGTTGAATGATGAACAAGAAAATACTGATGAAGCAAAGTGGCTGAAAGCAAACTGTGCAAATTATGGTTATATTTTGCGTTATCCTACTGATAAGTCAGATGTAACAGGAATTGTTTATGAACCATGGCATTTCCGTTATGTCGGTAAAACAGCGGCAAAAGAAATTATGGGACATGGCATTACGCTTGAAGAATATTTGGAACAGCAAAAAGACGAAAAATAATCTGTAAAATTAAATGAAATTCATGAATAGTCACAAAAGTATAAAAAATTCAAATATTTAATTGACATTCTGACAGAGGTGAGTATAATAGGACTCAACAAAAACAAAGGCGTTTTTCCATTACGGAAAAGCGCCTCTTTTGTTTTGTAGTTGTCATGCATGCGACCCTGTTTAACGAGAAAAAATTGCGAAAGCAATTTTTCGATAATAGAAGGAGGTTGAGAATATGAAGAAACTTGAAATTGTAATTCAGCCAGAAAAATTAGAGGATTTGAAGGGGATTCTGGATGATTGTCAGGCAAATGGTCTTATGATAACAAATATCATGGGATATGGTAATCAGAAAGGACATAAAAAGATTTATCGAGGTGCAGAATATAGTGTGAATCTTTTACCAAAAGTAAAAGTGGAAACAATTGTCGAACCAGATACAGCGGAAAAAATTATTAAAAGAGTTGTAGACGAAATTCAGACAGGTACTTATGGAGATGGAAAAATCTTCGTATACGAGGTACAGGATGCAGTTCGAATCCGAACAGGAGAACGAGGATCAAATGCATTATAATTCGGTGCAAACTATGAAAACAGAACAAGGTATAGATTGTTATCAAAGAGGATAGTTGTAAGATACATAAAAATGTTCTTACAGGTGTCCTTTTTCTTTTGAAATATAGAAATAGAATGAGATAGTGAAAAGACAGTCTCGAAAGAAATAAAGAAATGAGAAGGAGGATGTAGATATGGGATTGACAGATTTAATTGCAGGCGGAATGGATAGCATAGACGCAACAGCATTATTGATAAATGTTATGTGGACAATGTTAGGAGCGATATTGGTTTACTTCATGCAGGCAGGATTTGCTATGTGTGAGGCAGGTTTTACAAGAGCCAAAAATACAGGAAATATTTTGATGAAGAATATGATGGACTTTGTCCTTGGAAGTATTTTCTTCTTTATATTTGGTTTTGCTTTAATGCATGGTACAGATTGGAATGGTATTGTAGGAATCAAAGGATTTTTTGATCCGACATCTCTGGCAGATGCAAATGGAATGATTAATGGACTTCCGGCAGGCGTGTTTATTATTTTCCACACAGTATTTTGTGCAACAGCGGCAACCATTGTTTCAGGATCTATGGCTGAGAGAACAAAATTTGCAGCATACCTGGCATACAGTGCAGCAATCAGTATTTTTATTTATCCGATCACAGGACACTGGATCTGGGGCGGAGGCTGGTTATCAGAACTCGGATTCCATGATTTTGCAGGATCTACAGCAGTACATATGGTAGGTGGTATCTGTGCTTTGGTAGGAGCTAAAATCCTTGGACCTCGTATTGGAAAATATGACAAAGAAGGAAAAGTAAGAGCTATTCCTGGTCACAATCTTGCAATTGCAGCGTTGGGAGTATTTATTTTATGGTTCTGCTGGTTTGGATTTAACTGTGGATCTACAACAGCAGCAACAACGAACTTAGGTGACATTGCAATGACAACAAACCTTGCAGCCGCAGCCGCTACATTGATGGCATTGATCGTAACATGGGTTCGTTATGGAAAACCTGATGTTTCAATGACATTTAATGGTTCTCTGGCAGGCTTGGTAGCAATTACAGCAGGTTGTGATGCAGTAAGTAATTGGTCAGCAATCATCATCGGAGCAATAGCAGGTGTATTGGTTGTATTTTCAGTAGAGTTCTTTGATAAGGTGGCAAAAATTGATGATCCGGTCGGAGCAATCAGTGTACATGGTGTATGTGGTGCGACAGGAACAATTTTAACAGGTGTATTTTCACCGGATTACACATTTGGAACTCAGTTGCTTGGTGTTGCAGCAACAGCAGCATACGTATTTGTATTAGCAATCATTATTTTTACAATTATTGATAAAACAATCGGTTTGAGAGTATCTAAAGAAGAAGAAATTGATGGTTTGGATGTTCATGAGCATGGATGTTCAGCTTATGCAGATTTTAACTTTAGAATTTAATATAAAAGATTCTGCTGTTGTGCAGAGCGTCTGTGAAAGGCAGCAGAAAAATCTATCTTCTTTCTAAAAGGAACAGGAATTACTTGTAAATGACAGCGAGTAATTCGGTTCCTTTTTTAATATAGTGGGAAAGAAATTTTTTAGGGAGGGGTTCTGCATTGACGATGGAATGTGCTTTTGTTAGAATAAGGGGTAGATGTAAGGAGGGTTTCTTATGGGAGATTTAACGTTTGGCGAACAAGTTAAAATTATGTTAAGCAGAAAAAACATGACGATCAAACAACTGGCTGAGATGATCGAGGAACGAACTGGGAAAGCAATGTCACGTCAGAATCTGACCCAGCGTTTGAGTAGAGATAACTTTCAGGAACAAGACATGAGATTGATTGCAGCTATTTTGGGGTGTCCGTTTAAGTTGAGTATATTTCCAGAGGAGCTGGAAATAGAGGAAACCGCGTCAGAGGAACTTGCAGTTCAATATGCAAACAATGCAGGACTGAAAAATAAAGATGCAGAAGAAATGACAGTTGAAGAACCGGAATCAGAAGAACCAGAATCAGAAGAACCAGAATTAGAAACAGCGGAATCGGAAGAATTAGAAACAGAGGAAGCAGAATTTGAAGAAGTAGATGATGATTCGGAAGAAGAAGTTCCTTGGGATGAATCAGAGGAATTGACTCTGGAGGATGCGGAGGAGATACCGCAGGACGAAACAGAAAATTATGATGATCACAAGACAACTATCTGGGAGCCACAGATTGTGCAGAGTGCATATGAGAGGGCGAGATTTACTTCGGAATGGGAGAAGGCAACGATTGAGCAGGAGGACGAACCGAAACGTTTTGTGAAGAGAAACGAAATCGAAGAAGATTTGACAATAGGAGAGTTAAATCCGTATACAGGACACGAATATTTATCTAATAGTGTGAGAATGCATCCGAATAAGATTGGATATGTGCAGGTATATGATCGTGCGAAGCATCGTTGGGATGATATGACAGAATGGGCGTATCTTGGATATCAGGAGCGGATGAAATCAGAGCTTGGCAAAGATTATGAACCGCCAATTTATTTAGACTAAGGTGAAAAGGGGAGCTACAATAGACGGATATGCTCCCCTTTTATAATGCAAAGAAATTTCAGAAAAATATTTTCTAATAAATGTAATGACACCAGTATCCAAAAGTTTCCTGTGTATTACATTCGTCAGAAGAAAGTTCTAATTGATCGTTATAGGAATCGATAAATTTTGGAAAACCAAAAATTTCTGCGGCCCGGGCTTCTCGAATATCATATACTCCGGGAACACCGAGCTGATAATGACCATTTTCTTCGATAAGGAGAAGATGATGATAATTATGATATCCATGCAGAAGAAAACTGTTATTTGCAAGATTCCAACATTTTTTAGGAAGAATTTTCAAATCTGAACGATGGATTTTCTGTATGGTTTTAGAAGGAGATAATAAGTTTGTTGTATCACTGGCTTCAAATAAATTATCATTATCGTTGTATTCGGAAGCTGAAAGATTTGGAGCTGGATCAGGAACTGGCTGGGGAGTTTCAGGTTGCACAGTTGTCGAAAAAATTTCGTTGATATCCAGATGAAATTGTGATTCTGTAGCTGTAAGAAAACTTTCATCTGGCAGTAGGATTAAAAAACCATGCAAATTCTCCATGGATGAAATTAAATCGATGGCAGAATCCGGTAGTGTGAGCTGGGCAGAAATGATATGAGAATTGCATGGAAGCTCACTTATTTTTTTTGAAATGCTATGTTCTTGTTCGGTTAAAATAGCACAGAGTGGGACAAGGTGCTGATTTGTGACAGGGATATTTCTGGCTTGAATCTGCAGAAGCCAGCAATCCGGTTTTTTCGTGAGTTTTAAAAATCCGGTGTTGCGCATACGGTGATTATTTTTATATTCATAAAGATAATAAATACCTGGATTCATAGAGTACCTCCAATAGAT
>ERZ1035006.1925-NODE-1925-length-12664-cov-24.664843_pt1 | contig 12664 bp, 14 predicted proteins | sample MGYA00520694_ERZ1035006 | MGnify/ENA primary metagenome ERZ1035006 (study PRJEB33766, sample SAMN09781746) | gut metagenome | biome: gut microbiome | host: Homo sapiens | place: Madagascar | study: EMG produced TPA metagenomics assembly of the PRJNA485056 data...
CATAGAGAAGATGCGCAGTGGCTCACCAAAGAAATATGTGCGGAGTATCGGAAGAAAGCGTTGCAGATAGATCACAGTAATGCAAATGATATAGGCGGGAGAAGAACACTACGGATAGAATTACAGGAAAAATGTGATATTACAGAGATTGAGGCAATCAATATTTTAAATGGATATCACCACAAAGAATATGTCAGACAATATGATCATCTACGTGCGTATCTGGATGGGGATTTATCGGAACCTTTATATAATCATGATCCGAAATATATTGCATGGCTTGAAGAAAATGAGGATAACGACAGAAAATTGGGTGATTTTGATATTGCAGATGAGGATTAAACATTTTACATAGTAAATATTGGAATATTATTTGTATTGCGCTTGCGGATTATGTATATATAAGGTAAAATAATAAAAATGTTTTTTGAGGGAGGGTACATATGGATAATAATAACAAGGATCCATTACTAAATGAGATTGTAGACAATCAGGTAATTCAGCCGGCACAATCGAATATGAATGAAGATGCACAGCCGGTGCAATCAGAACAGACAGGCTTTGAGAAAACGATGCAACCAGAGCAGCCGGGACAACCGGGCTACGGTCAATCAATGCAGCCGGGCTATGGTCAGCCGATGCAGTCAGGATACGGACAGCCGATGCAATCTGGCCAGCCAATGCAGCCAGGTTACGGCCAGCCGATGCAGTCTGGTCAGCCAATGCAGCCGGGATACGGACAGCCGATGCAGTCTGGTCAGCCAATGCAGCCGGGATACGGACAGCCGATGCAGTCTGGTCAGCCAATGCAGCCAGGATACGGACAGCCGATGCAACCGGGTCAGCCAATGCAGCCAGGATACGGTCAGACAGGTTATGCACAGCCGATGCAATCGGGTCAGCCGATGCAGCCGGGATACGGACAGCCGATGCAGTCTGGACAACCGGGTTACGGTCAGCCGTATATGCAAAATCAGGCACCGAAGCCACCAAGAAAGCCACTTTCAAAGAAGGCAAAGATTGGTATTATTGCAGGTGCGGCATGTGTAGTTGTCTTAGTTGTATTTTTTGTTGTGATTTTGCCGATCCTTACGAGAGCAAAGCTTGCGGGAGAGTATCGATATAAGGATTCATGGGATGATACATATACGATTGTTTTTGATGATGGTACATATGTATGTTACGACTATAACGATGAGATTGATTCCGCAGGTACATATGTGAATAATAAAGGTGCCGTAGTGTTGACTGATATTGAGGGAGATACCACAAATTGTACATTTGATTCCGATAATAATACAGTTCGTTTGTATGGTGACAAGTATACATCATCAAATAAAAAGACAAAGATTGGATTTAAAATTCCAACCGGTTATCAGGAAACCTTGGAGAATCAGGTAAAAACAGCAGTGGATAAGCTGGTTAAAGATAAGGATCTGTTAGAAATTGCAAAGTACAATTATTATTGTGTGGATTATGATGATCTGAAAGATCCAGATGATGATTTTCTGGCAGCACTTGCAAAGGAATTGAATTATTCCGGAGATAAAATGTTGAGCACATTCATTGAAGATGGCTATGTGGAGATCAATATAGATGTGGATTCAGACGGAAATGCATATACAGATGTATACATTTATTAAATAGTAGAAATGAAAAAAAGATATCCTTGTGATTTATTGCCAAGAAGCAAGGGTATCTTTTTTGTTGCAGAGACTAAAAAGGAGAGAAACATGACTAATATCGCAGGCTTTAAAAGAATACATGACAGGAAGAGAAAATTTCATGAGAAGATGGTAGAAGTAGAAAATGAGCTCAGTGGGAGAATGACATCCATTATTCCTTATGTGACAGACGATGCAGGCGTATTTGATGCACATAAGGCGAAACGAATGATAGACGAATTGGTAAAGGATATGAATCAATATGCAAATCATACATTGCTTTGGTATGGAGATATTCAGAAATCAGATATTCCCGTACAGCAGTCATTTTGTATGTATGTGGAGATGTTTTTGTATATTACGATTCGTGTGTCTCTTGTGGATATGGGATGGATTCACAGGATCCTGAATGCAGTGCCACAGAGCAATTTTCAGCAGATATTAGAATGTGCGGTTGATTTTAAGGATTATAACGATGTAAGTGGCTGGGTGTTTGATCGTTGGTATGCAGGTAATGTCTGGTTTGAGAATGTGCTCGACTATGGCTGCCTTATCTATGAGAAACTGCTTGGAAAGAATTTTAAGGATCTGATTCCGCAGAAGATGTGGACAGAGTTTGAAGAGGAAGATGTAAGTTATACGCAGACAGCAAATGTGGATATTACAGATGAGAAAATTGATGATTCTGTAGATAAGGATGTCGAGACAATTTGGGAGCTATGTGAAGAACTATCGGAATCTACGGAAGATCGACTGTTCCGGAAATCAGATGAAACGATATATAAGCGGGAAATAGAAAAATTTGTAGATGCGGATTGTTTTTGTAAGACTTTTGAAAAGATGATATCTATGCTTTTCTCCGAAGAAATACCATATTCGTATCTGTCAAATATCAAAAAAGCAGTTGAGGGAATGCTGGATATTTTTTTGTGTGAGCATGGTTTGTCCTTGTATAAAGATACAGATATATATAAAAAGGCTTATACGTATCTGGAGGGGATGGAAGATAAGATAGAAACCTTGCGAAAAGAGATGTAATATATACTTGTTTTGATTGTGGGAAAACGTGTATAATTATGGGAGATAATATGACAAACGCAAAGAAATGATTTGTGAAGAATTGATTAAAGCATTTCAGGATAGGATAAAAGGAGTAGAAAATGGAAACATGGTATTACGAAGTGATTAGTATTGATGGAGATTATGCGAATCTGAAACGGACAGATATGGAGTCAGAAGATCTGAAGTTGGTTGCGAGAGCCCTGTTGCCTGAAAATATCAGTGAGGGTTCAAAATTAAAATATGAATTTCTACAGTATGAGTTGATATGATAAAAAGATGTTCACGAATATATGTGTAGGTAATCAGACGTTGCGTTTGATGACAAATACTAGAATGGACTTAATGCTTTGGAGGAAAGAGACGACAGCATGGAAGAGCAAATGAAAGAAAAAAGAGTTGCAGATTCTCTAACGGAACAGTTTCATGAGATTCGCCCTGAACATTTAAATGGTGCAGGCGTGATGTTTGGTGGTGTGCTGATGGGCTGGATTGACGAGGTGGCTGGTCTTACTGCAATCCGTCATTCTCAAGGACATGTGCTGACTGCCTCGGTTGATAATCTGACTTTTTTGCGGAGTATATATCAGCATGATATTGTTGTGTTAATCGGGCGTGTGACATATGTAGGTAATTCTTCAATGGAGATACGTGTGGATTCTTATGTAGAAAAGATGGATGGTATGCGTTATCCGGTGAATCGTGCATATCTGACACTTGTTGCATTGGACGAGAAAAATAAGCCGCGACGGGTGCCAAGATTAAAATTAGAGACAGTTGTAGAAGAGGCGGAATGGGAGGCTGGAAAGAAGCGTAGTGAGCTTCGAAAGCAGCGAAAGAAAGAAGGCTTTTAGGAAGTGTAAAGACTGTTTCGATGGAATTGGAACATATTAGTGAAAGATGAGGTGGCAAAGCAGATGCAGGATACGTTGAATTGGGCAGTGCTTGGTACAGGTGTGATTGCAAATGAGATGGCACAGGCATTGCAGAAGATGGGAAAATCATTATATGCAGTTGGAAACCGGACACATGAGAAAGCGGTTGCATTTGCTGAAAAATACAGTGTTTCCAAAGTATATGATACGATTGATGATATGTTTTTGGATGAGGATGTAGATATCATCTATATTACGAGTCCGCATAATACACATTATGCATTTATGAAACAGGCGCTGATGCATGGAAAGCATCTGCTTGTTGAAAAATCAATTACGCTTAACAGCAGAGAATTGGATGATATGATCGCGCTTGCGAAAGAAAAAAAGCTTGTGCTTGCAGAAGCAATGACAATCTGGCATATGCCGATCTACAAGAAGCTTTGGAATATTGTGCAAAGTGATGAGCTTGGAAAGGTACAGATCATTACGATGAATTTCGGAAGCTTTAAAGACTACGATATGTCAAACCGATTCTTCAATATGGATCTTGCCGGTGGCGCGATGCTTGATATCGGCGTGTATGCACTGTCGATCGTCCGGAGTTTTCTGGATGAACAACCGGATGAGATCGTGAGCCAGTGGAAGCCTTCTCCGACGGGTTCTGATGAGCAGGCAACAATTCTGCTCAAGAATACACAGGGGCAGATGGCGACGGTTGCACTTTCGATGCATTCGAAACAGCCAAAGCGTGCGATGATCAGCTTGGAAAAAGGATATATCGAGATTATGGAGTATCCGCGTGCGGATAAGGCAGTGATTGTTGATGTGGAAAGTGGTGCGCAGACGGAGATTACAGCCGGAGAGACTGCGGATGCGCTGTATTATGAGATGCAGGATATGGAGCAGGCAGTAAAAAGCGGGGATGCATCCGCGATGCAACTTGCGTATTCCAGGGATGTAATGGAAATCATGACGAAGCTTCGGAAAGACTGGAACATGAAATATCCGGGCGAAGCGTGGTAGTGTGATTAAAAGAAAGAAACAAAGGGTAACATAAATCAAAAGATAAGGAGTGACGCATAATGGCAGAAGTAATTTTAAGTAACGATAATTTTAAAGCAGAAGTACTCGATGCAAAGGGACTCGTGCTCGTTGATTTCTGGGCGACATGGTGTGGTCCGTGTAAGATGCTGGCACCAACGGTTTCTGAGATTGCGGACGAATATGAAGGAAAAGTCAAGGTCTGCAAGCTTGATGTGGATCAGGCAATGGATATTGCGATGTCTTACGGCGTGGCAAGTATCCCGACATTGATTTTGTTCAAGGATGGCGAGATCGCGAAGAAGAGTGTCGGCGTGGTGTCCAAGACTGAGATTGAGGCAATGTGGAGCTAAAGTATTGTAGTTACAAAGGAATGCAGGGCTTATGATGAAGATAGAGCATATTGCGATGTATGTGCAGGATCTGGAAAAGGCAAAAAAATTTTTTGTGAAATATTTTGCAGCAAAGTCCAATGCCATGTATCACAATCCGAATACAGATTTTAAGTCTTATTTCCTGTCCTTTGATGATGGCGCACGGCTGGAGATCATGCAGAAGCCGGGGGTGGAAGCGCAGACAGAGAGTCAGATGCGGACAGGATTTATCCATATGGCGATCAGTGTCGGAAGCAAGGAACAGGTAGATAAGCTGACAGAAACACTGAAGCAGGATGGGTATACGGTGACAAGCGGTCCACGTACAACCGGTGACGGATATTATGAAAGCTGTGTTATAGCGGTGGAAGGAAATTTGATTGAGATCACGGTGTAATGTGATTGGTTGACACAGTAAATACAGGATGGTACAATATAGATAAAATATTATCTATATTGTACCATTTTTGCATAAATGGATAATATTTTGGCTATAATAATCATGGAAAATAATGAGTAGGAGCGATAAAAAGGTGGAAGAATTTGTGTGGGAAACAGCAGAAGAATTGGATATGGCACTGGCAAAACGAGTAAAAAATATCCGTAAGCGCCGCTCAATTTCGCAACAGGAGCTTGCAGATAGAAGTGGTGTCAGTTATGGTTCCGTCAAACGATTTGAGACAACCGGACAGATATCGTTGCTGGCTCTTACAAAAATCGCAATGGCGCTCGATGCAGCAGATGAACTGCGAGGTATATTTACACAGGTGCCGTACCGGAATATTCAGGAGGTTATAAATGAGACAAAATAATATACTCCAGGTATTTTATGATGACAGACAAGTTGGAACACTGGTTTTAAATGCAGATCATAAAGTAGCATTTGAATATACGGATACATGGCTGGAGGAAGGTTTTTCAATCAGCCCATTTCATCTGCCATTAAAAAGACAGGTATTTGTCCCGACGAAAAATTATTTTGATGGATTGTTTGGTGTTTTTGCGGATAGTCTGCCGGATGCATGGGGACGCTTGCTGTTAGATCGTATGCTTCAGAAAAATGAACAGGATAGAGATACTTTGACTGTTTTAGACCGGTTGGCAATTGTGGGTGATTCAGGCATGGGTGCATTGACCTATCGTCCGCAAAGGGAAATGAAGTATGATATAGAACCGGATAATCTGGATATACTTGCAGAACAGTGCCGCAAGATTTTAAATACGGAATATTCTGAGAAATTGGATGAATTGTATGCATTGGGCGGAACGAGCGGTGGCGCCAGACCTAAAATCTTTACACAGGTAGATGGAGAAGCTTGGATTATCAAGTTCCCGGCACATGTAGATCCGATCGATGTCGGAAAGATGGAATACGATTATGCGTGTTGTGCCGGAAAATGTGGAATTACAATGACAGAGACAAGGCTGTTTCCATCTGATAAATGTAAAGGATATTTTGGAACAAAGCGTTATGACAGGGAAAGAAAAGACGGAAAATTATATCGTTACCATGTTATCACTGCATCGGCATTGTTGGAGGTGCCGCATGAGATACCGAGTCTGGATTATAATGAATTGATGAAGCTTACGAAGATTCTGACGAAAGATCGTGATGTGGAGCAGATGTACCGGCGTATGTGTTTTAATGTATTTGCACATAACAGGGATGATCATTCAAAGAATTTTTCCTATATTTATGATGAGGAACATACAAGGTGGGAGCTTGCTCCGGCGTATGATCTGACGTATAGCAACACCTATTATGGCGAACATACAACAACTGTGAATGGAAATGGAAGAAATCCCGGACTTGCGGATCTGGTTGCTGTTGGAGAAAAGGCAGGGATGAAGAAAAATATATGCAAAGAAATTGCTGAACAGATTGAAGCGATTGTACACGATATGCTGAGAGATTATCTAAAATTATAATGATAGAAAACTCCATTTTGCACATACTATCGGAAACGAAATCAGATAGGAGATGTGGAAGATAGAACGGACAGCAACACAGTGTATCACCTATGGGTTATACATGTTATCGACGGTGTGGGAGAAAAAAGCAAATGGCTGTATCATTGACACATGTATGCAGATCAGCCACGAGCCGGTACAGATCGCAATCGCGGTTTCCAATCAGAGTTATACATGTGAGTTACTCAAAAAGAGTGGGATATTTGCGGTCAGTATCTTGGATGAGACATGCACCTTCGAGACGATCAAGCACTTTGGATATCAGTCTGGAAGAAATGTTGATAAAATGAGATCACTGGAACTTCCGGTCAACGAACAGGGAATTCCGTATCTCGGATGGCAGAGTGCGGCGATGCTTGGAGCGACTGTGAAAGAGCAGATCGCCTGTGGCTCCCATACGTTATTTATCGGAACCGTGACGGAAGGAAATGTACTGAGTGAGAAAGAACCGCTCACGTATGCGGAGTATCAGAGAAGAGTGAAGATGTACACATGAGGGGAGTGGCTTTACAGCCATTCCCCTTTTGTCAGGTATTGATTTCGTTCTGCACCGACGGAGATAAATTGTATTTCATGACAGAGCAGTTTTTCGATAGTTTCTATATATCGTTTTGCATTGCCCGGCAGTTCATCATAAGAACGACAATGCGAGATATCCTGCTGCCAGCCGGGGATGATATCGATGACAGGCAGGAGATTCTCCATATTCGCTGTTGGGTCAAACTCCTTGATATGTTTTGTGTGCTGCAGGTATTCTGTGATAATCGGAATTTCTTTCATGGAACTTAATACATCCAGTTTTGTCAGGGCAATCCGGTCTGCGTTCTGACATTGGAGTCCGTAACGGCTGGCAACGGCATCAAAAGGACCAACACGTCTTGGACGTCCGGTTGCTGCACCGTATTCATTGCCGGCACGGCGAAGATCGGCTTTCCATGATTCGGTCATTGCTTTCTCTGCGGTAAATGGACCGGCACCGACACAGGTCGAGTATGCTTTCAGAACACCAACGGCATGGGAGAGCGGAGCACCGGGGATTCCGGCACCGATTGGACCATAGGCTGAGATCGTGGATGAGCTGGAGGTATATGGGAATATGCCATAGTCAATATCACGCATGGCACCAAGCTGTGCCTCCAAAAGCACTTTTTTATTGTCTGCAAGGGCGTCTCTTAAGAATGCACCTGTGTCGCAGATGTATGCGGAGAATGTTGCCGCTTGTTTCTCGAACCAGGAGAGCAGTGCCGGATAGGACATTGGCTCCTGATGATAGCAGCCGGAAAGCTCCATGTTTTTGGCATCCAGCATCATGTGCAGCCGGTTGTGTATATAGCCTTCGTTCAGATGAAGCAGATCGCCAAGCCGGAGCGTTTTTTTTCTATATTTGTCGCTGTAAGCATAGGCGATACCGCGGCGCGTGGAACCGAAGGCAGCACCATCCTTTTCCAGTCGGGCTTCCTCTAATTCATCCTGCACCCGGTGCCATGGCATAGAGATCGTGGCACGTTTGGAAAGTTTTAGATTTTCTGGTGTGATAGGAATTCCTTTCCCGCGCAACGCCTCGATTTCCTTGGTAAGATGCTCCAAATCAATCACCATTCCATCTCCTAATACACATGTGACGTATGGATGCAGAATCCCGGACGGAAGCAGATTTAATACATATTTATCACGACCAACAACAACGGTGTGACCGGCGTTATTTCCGCCCTGATAGCGGACAACAATATCCGCCTGCTCTGCTAATAGATCGATTACACGACCTTTTCCTTCGTCACCCCAGTTGATACCTGTTACGGCTGTAAGCATTTGTTTGTCCTCCTTTGTTTGGTAAGGTAATATATGTTATGTGCAGTACCGGAATGTACGGTCGGTCAGAATTCTAGCAAAGATCAAACCGAGTGGAAGTGCAATGATGATCATGATTGCAGATGTAAACCACGAGACCGCTTCGGTAAGAGACATAATGCCAAAGTTATAAATTGCACGATATAAGTAAAGTCCCGGAACCATAATAACGATGGAAGGAACTGTAAGTGAAATTCTTGGATATCCATGATTCTGCTTTATAAAGGATGCAAGCAGTCCAGCTGTCAGGGCACCCAGAAATGCAGCCACAGCCGCGGGAATCCCACAATGATCTAAAAGCTCCAGACGGAGTGTATTTGCGGCAGCGCCAATCATTGCAGCCGTGCATGCCATCGAAACGGAACTGTTGAACATCAGGGAAAATCCGAATACACCACAGAAGCTGGTAATCAGACGGAGTATAAAATGTATCCACACATTGATATGCATGTCTGCGAAAGACAGCGGCTGTAAATGTAACAGCAAAGCCATGATCCATGCAGACATGGTTGCAACCAAAACGATAATAATGGAATAAGTCAGCCGTTCCAGTCCGGAGCGGAGATCCAGCTTTGCGAGGTCAATGCCGCTTGTGATAAATGGAAAGCCGGGGATGATAAATAGGATAGAGCATATATAACCTGCTTCGTGAACCGCGGCTACATGGAACAGCATTTCGGCAAGCTTCAGACAGATTGTGTAGATTAGACAGGCAGCCGAGATAGAAGCAGCAATATTTAAGAACAAGGTAAAATGATGTTTGATCAGCTTTGTTCGTATGATATTACCAATGCCTGCAGCGATAAATGCAAGAATCATTTCCACGGGACCGCCGCCGAGCAGAAATGTAAATGCACAGCAGGCAAGTGCTGCCGCCAGTCCTAATTTGACGGGGGAATAAAGCGCATGGATTCTCTCAATTTCATCGAGCCTTTTATGGATTTCTTCACCGGTCAGATGTGCTTCAATGTTTGGAAAGTTGTCAACGAAACGCTCCATTCGGTAAAGCTTGGATGTGTTTACGCCTGTATTTGCAATACTTAAAGACTGGGATACACAATCGTTTCCATCAAAACAGTTAAACTCAATAGACATCAGACCGACATCAACCGTGCATGTTACGCCGAGTTCTTTGGAAAGCTTATTCATGGAGGTACGGACACGCCATGCTCCGGTTCCACAGGAAAGCAGAATCAGACCGACACGACCGATAACGGATGCTTTTTCAATCAATCCGGCATCGGAGATAAGCACGTTGCTGTCATCGCCAGTATAATCATGCCAGGGGATTTCCATGTGATTTTTTTCCATAATATCAACATAGGAAGTTGATGTCGGATCAGTGTTCTTCTTCATATAATATCGCCTCTGATTTTGTAATATGCCGTTTCAGATTATTCAAAAAAACGGAATTTGGCAGGAAGATTCCAAGCTCGTCAAACCGCTCATTGTGTTCGAGCAGAGTATCCTGTCCGTAAAATACAAATGCCATCGGAAGTTCCTTCTCCAGCTTTACCATCAGATCCCAGACTGCGGAATAGGCTTCTGCTTCGGTTTCTTTTTTCTTAATCGTATCCGGAAGCTTGCGAATCAGGAGAACGCCAGTGCAGGATTCCAGAATTTTTTGCCGGACATCCATAGAATCAGATGCATATGCGTGGCTGTATCGGTAAGCCTGCGCCAGAAACATGTTCTGTGTTGAACCGATTTCTTTGCATACGTTCTGAAAATGATGGTATTCTTTCTCGTGAACTTTTTTTTTATATTCGGGTAACAGATTCCCGGCTGGATCTGTCATGATAATTGGGTTTTGTTTCCCATCTGCATTGAACCGATATGGAATCAGATAAGAATTTCGCAGCAGATCAAACAGTGTATTCTGACAGATAGCCATAAGAAATGCAGATAAATCCTGGTTGTGGTATGCATCAAACAGGACATTGGCAAACGTGGATGCAGAAGGGGAATTATCTGTATCATCATTCAGCGCGAGAGAATTACAAAAAGTTTCCTGCAGTTTTTTGCATGCCCATGGATCATTCAATATTTTCTGGAACAAAACATCTGCATGTTCTTCTCTTGGAAACATCGTTGTATTTTTCATAATATGCACATCCCTTCTTGCTTTTTCTTTTCGGACAGATTATACTATGCATACAGAAATAAGTAAAAGCTATAATTGATATATCCAAAATACTACTTTGATATATCAAAGAAGGAGAAGCATGAACGTAAATTTTGAGTATTATAAGATTTTTTATTATGTGGCAAAATATGAGAATTTTACAAAGGCAGCACGTGTATTGGGAAACAGCCAGCCGAATATCACACGTGCGATGAATAGCTTAGAACAGCAGATTCATAGTACGTTGTTTGTTAGAACGAACCGAGGTGTGCAGCTGACACCGGAGGGACAGCGCCTGTATACGCATGTATCTGCGGCAATGCTGCAGTTATGGGCGGCAGAGGAGGAACTGACCGACAGTACGGGACTGACACATGGAAGTATTGCAATCGGCGCGAGTGAAACCGCCTTGAATATCTATCTGCTGGATAAGCTGAAAGAGTTTCATATGAAATATCCGGGTATACGTCTGAAAATCTATAATCACTCAACTCCACAGGCAATCGAGGCAGTGAAAAGTGGAATGATTGATTTTGCGGTCGTGTCAACCCCGGCGGCGGTGGAAGCCCCGCTCAAGGAAATTGTATTGGAGTCTTTTCAGGAGGTATTAGTCGGAGGAAGAACGTTCATGGCACTAGGAAGCCAGGAGATATCGCTGTGGGAATTAAAAAATTATCCGCTGATATGTCTTGGACGTGAGACGATGACATTTCAATTTTATAATCAGTTGTTTTTATCATATGGACTGGAACTGTCCCCGGATACGGAGGTTGCAACGACCGATCAGATTCTGCCACTGGTACGGCATGAACTTGGACTTGCATTCGTTCCAAAAGCGATGGCAAGAGAATCTATAATGGAAAGAGAAATCGTGCAGATTCCGTTAAAAGAAGAAATTCCGAAACGGGATATCTGTATGGTATTGGATAACCAACATCCACTCAGCGCTGCTGCAAGACAGCTTAAGAACATGATATTGCTGGCAGTGGAGGAAGAGAAAGGTGAGTAAACGATGACATTACAACAGTTAAGATATGCAACGATGGTTGCACAGACCGGAACAATCACAGAAGCAGCGAAGAAGCTGTATATCACGCAACCAAGCCTGACAAATGCGATTCATGATCTGGAAAAGGAAATGAATATTGTGATATTCAACCGGACGAACAAAGGCATTACCTTATCTAAGGAGGGGGAGGATTTCCTTGGATATGCAAGACAGGTGCTGGAGCAGGCAGATATTCTTGAAGACAAATATAAGAACGGTGCCATTGGAAAAAAACAGTTTTGTATCTCCACGCAGCATTATTCCTTTGCGGTCAATGCATTTGTCGATGTGATCAAGGAATATGGACAGGATGAATATGATTTCAGCATCCGTGAGACACAGACGTATGAGATCATTGAGGATGTGGCGCGTATGCGGAGTGAGATTGGAATCCTGTTTTTCAATGATTTCAATGAGGTTGTGCTCACCAAGATCCTGAAGTCCTATGATCTGGAATTTCATCAGCTCTTTGTGGCAAAACCGCATGTTTTTATTAGCCGGAAGCATCCGCTTGCGGAAAATAAGGTCATCACGAACGAAGAACTGCAAAGCTATCCGTATCTGTCATTTGAGCAGGGTGAACATAATTCGTTTTATTTCTCCGAGGAGATCTTCTCTGAGACGGAACGAAAAAAGAATATCCGTGTGCGTGACCG
>ERZ1035006.1926-NODE-1926-length-12663-cov-14.465895_pt1 | contig 12663 bp, 15 predicted proteins | sample MGYA00520694_ERZ1035006 | MGnify/ENA primary metagenome ERZ1035006 (study PRJEB33766, sample SAMN09781746) | gut metagenome | biome: gut microbiome | host: Homo sapiens | place: Madagascar | study: EMG produced TPA metagenomics assembly of the PRJNA485056 data...
ATTTATAATTATACATTATCTAAGAAAGGATTACTATCATGCTTCAGACAATCGAATCCATCAACAATGCCGTTAATAACTTCATCTGGGGTGTCCCGGCGATGATCTGCATTATCGGTGTTGGGCTTTATCTAAGCCTGCGGACCGGATTTATCCAGATTCGCAAATTCCCTTATGCACTGAAAACCACGCTCGGAAGAATTTTCAAAAAGAAGGAAGCTTCTGACGGCTCCATGACTCCTTTCCAGGCTGTCTGTACGGCCCTCGCCGGAACGGTCGGTACCGGAAATATCGCCGGTGTCGCCGGTGCGATCGCGATCGGCGGTCCGGGTGCCGTGTTCTGGATGTGGATCTCCGCAATCCTTGGAATGTGCACGAAATTCACTGAGGTCACACTTGCCGTTCATTTCCGCGAACGAAATAAAAAGGGTGATTATGTCGGCGGTCCGATGTACTACATCAAAAACGGACTGAGCAAGAAATGGCAGATCCTTGCAATTCTTTATTCCGCCTTCGGTGTACTGACCGTTTTCGGTACCGGAAATGCCACACAGGTAAATACAATCACTACTGCGATCGACACTGCTCTGATCAATTTCAACATCATTCCGGAATCTGCATCCAAAACGCTGAATCTGGTTCTTGGTATTGTGATCATGCTTCTTGTCGGTATGGTTCTTCTTGGCGGTATCAAACGAATCGGAAGTGTCTCCGAAAAACTGGTTCCGTTCATGGCACTGTTGTACATCGTTCTTGCGATCGGTGTGGTTGTACTGAATTTTGAGAGAGTTCCTGCTGTATTCCATGATATCGTTTACGGAGCTTTTAACCCGGCTGCCGTCACCGGCGGTGTGATCGGAAGTTTCTTCCTCAGCCTGAAAAAAGGTGTATCCCGCGGTATCTTTTCCAATGAAGCAGGTCTTGGTACCGGTTCTATCGCCCATGCCTGTGCTGATACCAGCAAACCGGTAAAACAGGGTATGTTCGGTATTTTCGAAGTATTTGCCGACACGATCGTTATCTGTACTCTGACTGCCCTTGTCATTCTGGTAAGCGGTGTTCCGGTCAACTACGGAGCTGCCGCAGGTGCCGAGCTGACAATCTCTGGATTCACTTCTACCTACGGAAACTGGATATCTGTTTTTACCGCAGTTGCCATGTGCTGTTTTGCTTTCTCCACGATCATCGGCTGGGGACTTTACGGTGCACGCTGTATTGAGTTCCTGTTTTCCGAGAAAGTAGTAAAACCGTTTATGATCGCCTATTCACTGGTAGCTATCATCGGAGCAACGGTCGATCTCGGACTTCTCTGGAGCATCGCCGAGACCTTCAACGGACTTATGGCAATCCCGAACCTGATCGGTATCTTCCTTCTTTCCGGAACTGCCATCGCTCTGACAAAAGAATATTTTGCGAAAAAATAATTTCATAAAAAAAAGATCTCATGCAATCCTTATTCAAAAGAATTGTATGAGGTCTTTTTTATATGGTTCTTCTTACAGTCGCCTACAATCCTGCAAAAAACAGCTCGTAAAGGTCATCTTCCCCTTCCAACATCGGAGAATTCTCGCCGCCCCCGTTTGTGCTTCGCCGCATGGCTGCATAAGCCTCTTCCCCTGCCGTGATCAGATCCATATCATAAATCTCATATCCAAGTTCCCTGCATTTGCTGCAAAATGCCGCAAATGGCTGTGATGCTTTCTTCGTTGCCAGAAGCTCTGCTCTCAGCTTCGGATCATGTAAAGCTTTCTGTTTCAGTTCATCCAACATTTCCGCAATTCCCATTTTGCTTCCTCCTGTTTTCTCATGTACTATTAATAAGTAAAGCGGACATTCACAGCTATAAACATATGCAATCTGTGGCAAAATTAACATTCATATCACGGTCTTAACCACCCCAGTCTATGGGAACAGGTCAGCATAAGGTCTTTCCTACCTATATAATTCAAGGCAAGTCTACACTGCTGCCACCTGCCACTGTCTCGACCGTTGAGACAGTGAAGGCCGACTTATTTCCTCACAACATGCCGGTGATTATCTCAGATGAACCCATACACTCGACAAGCTTGAGTTGCCGGATTTCACCTTCTCGACCTGGAATATTGTCCTTATTTCTTTGTGCTTTCTTCCAACTCCAGCATGTACCTATCAAAGTCAGACATAAACAATCTATCCTGGATGACACGATATTTTTCAAATTCTGTCTCAGCATGAAGCTTCGCAATTTCTGCAGACACCTTACCTGCGTCCTGTAAAATACCGTAATCAAACATTTCAATGAAGCTGTTGAGTCTCTTTTCCCAGTCCTGCATCGTAAGCGGAATATGGCGTAAGGTCATGTTCTCCGCAAAATCCAGATATGCCGTAACCATACGATTCAGCTGCTTCATTTCATCCTGGCTCAGATAATTCTTAGCAACCGTAACATCGCTTTTCTTAATCTTTCCGTCGGGTGCATCCGCCCAGGTGGTTAATCCCATATGCTCCTTTGTATGATCGGCTCTTTCCACGATCAGCTCAGCCGCCGTATGTCCATGAACTGCGTAATGCATCTTATTCTGAACGGTCGCATAGAATCTTCTCGTCGTTGCAGAATTTTTGTCATAGTCAATGGCTGTCGCATACAGGTCAGTGATCTTCTGATAGAACTTTCTTTCGCTGGCACGAATCTCACGGATACGCTCTAACTGCTCGTCGAAATACTTCTCTGTCAGATACGTTCCTCGTTTCAGCCGTTCATCATCCATCACCCAGCCTTTGATGGTGTAGTCCTTGGCGATCTGGTTTACCCATTTACGAAACTGTACGGCACGCTCGGAATTGACCTTGAAGCCTACGGCAATGATCATTTGAAGGTTATAGTGTTTGGTATCGCGTGTGACCTGACGAGAACCTTCGGTTTGAACTATTCGGAAATTCCGAATAGTTGCGGCCTCTTCCAATTCACTATCCGCATATATTTTTTTAATATGTTCATTTATCGTTGGTAAACCAACATCATACAATGTGGCCATCATCTTCTGTGTCAGCCATATATTCTCATCCTCATAGCGCATCTCTATACTGTCCTGCTGATCACCAACAGCGGCAACATAGGTTAAGTATTCCGCTGCACTGGAACGGATGGTTATCTCATCTTTTTTCTTTGCCAAATAAAATGCCTCCTTACCCTGTCATAACTTCGGCTTGGTTATTCTGCCTGTGCATCAAAGGATTGCTGTACAATTTCCATGATTTATCACATCAATATCTGACTCCATATATAATGTAGAGTACTCATATCTCGCTACAGCCTGCCACTGTTTCACCTCTATCTTTATTCCCAAAGTCAAGTTTTACAGTAGCTTCTTCAACTCTTCCACTTCTGCCGCCGTAAGCGTAACACCTTTTCCCATCTTCTCTCGCCCAGGAGCCCAATCCCGAATGTCATACTTAGGATTTGTTCCATTCCAAAAGATAACATTGATAATATCCATGGCTGCTCGCCTTCGCCAACGGCACATCGTATTCATCCAGAAGAAGTATCACCTGTTTCCCATAATGTTTCTGCATAAGCTGCATCAAGAACTGAAGCGATCTCTGGACTTCTATTTCATCTCCCTTTCGCCCCTGAAGCAACCGGAAAGTTTCTGCTTCCTGCTGGTCTGTTTTTTCACTTTTCAATAAATAACTATGTTCTTTATATAGCTCTGAAATTTCATATTTTAACTGACCATAAGCATTGTCAAATGTAAGTCCATCAATATTTTTCAGTGTCAAAAACAATACCGGATACTGATTCATCCACTCTTTGCAGCAGCTTTCATTTTTGATTATTTCCAACCCTTCAAAAAGTTTTCTGCCATCCACACGAATATCAAAAAACTGCTGTAACATGCTCATAGCAAGTGTTTTCCCGAAAATCAGATATCCCCACCAGTATATTAAGTTTTATTTCTGCCACCCCCGTTCATTTCTTTTCACCAGTTTATCAGATTTCAGACAGTTTTTCCACCCATTCTGCCTCTTTAAATCCGATAAGTACCGTGTCCTCTTTCACCACAAGCGGGCGTTTGATCAGCATACCATTTGTCGCAAGTAGCTTTAACTGTTCCTCCTCGCTCATCGCCGGAAGCCTGTCTTTCAGCTTCATCTCTTTATAAAGCATGCCGCTGGTATTGAAAAACTTTTTGAGCGGAAGTCCGCTTCTTTGATACCAGTCCTTTAATTCTTCATAAAAAGGATTTTCTTCAACAATATGGCGGTCTGTGTAGACGATCTCGTAGTCATCCAGCCATTTCTTTGCCTTTTTGCAGGTAGAACATTTCGGATATTCAATAAACAACATGGTATTTCCTCCGTTTCTTTTTTGCTTATTACCCAAAGCGTATGCTATTACCCGGCATTTGTCAATCGGATATTTGCCGGACAAATCCGTGTATTTGCCGTTGAAATTATAAAGGAACAGGATTCCGATATGTAAAATCCCATTTTCAGGCAATTTTTAAGGGAAAACATCCCTGGCTGAATGTTTTCCCTTCTTCTTATTCTGCTGTACTATGTTTTTCTTCACTAATTTGTGATTCCAAATTTCCTTATTTACTCCAATCTTTCATAGTTTTCTATTATCTCCTGTAATGATCGTGGCTCATAATCCATATACGGCATCATGCATCCTACATTATATGCACGAAGTATCTTATTCCCTGTTCTTCTGTCAAAAAAATCTTCTGTGTTCATCCCCTGTAAACATTTCTTAAAATAATACTCCTCGATAGAATTATGAACATGGCCGTAAAGAAGAATAGAGCCATAATGCTGATCTTTCCACATAAGAATCGGATAATGGCAGAGAACCAGCTTTACCTTTTCTCCGTTGAGAGTATCTCTTATTTCCTTGTAATCACAAATTTCATCAAACAGTTGCTTATACCGCTGGTCCCTAATATCATCATGATTTCCCCTGATAATAACTTTATGTCCTTTGAGTGTTGAAACAAAAGCGATCAAATTCTCCTGCGTACCACGCATAGCCATATCCCCAAGAATATATACGTTATCTCCATTTGTCACTTTTGCATTCCATTTTTCTTTGATTATTGAATGCATCTCTTCTAGATTATCAAACGGTCGATTATCAAAATCTTTTCCTGCTCTTGTCACATTTTTATGAAATAAATGCAGATCACTTATATAATAATTCACTGTTTCCGCTCCTTTCAAGATACTGATCCTTCGTTAAATCATACTCTACTACCTCTATAAAGTCAGCATCAAGTTCATCCCCCTCGCCAATAAATGTTATAAACTCTGTTGCAACATTTTTGTTTTCTTTAAATCCGCATGCCTTCATCATCTGACGTGAATATATATTTTCTACTCTTACTGTTGATACAAGCTTTGTGGGAAATAGCATTTCTTTTTTCCAAATATATCCAGATGTTTTTCCCTCTTCATTTTCTTCCTGCCACTCTTTCACTAACCCATCCTTAAAAGCTATATCAATAAACTTTTTCAGCACACGCTCCCCATATCCTTTATGCCTATATTGTTCAAAAATATAGATTTCCGGCTCCAATATATTCTCGTCACCATTAAAGCCTATGTATCCAATAAAATTTCCTTTTATTTTCATGCAATAGAATAATGATCTTCTCAAATCTATCTTGTTATACGCATCTTCTGTTTCATGAATGCCATAATAACTTTCAAAATCTCCTGCTGCCTTTATTTCTTTCTTAAATGCTTCTGTCACATCATAAGCCATAGAGTTTGTAACTGGATACACTTCGATCTCCCCGAGTTTTATTAGCTCCGGCACATACAATATTTCCCATCCGTCTGACTGCTCATATTCTCTATCTGAACATCCTCCCTGCGTAAAAACAATTGTATTGTTCTCTCGATGATAAAACACACCATCCATCTCTGTAGCATCACATTCCCACCCACTGTCACTCATAAAATGTACATCTTTCGGTATATTATTTTCTTTTATAATTCGAAATAAAATTTCCATCGTCATTAAATTCAGCCCCTTCCCATAGCAATTCAGGATCTACTTCGGTAAATTTTTCATTGTCCCTATCAAATTCTTCTATTGTAAGTTTTGTATTAGGATTATCAAGATAAATGTCATATTGTCGAAAACCGTATTCATCTGCGACATTATTAATCACTCGTTCATATGCAGCTTTCAGTTTCACTATATCATCATATATCCCGATAATCTCATCTCCATCAAAATAACCCGGAAAATATAATAAAAACAATCTGTCTTCCAAAACAAATTTGCCCTCCAAATAAAACTATTAACACGCAAACCCAATCTGTCTGACTGTCTTATTTCTGATACTAAGATCAGGAACATCACATTCTTCAATGGTCATGATCAGTTCTGTGGTTATTTCAGATTCTTTAAACTGTAATATTCTCTCTGCCAAATTCATTTCTGCTTCTTCCAGTGTCTTGCGTACAAATCGACCGTTTCCGTAATCCCTCTCCTCACGTGCAATATCGAAGTTTTTCCTTAATTTATCCATAACCGCATCGGTAATTGTCATTTGTTTCTCCGAAACCATAAGTTTTGCAATATCACACAATTCGTCTGTACTATAATCCTCAAATTCCACTTTAAAAGCGATTCTTGAAAGCATCCCCGGATTTCTATCAAGGAACCGTTGCATAGGTTCCGTATACCCGGCAAAGATTACAATTATATCATCCCTATGATTCTCCATTTCCTGCACAAGTGTATTGATTGCCTCATCTCCAAAACCATTTTCGTAGCTGTCACAAAGTGCATACGCTTCATCTATAAACAAAACACCGCCTTGTGCTTCCTTAAACTTCTTTTTGACCAGCGGAGCTGTAGATCCCACATGATCGCCGACAAGGTCTGCACGTCCCACTTCCACAAAAACTCCTGTAGATAGAATCTTTTCATCCTTCATAATCTCTGCAAACAACCTTGCTACGCTAGTTTTTGCCGTACCGGGATTACCGGCAAAAACCATATGTAAGGATGCCTTTTCTCTTGCAATCCCCTTATCAATACATCGTTTATTCAGCTTATAGTGAGCGATTGCCTTATGAATAACCTCCTTCACGGAAACAAGCCCTATCATGTTATCAAGCTCTTTCTTTGCGGTTCCTGGCCTCCTTTCTTTCTTCATACCTTCTTCTAACATGCTTATATCATTTTTTGTGATTTGGAATAATTCATCTTTCTTAATAACACTGGCATCTTTTCCATCTGAAAGCAGTCTTACCGCCTGATTCTGTGAGGCCCTGTCAATCAGGTTTCTTACATATCTACCGTTACCAAAATTATCGGTATTTCTCACCTTTTCAAAAATATAATGTGCTTCTTTTATTGCATCATCTGTGACATGAAATCCACGTTCTCTTATCATCAATTTGAATATATCCGTAAGCTCATCAGCGTTATAGTCCGGGAAATCAATCCAATGTGGTATTCTGCTTTTTAATCCCTCGTTGATTTTCATGAAATCATGCATTCGCTCATTATATCCTGCCAGAATTACAATTACATCATCTCTATGGTTCTCAATCTCCTGGATAAGAACTGTCACTGCCGTATCAGATACCATAGAATAGGCTTCATCAATAAAAAGTACACCTCCCTTTGCCGCAAGGAACGCCTCCCGTATAGCTGTGACACAGCCCAAGCCATCCAAATCCATTCCTCCGCGTTCTACAAAAGCTCCGCTTTTTAAGATTCCTTTTTCTTTGGCTATCCCTGCAAAAAGCTTGGCAACCGTTGTCTTTGCACTACCTGGATTACCTCCAAAAATCATGTTCATGGAACATGACTGATAATCCTTACCTTTTCGGTTCCTACGTTCCTTTTCAACAACATCCGATGCAATAACGCTTTCAATCTGTTTTTTGACAATATCCAAACCTATCATCTTGTTAAGCTTATCGTAAGAAGATTCCCTTGCCTCATTCCTATCCAGCACAAAGTCCTGCGACAGGTCATAGTTATAAGCATGTAGCACATTTTTATTCAGACACCAAGCTTCAAATTGCTCATATGCCATAAGAACATCTGTCTGAGTAAAATCATTTCCCGGAAACAGCTCCATAAATTCGCCGGCTTGCCCTGCATATTCTGCATATTCTGTATCTTTTATCAAAGCTTTCATATACTGTATGGCTGCCTTTCTGTTGCCTCTGCCTTCACGAAGCATGACAGGAATTACATATTTTTTGATCTGTGGTAAAAGCTGATATGAAAAGCCTGGATTATCCATATTGTACGTAAAAACAAAAAGACATTTGTTTCTATACTCCTTTAAAAGATTCTCAATATATTTGCTGGTCAGAGTATAATCTACAGGATCATATCCAAACTTTTCTGTAAGATCAATCACTATCACCCCGCCGTAATTTCCCTCAATAATTTCGTTTAAGTGATTTTGTCTCTGGTATACATCAGGTTCTATCTCACTGATTATTTCCATACGCGAGCTGCCTATACGCTTTGCTTTTATTAAGCTTTGCATAAGTGTTTCTGTCATATCTTTTGCTGCCTCAACACTGTGGCCGGATATCACATAGTGGACCATATTTCCTTTGAAATCAGATACATTTTCATGCTCTTCTACATTTTTTAGTTCTTCTATAAATCCTTGATCATATATAGCGTTCTTGCAACTGTTTTTGTTTTTAACAATCTTTTCTTGGAAGTTAAAATGAAACCATTCCTTTGTATTATTGTAGTAATGGTAAATCCACAAGTTCGATGCCTCTATAAATCGGCTAGGTAGATTTATAAGCTCTCTTCTTTTTGCTTCCAGCAGGAAGTCAAGTGCCTGACACATCGTAATTTCATAAGGATCAGATTTAATTTTATTTACTGCAAATGCTTCCTTCAGCACGCCTGTAACATGGTTAAATGTATCACTGAACGTATATTGCTTTTCATCAAATGAGAGCACTGCAAGCATTGTATTTTCTTCTTGTCTATAAATAAAGAAAGATACTGCATTATCCAAGTTTTTATACATATACTCATTCACTGCTGCCAATGTATTTTCATATATGTATTCATGCAAGTTAATTTTTATTTTCTCCTTTATCTGTTCTGAAGTCGCATTTAATGCGAAAGCATAATATCTCATAGACTATCTCCTGTTATCTTTAAATCTTAAGATTAAGTTCAAAATTGTCCTGTAATCTCTTCATCTTTAACATAGCTTCTATGCATTTATAGAGCTAGTATAAGTTGAGACATATTTCATCTTGAAATCACTTTTTATTTTTTTCTAAGCTTTCTCACTGGTTGAAAGACTTAATGTAATCCCGAAAAAGTATTGCTTCGACCGCAGGTGTTCTGGATGCAAATTCGGTCCTCTCAATACCATTAGTAATCAATACTCTTTCCCATATTTTTTTGTAATGTTCAAAATCAAACTTTTGATCATCCAGTATTACAAATTCTTCAATTTCCGGATGTAATTCAAGGTACTCTTTTATACCCTGTCCCCTTTTCCAGTCTCTGTCAGTGCTATAATCCGATATTTCCAATCCATACTGCCTCAGTTTTGATACAAGATATCTGTAATCGTCATGATCCCTATCCATCTCTTTCCAATCAGATGAAAGTACAATGTCACCGCCTCCACATTTTTCAATAGCACTTGCAAGGATTTTAACTCTTGCATCGTCTATTCCAATGTATCCATCCGGTGTCCGCTTAACGGTTGTTCTTGTGTTCAAAACACCATCAATATCAAGAAATACTGCAAATCTCATTTGGCATCCTCCTTAGCATATACTTTCTTTACTGCTTTTATTAAACACTTCATTGCTATTTACTGATTCAGATTATAAAAAAAATCAGACAATTTTTGTCTGATCAGACTGTAGACAAACTTGGTGCTGGGGGGTATGCCCAGCCCCACGTTTTCTTTAACTATTGATTTTCTTCTTATTCTTATCCCAAAGTATGAAAAAGTGGTCGCATTCCAGCCTCGTTTTTCTAGGATCTTCGCCAGTTTTTTCAGATTCATGCATGCAAAGATAATCCTGGCTTTCATCTCTATTCGTGCCTTTCCTACATACTGCATATAATGAAATCCATGCTGTTCTTTCGCTGTACCGAAGATTCTCTCTATGTTTTCTTTTCTTAACTGGTAAATCTGTCTGTTCCCAATTGTGTGCCGGATGTCTTCTGCCATTTCCATATATTCTTCCCATACATGATGTGTAATCCGTTTTACATAATTCTTACTGTCTGTGCATTTGGAAAGATACCAGCATTCAGCACAATACTCACCGCAGTTTTTATACTCTTTATACCCATTTCCGTTTGTTGTACTGTATGTTAATACATGTGGTTCCCGACATATATAACAATCGTAGTATTCATCATATACGAATTCATATTTCCTGAAAATCCGTCTTTGGTCTTGGGGCAGATATACGGAAAGAGCAGCTCAATACCATCTTCCAGCAGCCAGTGCACAATCTCCGGTATTTTATATCCTGCACCTGCCACTACCATCCGTGGATTCAGCTTATATATTTTATCGTATAATAATGCATGGAAAGTACGGCTGTCATGCTCATTACCAAAGTGTACTGTATAGCCAAGGATCCAGCATATCCAGTCCAGAGACTGTTTCAAAAGATATCTCTTATCCTGATCTTCAGACTCTCTTTTTACAATATACATGGTCTACCTGTCTTTCCGTTTCCTGTTTTTTTCTGATTTCATTATATAGCATTGCCAGGAAAAAAGTATCAGTGCTACACTTATTACAAGGAAACCAACAATTATCAATGTTCATATGTGCCTCCTCATTTGAATCTTTATCGCGATTTGTATATCTGGATTATAAAATTTTTCAGACAAACTTTGACCAATTATTTACCCTCACAACTCTCTGTTACTCAATTTCTAAAAAAATATATCTTCTGGTTTTCTTGCATACTGAACAGATTTATACCAAGGAGACTGTTTCTTAATTGTTTCTGCATATTCTTTCGCCTTTTTCAGAGTCATTTCGCCATCAGCTTTTTCTGTGTTTCCATAATCTTTCATATGCAAATAATCACCTAGAGCCTCCATCGCTCCTCGTAATGCATTATTCACATCATCCCCTTGAATATACGGCGGCCATTCATAATCCAAATACAACGGATTTATATGTTCATGAGACCAGTAACCGTTTTTTGTCAACCTATAAGCAATCACCTGAATGTCAGAATAATCCACATACCAACCATTAGTCTCTATTCTCTGAAGATACGCATCCCATTCTCTCTTTCCCTGTGTTAACACATAATATTGTCCTGTTGTCAAATCTTTCACGGGTGCTCCAACCTGCATATCAAAAGGAATCTTTATAAACGCATATTCAAATCGATCCGGTCGAAAAGGATCTACACGCTCCTCTTCCGCTTTCCTCAACTCATTGGAATCCATTCTTGTAATCTCTCCATTCTGATCTAAAACGACTTCAGAAACCGGATCACCTTCATATGAAGTGAATTCAGGTTGTATATCGCCCATCCCCATATAAGGATTATTTCTGCCAGAACTACGAACCATTTCATCTTCTTCACCCTGAACAATTAACTGTTTCTTTATGATACATGCATTTTCATATTCTTCCAAATCTCTATCTGCATACTTGAATGCCATATCATATGAAGCAAAAAAGCCACGACTTTCTCCTTTCTCCCAGTCTTCAACCACATAAATATATCGCCCTGAATCATTATTCAGAAATATTTCCCATTTTTTCTGTTCAAAGTCTATACGCTCATGAATTTGCTGGCGAACATTGTTATCTTCCGTGATTTTCGCCAATTCATTGAGTGTTTCCAGTCTTGCTCTCCATGTCTTACCTGGTGCATTCCATATTAATGTTGCCTTCTGAAAATCTGTAAATTTAAAATGAAGTTCCTCAAAATATGCACGCATACATGATGATGGTACTAATTCAAACTCTGTAAACATTTTTGTTTCTCCGTTTCATATTTAATATAACGATTCATCCGGTATCATTTCTTACTTCCTTAAATACCATTTTTTCCAGTGATCCAACTCTTCTGCATTCATCCCAATTTTACATTCTTCATAAAATCTATAATCGCAAATATCCCACGACTCACACACTTTCTTATAACAATTTGATTTTCCTGCTAAGCCAACGAACCTTCTTATTTTCCTATTCGCTATTTTCTTCCCGGATTTTTTGCTTGCATTCCCATCTTTGCACACCGGCGTTTTCTTATAACTGCGACTCATCTCCACTCATTACCTCTTACTATTCTTTCATGGAAGCTCCATTGAGTTTATTAGCATTTCTTAGCTTTTCGAATCCACTTTTTACTTACTAAAGCCTAATTTTACTGATATTTCTGTATCCTACTATTATCTTTTGTCCATTTAACAACTGTTTTTTCTTTTTTCCCATCCAAAGAATATCTCACTACTTTAAATTCCGTCTCATAATTACCGTTGTACCTGCAGATCGTACAATAAATTTTTTTTGATTTAAAAACGCATCCAAAAGATTCTGATAATTTTCTGATTTTCTTGCCATTTTCTTTACATAAAAACACATTACTATTACTAACGTCCGACTTTCCTCCCAGTAAAAGTACACGTCCTTTATAATACTTTACCCAACCAATATTTTCTGC
>ERZ1035006.1929-NODE-1929-length-12649-cov-3.986263_pt1 | contig 12649 bp, 10 predicted proteins | sample MGYA00520694_ERZ1035006 | MGnify/ENA primary metagenome ERZ1035006 (study PRJEB33766, sample SAMN09781746) | gut metagenome | biome: gut microbiome | host: Homo sapiens | place: Madagascar | study: EMG produced TPA metagenomics assembly of the PRJNA485056 data...
CTGATGCTGTTAGATATTATGCTGCCGGGAGAGGATGGACTGGAAATTTTAAGCCGTGTCCGGAAAAATCCGGCAACAGAAAAGACTCCTGTGATTATGGTAACGGCAAAGACCACAGAGATTGACAAAGTCCGTGGACTGGATATGGGTGCAGATGATTATATCAGTAAGCCTTTTGGCGTTATGGAGTTGATCTCCAGAGTGAAAGCATTACTCCGCCGCACCGAAAAGGAAGATGATGGTGATACATTAGCCTGTGGAAGCATAGAGATTGATAATAAGCGTCACAGCGTAACCGTTCAGGGAGAAACCTGTGAGCTTACTTTTAAAGAATTTGAACTATTAAAATACCTTATGATAAACCAGGGCATTGTATTATCCCGTGACAAGCTGATGAATCAGGTCTGGGGATTTGAATACGAAGGAGAAAGCCGTACTGTAGATATGCACATAAAGACGCTCCGGCACAAGCTTGGCGATGGCGGACAACAGATTAAAACCGTCCGCAATGTGGGCTATGTGATGGAGCCATAGGAGCATTGATGAAGAAAAAAATAAATATACGATTTATTATGATAGCAGCGCTTGCCATTGTGGTCACAGCGCTGTCTGCTATGTTAGTGTATTATAATATTTTAAAAGAGCAGGTATTTGGAGATTTGAAAGCCTATGCCCATGTGATAGAGCTTTTGAATATAGATGACCTTGCAGTGGAAATAGAAAAAGACCCGTATAATCCCATCGATGATGACCTTCGAATCACATTGATTGGAACAGATGGGGAAGTATTATATGAAAGTCTGTTAAATAAAGACGAGATGGACAATCATAATGAACGCCCGGAAATTATTGAAGCAAGGGAAAAAGGTGAAGGCGAAGCCGTCCGTTACTCGGCCACTTCCGGAACCCATACATTTTACTATGCGGAGCGTTTACAGAATGGAAATGTGCTTCGAATCGGAAGGGATTCCGTCAGTGTAAACCGTATTATGGTAAATACTTTAGTGATTGTACTGGTAATTGCACTTTGTATTCTCTTTATCTGTATGGGAATTTCCCATTATCTGACGAAGAAGCTGGTAGAGCCTATTGAGAAGCTGGCAACGAATATTATGCTGGTGGATGAGAATAATGTATATGAAGAAATCCGGCCTTTTGTGAATACCATTAAGGAGCAGCACATCAATATTATCAATAATGCGCAGCTTCGCCAGGAATTTACCGCGAACGTATCCCATGAATTAAAGACACCGCTGACAGCAATTTCCGGTTATGCGGAGTTAATTGGAAACGGAATGACCGGTAAAGAGGATACCATCCGTTTCTCTAATGAGATACATTCCAATGCCAACCGGCTGTTAAGCCTGATTAATGATATTATAAAGCTTTCAGAACTGGATGAAGCAGACCACCAGATGGAAATGGAAAGAATCGACCTTTATAAACTGGCGGAGAACTGTGTGCAGATGATGCAGGTGACTGCGGAAAAGCAGGGAATCAGACTTATTCTGCAGGGAGAGAGTACCATGGTCATGGCAAATAAGGGACTGATGGATGAAGTCTTTTATAATCTTTGCAGCAATGCCATCCGCTATAATAAGCCAGGTGGAAGTGTCACAGTAACGGTAGGAACAAAGGATGAGCATCCGTTCTTAAGTGTAGCGGATACCGGAATCGGAATTCCAAAGGAATGCCAGGAACGTGTATTTGAGCGGTTTTACCGGGTAGATAAGAGCCGTTCGAAGTCCACCGGTGGAACGGGTCTTGGACTTGCCATTGTAAAGCACATTGTGGCACAGCACAATGCTGCCCTTCACTTAGACAGTGAGCTGGGTGAGGGAACTACCATAGAAATTGTATTTTAGGAAGAACAAGAATGGAAAGAATTGACATAAATTATCATTTAGCGTATATTTGAAGAACAATCCGTGAGGGAGTAGTTCGCGTGAATACGTGATTTGTCAACAACCTCGGTCTGATGAAGACCTGGCAAATCTTAATGAATGAGACTCATGTATGCAGCACAGGATAACTGCATACATGCAGTCTCATTTTAAATTATACTATCGGAGGAATTTGTGTTTATGGTAATGTTCTTTACACTCTTACTGATGGGAGTCGGACTGGCAATGGATGCTTTTGCGGTATCTATCTGCAAGGGACTTTCCATGCGGAAGGTAAACAAAAAGCAATGTCTTGTAATCGGCTTATTTTTTGGAGGTTTTCAGGCACTGATGCCATTTATTGGCTGGGTATTAGGAAGCCAGTTTGAACAGTATATTACAAGCATTGACCACTGGATTGCATTTATCCTGTTAGGATTTATCGGTGGAAAAATGGTAGTGGAAGCAATCCGGGAAAAGGATGAGGCAGTAGAAGTCGGGAAAATGGATCCGCCACTGGATCTCAGAGAGATGTTTATTCTGGCAATCGCAACCAGCATCGATGCCCTTGCCGTTGGAATCACATTTGCATTTCTGCAGGTGCCAATCGTTGAGGCAATTTCCATCATCGGGATTACGACCTTTGTGATTTCTGTCATTGGTGTGTATGTAGGAAACTTCTTTGGAAACAGATATAAGAAGAAGGCGGAATTGGCTGGCGGTATGATTCTTATCTTAATCGGACTAAAGATTTTACTGGAGCATCTTGGAATCCTGGCATTTTAAAATAAGGAGGAACGTAAAATGACAACAATCTGGACGTATGTATTACTGGTAGTTGGTTTTGTACTGTTAATTAAAGGAGCAGATTTCTTTGTAGAAGGAAGCTCGGGAATTGCAAAGAAATTAAAGGTGCCATCGTTGATTATCGGACTTACGATCGTGGCAATGGGAACGTCCCTGCCGGAATGCGCCGTCAGTGTGGCAGCATCTATTTCCGGAAACAATGCCCTGGCAGTCAGTAATGTAGTTGGCTCAAATATCTTTAACCTGATGGTGGTTTGTGGCTTCTGTGCCGTAATTACACCACTTGCAGTAGGAAAAAAGACATTAAAGCAGGAATTCCCATTTTCTGTGCTTGTGGCAGCCCTGCTTTTAGTGTTGGGTTACATTGGAATGAGCGTTGGCAGAATAGATGGTGTGATTTTATTGATTTTCTTTGCGCTCTTCATGTTCTGGATGGTGCGTTCTGCATTAAAGGCAAGAACAGCAGGAATTACAACAGATGCTTCTGAAGAAGCAGATGAGATTGAGCGTGCGAAGCCAATTCCGGTATGGCTCTGTCTTGTATACATTGTGGGTGGAGCAGCAGCCATTGCCGCTGGTGGTGATATGGTAGTAGACAGTGCTTCTGCCATTGCAACTGCATTTGGTTTGAGTCCAAATTTAATCGGACTTACGATAGTAGCAATGGGAACGTCATTACCGGAGCTGGTAACCTCTATTGTGGCAGCCCGTAAAAATGAAGTAGATATGGCTCTGGGAAATGTCATCGGTTCTAATATTTTCAATATCCTTTTTGTTCTTGGTATTGCCGCAGCCATAAGTCCGGTCGCATTTATCATGGAAAATGTGATTGATATTGTAATCTTAATTGTCATGAGCATAATGGTACTGCTGTTTGCCTGGAGCAGGCAGAAAATAAACCGCATTGAAGGAGCAATTATGCTGCTTTCCTATGCGGGATATATGGTCTATATCTGTATGAGATAATATATTTGATAAGAAATAAGAAGCCCGTTTTTGTGGGCTTCTTATTGTGTTATACGAGAAGCAAAAATATCCGTAAGAAGCTGCCGGTGGCAGATTCTGCAGGATGCGGACTAATTTTCCGATTCTTCTAACTGGGAAAGTACATTGTTAAGCTGGAAGGTGGAGCTGTCTATCAGGTCCGGAATGGAACCTAAGTATTCCAGATGAAAGCCGGCATAGCGGAAGAAATAGGTTGTTCTTAATCCATCATCCGGGATGGCAAGCTCGATATATTCATCTGTTGCATCAAGGTCAATGAGATAATATTCATTTGTTATATCAGATGCAGCGCTGCGGGACAGTGTAAAGTCACCATTATAAAGCATTTCAGAATAATCGGTTCCATCTACCGTCAGGGTAGAAGAAAGCATTCCCGTTTCTTCGTTGTAAGTGGTGTCATAGTAGACGGCATCCATTTCTCCGTTTCCATCCATATCTGCAGAAACAGCAGACCCCATTAAAGCGTTCAACTGAAAATTACCGGTGTAATGATATTCTGCCTTCAGCGCATTCAGCTGCTGATAAGGAACGGAAAATAAAAGTGTACCGGAATAAGACGGTGTAATAGCACCATGATTGGCGATAAAGGTTATACCGCCTTTGGTAAAATACCAGTTGCCATCCCTCAGTACATGTTCTAAAAGGTTCGAAGATACATCAGAGCCGTCATGTCTGGCAAGCTGGCTGACTTTGCTGTAGTTCGGTAACAAAAGCTGCTGGTTAATAAAAGAAAGTGCACTGTTTATCAGGGCATTGGAATCTGTAGCAATATCAGAAAGAGTAAGTGTTTTGCCATTTTCCAGATCATAATTAAACCCGCCATAAGCAGCACTGTGGGTCTCCCCACTGGTAAATTCTTTTCTGGTACTCTCAAAAGATATAATCCGGCTGTCCTGTCTGGTACAGGAAAAATCCTCATCTAAGTGATAGGCGGAAAAGGAATCCGGTGACTCAGCAAAAGAAATTCTTGCGGAAAGCAGACTTTCTAATCTGGCATCCTGGAAAGCATCCAGTTCTTCGTTTAAAGATTGTGTAATGGTTTTAGAAATCTTCGGATGACCGTCTATGGTCACTGTTGGTTTCTGATAGGAGGTATATAATAAAACAGTAGATAAATCATCGGCATGATAAGTCTCTGTTTTGGAATTAAATGTTATTGTTACCGGGTCATTCCGGGGCTGTTCTGTTGATTCTTCTGTAGCGTCCGGCTGTTCACTGCCGGAATCCGTCTGTACAGAAGACTGTTTCTTCCCACCACATCCGCCAAAGACCAGGGTGGCAATACAAATCAGGGCAATAAATCTTTGCTTCATAGATATCTCCTCGTGGTTCGCATTCGTATCTAGAGTATAGCACATTTTATCTGGAAAAATCCTTAAAAAAGAATGAAGTTTTCCGGGGAAAGCGTAAGGGGTGAAAGAAGCGTAATGTCCGTGCTGTTCAGTGAGTCCGAATGCGACATAAGGGCGGCAAGGGGCACTAAGAATTTCGAAGGGATATGAGATTGGCTGGCAACCGGCGCAAATTCACATCCATGTTCATCTGCGCCTCACCGGCACGTCCCTGTGCCGGCGTTGCCTGGTACTATCCGAAATTCCAAGTGCCCCTAGCTGCTCTTATCATGCATCCGCACTTTGCTGAACAACACGGACATTTGGCATTCCAAGTGCCCCTAGCAGCCCTTATATCGCGTCCGGGCTCGGTAAACAGTGCAGACATCCGTTTGACCAAAACTTTACTCTTTTTTAAGATTCGCCCAATTGAAAAGCAATATCAAGAGGTATATAATCAGGTAGAGTGCAGATGCACAGGGGAATGTAGTAAGAACAGGAGGATACACAATGGATTTTTTTGACCGCATGGGAGAGAAACTGGTAACTGCAGGAAGGGATGTCACACAGAAGGCAAAGGATTTATCCGGAACTGCAAAGTTAAACTTTGACATCAAGGCAAAAGAGGATTTTATTGAAAAGCAGTATGCACAGATTGGAAAGCTTTATTATGAAGACCACAAGGAAGAAGCAGATGGTGCATATGGACAGCAGATGCAGGCAATTGCAGAGGCATTTGCAGCAATTGACCATATGAAAGAGGAAGTATTAAAGATTAAAGGAGCGCGTCAGTGCCCGCAGTGTGGCGCTACTGTGCCGGAGGACACAGAGTTCTGTGGAAAATGTGGAGCAAAACTGAATATCTTTGAAGATTAGTGGATAACCTACCCATTTGTTTTAGAAAAATAAGACAAATAGGTAGGTTGTTTTATGAAAAAACATAAGATATAATAAATGGTATACCAATAGGGAAGAGAAAGGTATAGGGAGGTGCAGCAATTTATGAAGAAACGAATGATAAAGCTGACCGGTGCTTTATTACTGGTAGCCAGCTTGGTTTTTTCCGGGTGCGGGAAAAGCACGCAGTTAGACGATTATGCCACTAATGAAGGAAGTGACGACAGCGTAGAAGAAGGCACGGAAGCAGTGGCGGATAACACATCGGGTGATACCGGGGGGATACCGAAGGATGAGATTAAGGTAGGTGTCATTCATCTATCCGATCCAGCAGAGGGAAGTGGTTATACGTATACCCATGATCTTGGTATTCAGGGAATGCAGCAGAACTTAAATCTTTCCGATGACCAGATTGTGCGTAAAATTAATATTTCGGATACTGATGCAGATGCAACCAGAGCAGCAATACAGGAATGTATTGACGAAGGCTGTAATATTATTTTCACTACAAGCTGGGGTTATATGGAGACCACCGCAGAGATGGCAGAAGAATATCCGGATGTTTATTTTTCCCATGGAACCGGATATATGAGTAATGGAAAGAATTTCAACAATTATTTCGGAAGAATTTATCAGGCGCGTTACTTAAGCGGAATCGTAGCGGGCATGAATACAAAGTCCAATAAAATCGGTTATGTGGCAGCAATGGATTCAACCAATTCAGAGGTAACCGGTGGAATTGATGCATTTGCATTGGGAATTTATTCTGTCAATCAGGATGCGAAAGTCTATGTAAAAGTTACAAACAGCTGGTTTGACCCGGACGGAGAGAAGGCGGCAGCAGAGACGCTTCTTAACATGGGCTGTGATGTAATTGCACAGCATTGTGATACAGAATATCCGCAGACATTGGCACAGGAAAAAGGCGTTTACAGTATCGGTTATAATTCTGATATGAGTAAAAATGCACCGGAGGCTTGTCTTTGCAGTGTTATCTGGAACTGGAGTGCCTATTATACATCAGCAGTGCAGAGTGTTATCGACGGAACCTGGGATGGCAGCAATTATTATGGCGGAATGAATGAGAACCTGGTAGGACTTACGTCGCTTGCTGATTTCTGTGCAGATGGAACTGCGGAGAAAGTTGAAGAGGCAAAGGCAGCAATCCTTTCCGGGGAAAATGGCGTGTTTGATGGTGTAATTGAGACCAATACCGGAGAAACCGTAGGAAAAGAAGGAAAAACATTAGATGATGCGACAATTACCGGAGGAATAGACTGGTATTTTAAGACGGTTGAAGTGGTAGAGTAGGGGGAAGCAAATGAATCTAAAGAAAAAAATTCTGGCAATTACAATTGGACCGGTATTGATATTAGGAATTATCACCATACTATTTACCGTAACCATGGTAAAGAATTCCATGATGGATGAGACAAAGGATGCATTAAAGGGAACCGCTGCCGCAACGTTGGCAGCATATGACCAGAATACCGGAGATTATCTTGAGACCAGCAATGGGGACATCTGGAAGGGAAGTTACAATATTTCCAAATCAGAGAATCTGGTAGACCGGATTAAGGATAATACCGGAATGGATGTAACTTTTTTCTATGGAGATAAACGAATCATGACTTCAGCAACGGATGAGAATGGAAATCGTATCTTAAAATCCAAAGCAGGAGATGTCATTGTAGAAAAAGTATTAGATGGTGGAGAAGAATATTTTAGTGAAGCAGTATCTATAGAAGGAACTTTAAATTATGGTTATTTTATGCCGGTATATCAGAATGGCTCCGATACGGATATTGTGGGAATGGTATTCGTAGGAACCAATAAGCAGGATAAAGATGCTGTTGTAATGCGGCTTTTAGGATCGATTGTGGCAGCGGTGGTGGCAATTATGCTGGTCTGCCTGATTGTCAGCACGAAGCTGGCAAGCACGATCAGTAAGAATATCAGAACCAGTATTAAAACGGTGGAGAAGATTGCAGCAGGCGATTTGAATGTACAGGTGAATAATAAGCTGCTTAAGAGTAAGGATGAAATCGGAGACCTTTCCAGAGTTACGATTACCCTGCGTGATGCGATGCAGCGGACAACACTTGAAATTAATCAGAATGTCCAGAAGCTGTTAGAGGCATCTTCTCTGCTTGGAACAGCGGCCGATAATACCAATGGAACCATGAATAAGGTGCGCACAGCCGTAAACCGTATTGTAGAAAATTCTACGGAGCAGGCAGAGAATTCAAAGAGTACCTCAGAACATATGCGGCTGATGGGAGATAATATAACAGAGACTTCTGCTGAGGTGGAGGCATTAAACAGCAATGCGGCATTTATGCATGAATCCAGTGAAAAAGCAGCGGAGACACTGGCAAATCTCCAGCGCATCAATGGCGAAGTAGAGCAGATTATCGGAGAAGTACAGGAGCAGACCAACCGTACCAACGATTCTGTCCAGCAGATTTACAAAGCAACCGCATTTATCGCATCGATTGCAGAAGAGACAGATTTACTTAGTCTGAATGCATCCATAGAGGCAGCCAGAGCAGGAGAGAACGGAAAAGGATTTGCCGTAGTTGCAGAACAGATTAAGAAATTATCTGAGCAGTCCAACCAGTCCAGCAACGAAATTGAAGAGACTGCCATGATGTTAAGTGAGGATTCCCAGAAGGCTGTAGAGATTATGCAGAAGATGCAGGAAATCATTATGAGCCAGAGTGAAAGCATGAAGGATACCCAGAAGGTAGTGGAAGAGGTTGTGGCACAGATAGCCAATTCCATGCAGAGCATCCAGCAGATTAAAGAGACCACAGAGCATCTTGCGAATGTGAGAAATGAGGTTCTGCAGGCAGTTGAGACTCTTTCTAATATAGCACAGGACAGCGTATCCGGAACGAAAAAGACTTACGAAGATACCGAAGAGGTTGTAGATACCTTTAAGCAGGTATACATGAGCGCAGAGCAGCTTCGTGAGATTGCTGACCAGCTGGCAGGAAGCGTACAGTATTTCCATGTGGAATAAGGAGGCACTTCCTTTAAACGGTTGACTTTTCAAATAAATTGTGTTAGTTTTACACCTAGATGATAAACGCAAGGAAGAAGAGAGTACATTTATCGGAATTGTACAGAGAGTTCCAATGAACCGCAGGGTTTAGCTGAGATGGAATCAAGGGTGATAGATGGAAGATGGCTTTGGAGTGGCGGGGCTGAATCCTAAGAGACAAGGCTTCGACAGGACCGCCTGTTATAGCGGGAAGTATTGCAGGATACTTCATGAGGCACATACTGTAAGGTATGTGTAAAATAGAAGTGGTAACACGGATAACACCCGTCTTCTTTCATTAGAAGGCGGGTATTTTTGTAAAAAGGAGAATGAAGATGAGCAGCAAAGGAAAGTTTTACATGACCACCGCGATTGCCTACACATCAGGTAAACCGCACATTGGAAACACCTATGAGATTGTACTGGCAGACGCAATCGCAAGATACAAGAGACTGGAAGGCTATGATGTATATTTCCAGACCGGTACTGATGAACATGGACAGAAGATTGAATTAAAGGCAGAGGAAAAAGGAATTACACCGAAGCAGTTCGTAGACGAAGTTGCCGGAGAAGTAAAGAGAATCTGGGATTTGATGAATACTTCTTATGATAATTTCGTGCGTACTACCGATGAAGACCATGAGACACAGGTTAAGAAGATTTTCAAGAAACTCTATGATAAAGGTGATATTTATAAGGGTTCCTATGAGGGACTTTACTGTACTCCGTGTGAGTCTTTCTGGACAGAATCCCAGTTAGTAGATGGAAAATGCCCGGACTGTGGCCGTGAAGTGCAGCCGGCAAAAGAAGAAGCATACTTCTTTAAAATGAGTAAATATGCAGACCGCTTAATCGAGCATATCAACACTCATCCGGAATTTATTCAGCCGGTATCCCGTAAGAATGAGATGATGAACAACTTCTTACTTCCGGGACTTCAGGATTTATGCGTATCCAGAACCTCATTTTCCTGGGGAATTCCGGTAGACTTTGATCCAAAGCATGTAGTATATGTATGGCTGGATGCACTGACCAACTACATTACCAAGATTGGATATGATGCAGATGGCAATTCTTCCGATTTATTCAAAAAGAACTGGCCGGCAGATTTACATCTGATTGGAAAAGACATCATCCGTTTCCATACCATTTACTGGCCGATTTTCTTAATGGCATTAGACCTGCCACTGCCAAAGCAGGTATTTGGACATCCATGGCTCTTACAGGGTGGCGAGAAAATGAGTAAATCCAAGGGAAATGTAATCTATGCTGATGATATGGTAGATCTCTTTGGCGTAGATGCAACCCGTTATTTCGTATTGCATGAGATGCCATTTGAAAATGATGGAATCATTACCTGGGAGCTGGTTGTAGAGCGTTTCAATTCCGACCTTGCCAACATCCTTGGAAACCTGGTAAGCCGTACCATTTCCATGAGCAATAAATATTTTGACGGTGTCGTAAAGAGTACCGGAGTCACAGAAGAAGTAGATAATGACTTGAAGGCAGTCGTAACCGGCGCAAGAGATAAGATTGCAGACAAGATGTCCGGACTTCGTGTGGCAGATGCGATTACAGAAGTATTTAACGTATTCCGTCGCTGCAACAAATATATTGACGAAACAGCCCCTTGGGTACTGGCAAAGGATGAAGCAAAGAAAGACCGCTTAAGCGAAGTGCTTTACAATCTGACCGAATCCATCGCTATCGGCGCAAGCCTTTTAGCAAGCTTTCTACCGGAGACCGCAGAGAAAGTCGTAGCGCAGCTTAATACAGGACTGCGTGGATTTGATGAGCTGAATCAGTTTGGACTTTATCCAAATGATAATAAAGTAACGGAGAAACCGGAGATTCTTTTTGCAAGATTAGACCCGAAGGAAGTAATGCCGAAGGTAGAAGCAATCCGCGCTGCCCAGAAAGCAGAATTCGAAGCAGAGCAGAAAGCATTAGGCAAAGAAGTTGAGACAGAAGCAAAAGCAGATGCTGCTGTCATCGACATTGAGCCAAAGGAAGAAATCACTTATGATGACTTTATGAAAATGCAGTTCCAGGTTGGGGAAATCATCGAGTGTAAGGCAGTAGAGAAATCCAAGAAATTACTGTGTTCACAGGTAAGAATCGGAAGCCAGGTAAAACAGATTGTATCCGGTATCCGCAAACAGTACACACCGGAAGAAATGGTCGGCAAGAAAGTTATGGTATTAGTAAATTTAAAACCGGCAAAACTTGCAGGTGTATTATCTGAAGGAATGTTACTTTGCGCAGAGGATGAAAATGGAGAATTAGCACTTCTGACACCGGAAAAGGATATGCCGGCAGGAGCAGAAATCTGCTAATTATAAGATTTTCAGATTAGCTATATAAAGAACCCCCGGAAGAACCATATCAAAATGATATGTACCCAGAATCCTGGACACATATTTATGAACTAGGCTGAACACATGGATGCTATCCTGTATTGTACAGGTGGCATCCATTTTGTTTTTGCCTGAATTCTTTTGTTATTATAATAATCTATATATTCTGCAACCGCTTGTGAAAATTCTTCGAAAGAAGAATAGTTTTTTTCATAGCCATAATACATTTCATTTTTTAATCGTCCAAAGAATGTCTCCATAATACAATTATCATAACAATTACCTTTTCGTGACATGGATTGTATAATGCCATGTTCCTGTAAAGCATTTCTAAAATAAGCATGTTGATACTGCCAGCCTTGATCTGAATGAAATATCAATCCTTCAACTGAAGGAAATTTTTCAAATGCTTTATTCAGCATTCTTTTTATCTGTTCAAGATTAGGACTCATGGATAAATCATATGAGATGATTTCATTTGTATTCATATCTAGCACTGGAGAAATATAACACTTTCCCCATGAAAAATTGAACTGCGATACATCTGTGGTCCATTTTTGTAAAGGCAAAGTTGTACTGAAATCCCTGTCTATTATGTTGTCAGCAATCTTACCAACTTCACCCTTATAAGAATGATATTTCTCCTTTGGTCTTTTTCCGGCTAGACCTGCTTCATGCATAAGACGCTGAACTCTTTTATGGTTCACCTGATACCCGCGATTAATAAGTTCCTGGTGAACCCGTCTTACACCATACCTGCGCTTGTTCTCAACAAAAACACTTTTTATTTCTTCTAGTATTTCTTGATTGCGTTCGGCAATAACATCGTTTCTGCTAATCTCAAAATAGTAAGTAGATCTAGCCATGTGCATTGCTTTAAGGAGATATTTTAATTGGTATCCGTTTTCTCTGAGTTTTTTGATGATTGCTGCTTTTTCGCCTTGAGTTGCGCAGCCCATTTTTCTTGCCTCAAGGCGATCCGTTTTTTTATTACTTCATTCTCGGCTTTGATATATTCGTTTTCAGCTCTCAAGCGTATCAGTTCTTCTCGTTCTGATTCTGTTAAAGGTAATGGATTTGTTGACTTCTTCATTCTTGATTCCTTTGTTGGACGTCCTTTTTTACTTTCTACTAATCCATTATATCCTTGTGATTTATATTTGTATACCCATTGATAAAGCATTCCTGAGTTAATACCTGCTTCTATGGCAACTTTCCTCCTTGGTATGCCTGCAATAACTTTTAAAACCAGTTCAAGTTTTTCTTCCGGTGTCCACACTTTATTGAACACCTTATGTTTTAAAACTTCTGGACCATGTAAAT
>ERZ1035006.1932-NODE-1932-length-12638-cov-31.634586_pt1 | contig 12638 bp, 12 predicted proteins | sample MGYA00520694_ERZ1035006 | MGnify/ENA primary metagenome ERZ1035006 (study PRJEB33766, sample SAMN09781746) | gut metagenome | biome: gut microbiome | host: Homo sapiens | place: Madagascar | study: EMG produced TPA metagenomics assembly of the PRJNA485056 data...
AAACTCTTCTTCCAAATATAACTGTCGGATAACTAAAAATTATCACTCACTCCCCCAATACCATCAAACCAACCGAAAATCTTTCCTTGGATGTTTATTTGTGAGAATATCAGTCTGCTTTGCCGTGGAGACATGTGTGTAGATCTCTGTTGTTGTGATAGAGCTATGCCCCAGCATTTCCTGAATATACCGAATATCAACATCAGCGTCTAAGAGGCTGGTTGCAAACGTATGTCGGAACATATGAGGAGTGATATGCAGGTTGATGTTTGCAAGCTTGCAATATTTACGGATCATGCGTCGGATTGATTGGTCGGATACGGCAGTACCATTCTGGTTCACAAAGAATGGAGCATATGGATCCGGGCAGAAAGGCATACAGGATTTGTATTTCCTTAATATGGATAGGACGTTTGCGTTTGTGATTTGCAGACGACGCTCCTTATCTCCTTTTCCATAGATCAGGATTGTTCCGGTGTGCAGGTTAATGCTGTGATTGCGCAGAGAACAAAGCTCGGATATCCGGATTCCGGTCATGAAAAGCAATTCAATGATTGCGGCGTCACGCAGTGTATGCATTTGCCGATAGGGGGTGTCGGCGTTTGAGTGCTGCGAGTATATTTCGGCGAGAAGCTGTTCGATTGTGAGGAGGGGAATCGTTTTCGGCAGAATCAGGGGTTCGCGGAATCGGGTCTGCAGCTTGGTGAATGGTGTGATTGCGATGATATCGCGGTATTCTAAATGATGATAGAAGGCTTTTATAGAAGCAATTTTACGTTTGACGGTTCGAGGCTTGTATAATGTATGTAAAGAAGAAATATATTCCTCAATTGCCTGCGGCGTACGGGAAATGAGTGGCTGATCCGGCAATGTCATATAGAAGTGTCGGAGATCAATGGCGTAGGCTTTGATCGTTTTTTCATCTAAACGCTTGTTGTATTTGCAATAGTCTAAATAGGTCTGGATCAGGCTTGTATCATTTGTCGATTTCATAGAAAACTCCTTTTTCATCGTATTGTAGCAGAAATATATTCCAATATGCAAAAACTGCAGTTCATTTTGCAAATATTGCATATTTTCTAAATCAGTAGTTGTACATGTAGTCCTGCATAAAAACCTCAAAACCATACATACTAGCTTATGTATAGTTTGGAGGTTTTTTATGGACTGGAAAGATCTGTATGATGATAAAAATAAACTCAAAGTGCCTTTGCGGAGTAGTCTCGCTGAGAATAAAAAGGTGTTGAACATATTATTTGATAACTGTGGTGATGTGGTGCAGAAGTCTTTCGCGATGGAACGGGCAGAGGGCATGGTGTATATGCACGTCATCTATATCGATGGATTGACCAATAATGAAATGATTGAGGAGACAATCTTAAAGCCGCTTTCTTACGAATGGCGGGGAAACTCTGCAAGGGATGTCTGGGACAGCATCTTATATCGGGAGGTGCAGACAGCGGATATTGTAGAAGAGACATCGTTTGATAAGATGGTCGGGTCGATTCTGAAGGGAGATACCGCGATTTTAATCGATGGCTACGCGAGAGCCATGATCGTTTCGTCGAAGAAACTGCCCCTGCGTGGAATCTCTGAAAATGACACGGAAGCGGGGATGCGTGGCCCCAAGGATAGCTTCAATGAGGGATTCCGGCAGAGTACCGCGTTGATTCGTCGCCGGGTGAAGGATGCAAAATTGCGTGTGGAACAAGATACGATCGGGGAGCGCACACGGACGGATTATGCGCTTGTGTATCTGGCAGATGTAGCATCCGAAGATTTGGTAAAGCGCGTGCGTGAGGATATGCATCGCTATGATATTGATGCAATCTATGACAGTGGAATGGCACAGCATCTGATGGAAAACTGGTATTCTCCATTTCCGACATTTCAGTCGACAACCAGACCGGACAAAGTGGCGGCAGGAATCACGGAGGGCAGAGTGGCAATCGTATTTGATAACTCGCCGGAAGTGATCCTTGCACCCTGTAATCTGAATATGCTGCTGCAGACCTCGGATGATTATTATAATCGTTGGGCAGTTGGAACATTTGCGCGGATCATCAGGTATATCGCTGCATTTCTGGCGGTGTCTCTGCCGGGATTGTACATCGCGATCACGGTGTATCACAGTGACATCCTGCCGACGAAGCTTTTATATGCGATCGCGTCGGCACGAAGCATGGTGACATTTCCGGTGATAGTCGAGGTGCTTTTGATGGAGTTTTTGTTTGAACTTCTGCGGGAAGCGGGGATACGTCTGCCGGGACCGCTCGGCAATACGATCGGTATTGTCGGGGGTCTGATCGTTGGGCAGTCTGCGGTGGAGGCGGGAATTGTGAGTACGATGGTTGTGATTGTGGTGGCTCTTACTGCGATCGCGAGTTTTGCAATTCCGAACGAGGAGTTTGCATCGGTATTTCGTCTGCTCAAGTTCTTTGTGATCATTCCGTCTGCAATCTGGGGATTGTATGGGTATATTCTGGCGCTTTTAGTGATTGTGGTGCATCTGTCCGGGTTAATGAGTTTCGGAATTCCGTATATGTATCCGGTGGTTGCCGGAAATGGAAAGCGGGCATATGCAAATCAGGATTTTGTATTTCGAGCCCCCATCTCGTGGATGCGGAAACGTCCGATTTTTGCACGGGAAGATGCGAGAGTGCGGTTGCGGGAGGATGTGGCTGGAACTAAGGAGAATGGTGGTGCAGAGCAGACAGGAGAGGGGGAGAAACATGAATCTGACAGACGGTAAGATCTCAAAACGACAGTGGTTTCGTATGAGTTATCTTGAATGTGTAACGATCAGTATGATGATGATTCCCTATATTACGTTGTCGCTTGCGGGCAAATATCATGTGGCAGCGCTTGTGACCGGACTTGGGCTGGTTGTGTTTTATGGTGCATTGATGTTGTATCTGGCGAAATTTGTTCCATGTGGATATATCAATGCGATTCGTAATCATATGGGGTGGACATCTGGAATTTTGGATGTGTTGTATGCGATTCGTTATCTGATGCGCGCAACGTTGATCGCTGTATTTTTCTCTATGATTCTGCAGAAGTATCTGTTATCCAGTTTTTCGGTATGGTGGATTTTCCTGCCATTTCTTGGAATTACATTGTATGGTGCGTCCAAGACAATGGAAGGCAGGGGACGGATGTTTGAATTGCTGTTTGGCTGGATGGTTGTACCGCTTATTCTTATAGTCGTATTCTCTGTATCGAATATTGATATCGGTGCAATCGTGGCAGGTATTACGTCGCAGTCGCGGGTGTCCGGCGTGTTTAAGGGTGCTTATGCGATCCTTCTTGCACTGTCGCCTCTGGAACTGCAGTTATATAGTCGACCATGTGTCAAAGAGAAGGATAAAATGGGCGCAATCCGGCTTTTGCTGTGGATTGTATTTACGATTGTATTTGCATATCTGTTTATTGTGGCGATTCTTGGATATGGCTGGACAGCAAGTGAGACGACAGCATCGTTCAATGTGATGGAAGCTGCTTCTTTTCCCGGCGGAGCTGTTGCGCGGCTTGATTATCTTGTGATGTCGTTTTGGATCATCGGTGTATTTGCGGTTGTGAGTGGGTATCTGCATCAGACGAGGGACTTTTTATATTCGCTGTGTGAGGTGAAGCATAGAAGTGGACGGGTTATAACATTTGTCGTGATGTTCGTGTTTGCCTGTCTCATTGCATATGGCATGCAGTTTGAGTCAGTTGTGAAATATGGCATGCGGTATTTTCTGTATGCGGATCTTGCAATCGGCATTTTGTTTCCATTGATCGTTATGTGGGTGAAAACAAAGAAGCGTGTGAAATGGGGAATCGGATTTGTATGCCTGACCGTGCTGGCGACGATTGGCAGTGTATTGATCGGGAATGAAAAGCTTGGCAGACAATTTATCCAGAATGATTTTACAGCCACCGAGCAGAAGAAGGAGACTCTCGAGCACCGGGATTATGTGCAGGAAATGCAGGTGGAGACTGCGAAGTCCGGATATCAGTTTACGTTTGTGATTGCGGATATCGCCGGGTACGAAGGGGAAAACAGTATTGGACAGAAACTGTACCATGTGCAGGCGGACAGTCTGGAGAAGGCAGCGGACCTGTATCGTGAGCAGGAGGAGCGGCAGTTGGATTTTGGACATATGAAGCAGATCGCTGCAGATATGACGAGACAGGAGATTCACCCGCTTTTGTTGGAGATCGGACATCGTCCGGGAATCTCAAAGTCGATACCGGTTGTGATGGAAACAGGGCAGAAGAAATATATTTTACGGGAAATGATTAAGGCTGCGTATGGAAGGGAAAACTTGTAACCAGATATCAACTTTCGATGGAGGAATTGGTTATGGGTTATAGGATTCTTAAAGGAGCCATGGTTGGAATTTTGATCGGCGTATGTGGCGGTATCTTTCTTACAAGTGTTCTGCATATAGCAAGTGGGGGCAGTGTACGTGATGTGGTAAGTCTGTTCCGTGAGGGGAATATGAAATTATCCGTTGCAGATCAGGGGGCGCTTAATGCAGAGCTGCAGGAGGTATTTGGAGATAGAGATGCAGCGGCATTCGAAAGCAATCTGATTGGAACGGTGGACCAAAATGTTATTGGTGCAGATGTCTATGAGGATGCATTGAAAAGCCCGGAGGATGTGATCGTGCGGTTTCATGTACGTGCAAATAGTGACAGCGAAGCAGATCTGGAGTTAAAATACGCTGTGCGTGATGCGGTACTTTCCTTGCTTGCGGAGGATCTGCAGAAGGCGGAAAATGACAGCGAGGCAATCCTGTATCTGGCACAGAATCTGTCCGCAATTCGCGATACGGCGCGCACAGTTGTGGAGGATGCCGGGTATGCGTATGAGGTGAAGGCATATATTACGAGAGAGGAGTTCCCTATCCGGGAATATGGCGAGCTGGTGCTTCCGGCAGGAACCTACCGGGCGCTTCGCATAGATATCGGTGAGGCAAAGGGAGAGAACTTCTGGTGCATGTTGTATCCGATGATGTGTTACACGATGGACGCGGGTGCAGTTGTTGATTCGGCAGATACAGAGAAGCTTGCACAGGCACTTGATGAGGAAAGCTACGAGAAATTATTTGTGAAGCGGGACACGAAGCCCGGTGATGTCAAAGTAAAGTTAAAGATTCTTGAATGGTTGCAGGATAGATTCTAAGTTGCTATAATATGGGAAATAAATTATTTCCTATGAAAGGCAAAAAACATGAAAAAGAATCTAGCAGTAATATTTGGCGGCCGCTCATCCGAGCATGAAGTATCCTGCGTGTCAGTTGTTACAATTGCCAAAGCAGTAGATCTTGAGAAATACAACATGTTCCTGATCGGAATTACAAAAGACGGTGAGTGGAAGCTTGTAGAAGATATCGCAAGCATTGAGGACGGAAGCTGGAAGGAAAGTCCTGTTTCTGCAATTATTTCGCCTGATACAAAGGGTGGACTTATTATTTCGCAGGACGATATGATGAAGGTACAGCCAATCGATGTGATCTTCCCTGTATTGCATGGCATGTATGGTGAGGATGGAACGATTCAGGGATTGTTCGAGATGGCAGACATCCCCTATGTCGGATGTGGCGTGTTTGCTTCTGCAGCTTCTATGGATAAGTTTTATACAAAATTGGTGGTTGATACACTTGGAATTCGTCAGGCTGTTTATGTGCCGGTGCTGGCAGAACAACTAGAGGATATGGACGAGGTGACAGCCCGCGTCGAAGCAAAGCTTTCTTATCCGGTATTTGTAAAGCCTTCCAAGGCAGGTTCTTCCAAGGGCGTTTCCAAGGCGGATGACCGTGCAGCATTGGTTGTCGCTTTGAAGGAAGCTGCAAAGCATGATTATAAGATTCTGGTTGAGGAGACGATCGTCGGTCGTGAGATCGAGTGTGCCGTTCTTGGCTATGGTAAGGGTACAAAAGCATCACGCGTGGGAGAAATTCTTGCGGCAGCAGAATTTTATGATTTCGATGCCAAGTACAACAATGCAGAGTCTAAGACTGTAATCGGTGCTGATCTTCCGGACGGAAAAGAGGCAGAAGTGCAGAAGGATGCGGTTGCAATTTTCAATGCGTTGGATGGATTCGGTCTTTCCCGTGTAGACTTCTTCTTAGAGAAGGATACGAACGCGGTCGTATTTAACGAGATCAACACATTACCGGGCTTTACTTCTATCAGTATGTATCCAATGCTCTGGAAGGATAAGGGATATTCGATTGAAAGTCTGGTAGAGACTTTGATCGAGATGGCAAAGGAACGTCCATAATGAAAGCAGTCATTGAGTTTGAAAATATAGATGTGGAGACCGGTGAAGTGATGCGCTCGCAGGCGACAGCGCTGGCAAGCATGACCGAACAGGGGATGAAGCTTACCTATGTGGAGGATGTGTCCGGGGATGGACACAAGACACGCTGTACGATGCTGTTCTCCGACAACCGCCTTCGTGTGACGCGGAGTGGCGAATTGAATTCGGACTTCGTATATGAGCATGGCTTAACACATCATACAAAATACGCAACCGGCTATGGTTCGATTCCGGTGACCTTGCAGACGAAGCATTTCCTGCATACGGCAGAGGGTATTGATTATGCGGCAGCCGTTTTGGCAGAGGAATTTTCCTTACGCCTTGCACTGCAATATACGATGGAGATGGGAAATGAACTGCCGATGGAGCGGAAGATGAAGGTGCATGTACATAGTTTGGCGGATTAGATGCGGGATACAAAGTATCATAATGTGTTTTACATAGAAAGTAGGAGGTGAGATTATGCCATATGTATTAAAAGATGAATTACGTGAGTTTATTCAAGAAGTATCAAAATTATTGGGAAATGGCTTTGAAAAGGCAATTTTATATGGATCGTATGCAAGAGGCGATTATAATGAGAATTCTGATATAGATATCATGATTTTGGTTAATTTATCGGATAAGCAGATATTACAATATGAAAATCAGATATTTGATTTAGCATTTGAAATAGAGTTAAAGTATGGTAAAACTATATCACCGATTATTAAGAATATAGATCAATTTGAATATTGGTCAGATGCATTACCTTTTTATAGAAATGTACTAGAGGAAGGGGTGAATGTTGCATAATGGATAAAAGGCAGGACTTATGTAATTATCGGATAGATCAGGCAAAGGAAACTATAAATGTTGCTAAGCTTTGCTTTGAAAATGGGCATTATAAAGATGCAATCAATAGAGCTTATTATGCAGCGTTTTATGCAGTCAAAGCTGTGTTGGCATTAGATAACATTGATTTCAAAAGACATAAGGACGTAGTTGCTACTTTTAATCGTGATTATATTGCTTCTGGTATGTATGAGAAAGAAATTGGAAGATTATTATCACGACTTCAAAAGAAAAGAGAAAACAGTGATTATGATGATTTTTATATAGCATCGAAAGAAGAAGCTGAAGATCAAATTAAATTTGCAGAACAAATTGTCATGAGTATTACCAATAAAATTGGTAGGCGAGCATAAAAAAGAAAAACTGCAAGTAGTGTTTTTGCTACTTGCAGTTTTTTTAATCTTCAGTTGATTCTGCTTTTGAATGTGCTTTCTTTGTTTTGTGTTTCCGCATCGAAAGCCATATGAACAGTACCGTAAGTACCAGCGCGCCAGCCGTAATGATACTGCATCGCACGGTGTCCTCAAACCATACGGATGGAATGAAGAGCACACTCAGGTTGATACTGAAATGCAGGATCATGCTTGCAAGCAGTGTATCCGCTTTGTAAGCTACAAATCCAAGCAGACATCCTAAGATGCATGCGTAGATACCCTGTACGATATTGCCATGATATAGCCCGAACAGCACACCCTGAAACAGGATTGCGGAAGCACCTGGCATGTAGCGCTTTGCATACCCCATAATCACACCGCGGAAGAACAATTCTTCGCCGATTGGGGCGATAATAAATGTTGCAATAATCATCGGAACCGCCCGGTTTACACCGACAGCCTTTGAGACAAGCTCATAGTAGGCTGCAAAGGTGTCCGGAAACAGGGGACTTACTAAACTCAGGATTCCGTCCACCATAATCTGGATTGCAACACCGGCAAGCAATAAAAATGGAGTCCGTATAGAACAGACGCATGAAAAAATATTTTTCATGCGTCCTTTTGTATTATCTTCAGAAATGTTACTTCCTCGATAAAATATACGGTAATACCAGATTCCAAAGCAAATTAGGAATACAATGTGCTGTGCAAGTACAAGATATGCCTGATTCATGGGCTGGTTATAATCCATTTGTAAAATCTTGCCGATCGTATTGTCGCTGTTTGATTTGGCGTCGGAACGCATATTCTTGATAAAAAGAATCGCTACGTCAATAAAATTTAACACATATTGCGCCAAAACAGCGACCAGAAAAGGTGTAAAGGAACCGATAACATCTTTTAAATTTGCCGGTTGCTTCTTACATCTTGTCACTGATCTTCTTCGCTCTTTCTTTCTCTCGACGAAGCTCTTCCTTGGACTTCTCAACAGGTTTGTCTTTGCCCTTGGATTTTGCTTTCTCGAGCATCTCGGTGTTCAACTGCTTCTGCATCTCAACCTGACGTTTCCGCATACGTGTACGCCAGTTGCTCTTCTTTTTCTTCTTTTTTCCAGTCTCTTCTTCCTGAGTCACCTTCTTGCCACGGACGCTCTTTACACTGATGATATAGATTCCGCTGACCATGGCTTTGACTTCGCCCCTGGTTGGAAGTTCATCAAAGATAGCATCGTCACAGATCATGTTCATAATCTGTGGCCCTACTTTAACTTTGGCGATTGGAAGCTTTGCCTTCTGATAACGTTTTGGTGTCTGTTCCATTACCATTTTAGGCAAATTGGCATCTTTTAATGGCAGCATCTTTTTATCGATAATCAGCATATTCATCGGCTGTGCAGCTTCCGCCATCTGTTCTCTCTGTGTATTTTGCTTCTTTTGCAGCTTGTCACCTACTTTGTAGAGCACGAATAAAAGTATCAGTGCCACTACGATGACAATAATCATAATTAACCACCAAGGCATGGTTTAAATCCTCCTCTAAATGTTATTTTTATCGTACATATCCTGAATAAGCTGTGGAAATTCAGCATATCGCTCCTTGCGTTCCTTTGGTGGGAGCTCGCAAGGATAGATTGGTTTTCCGAATTCAATCGTTACGTTGTGGCTGCGAATCCGTCTCTTCGGTGCGGATTCAAGCATCAGATCGGAACGACAGATTGATACCGGAACAATCGGGGATTTTGACTTCTCCGCCATCTTATATCCGCCCTCACGGAATGGCAGGAGTGTGTCAGTTTGATTCCTTGTTCCCTCCGGGAATACGACCATCGAATGTCCCTGCTTCATGTATTCGGTTCCCTGCTTAATCACGGATAAGCCTTGCTTGATATCGTCCCTGTCTAAGAACAGACATCCGATATCCCGCATATAAAGTGGGAGAAGCGGAATCTTTTCCATTTCTTTTTTTGCAAGGAAGCCAAGTGGCTTTCCGATTGCTTCATGATAGATCAGGATGTCAAAATAACTGCGGTGGTTGCCAACGAATAACACTGGCCCATCCTGCGGTATATTTTCTTTTCCGATGACGTTCACCTTGCATCCGGACAGCTTTAATTCCAGACGGAAGAAGCCGGATACAAACCTGCGTGCTTTTTCCCATGATTTCTCAGGATTTTTCTTCCATAATTGTTTCATGTAGAGATGGTATGGCAGACAGAAGAACAGTGCCACCATCAATACGATTCCAACTCCCAATGTCTTCATAGATACACCTCTTATCGTCCAAACATTTTACAGGTTTCATATAATCTTGCTTCGAGTTCATGTGTCAGTGCTTCTTCTTTGTATCTCCATGCCCAGTTTCCTTCGCCGACACCCGGTGTGTTCATACGGGCCCAGGAATCTAAGCATAATACATCCTGCATAGGTACGATTGCCATGTTCGCAACAGAGCCAAAACATGCTCGAATCATAATCCAGCAGATATCATTACCATCGGTTGAGAAGTAGCGGCGGAGCTTGTCTTTGGAAGCTTCATATGCGTGCTTATACCAGCCGAGGGTTGTATCGTTGTCGTGTGTACCCGTATAGCAGACACAGTTACGAACAAAATTGTGTGGAAGGAAATCATTTTCTTCCGGATTCTCAAATGCAAACTGCAATACTTTCATGCCAGGCAGCCCGAATTTGTCACGAAGCTCGATAACCGAATCATCGATCTCACCAAGATCCTCGGCGATAATCGGAAGATGGTAACCAAGCGTTGCCTCTAACTGTGTAAAGAAGTTTACGCCCGGTGCCTCCACCCATTTTCCGTTGATTGCAGTTGACTCGCCATAAGGAATGGCCCAGTATTTATCAAAACCACGGAAGTGGTCGATGCGCAGGAAGTCGGAGAGTGTCAGTTGGTGACGGATACGGTTCAGCCACCACTCATAACCGGTCTCTGTATGCTTCTTCCAGTTGTAAAGCGGATTGCCCCACAACTGTCCGGTCGCTGAGAAATAATCCGGTGGAACTCCGGCAACAACGGTTGGGTATCCTTTGGAATCGAGCTGAAACAGGTTCTGGTTTGCCCATACATCCACACTGTCCCAAGCCATGAAGATTGGTATGTCCCCTACGATGGAAATGCCCTTGTCGTTTGCGTATTTCTTCAAAGTTGTCCATTCATAATAGAACAGGAACTGGATGAATTTGTAGTAGCCCATCTCTGTATCAAGCTTCTTCGCCCAGGATGCCTTCTGCTTTTTGGTTGGTTTCTTCAGGTTATCCTCCCACATGTACCAAGGCATGCCCTGATGATAGTCTTTGCCTGCCATGAACAATGCGTAATCTTCCAGCCAGACAGATGTCTCGCAGAAATTATCATATGCCTGTTTCATTTCCGGATTGTCATGGATGCCATCGGATAGCGACTCATCGTGGAACCGGGAGTAAGCAAGTTTCAACAAACCGGTCTTAAACTCGATTAATTCACCATAATTAATCTGCTCAGGATTCCATGCCGGCATATCCCGGAAGTCTTCATCATAAAGAAGATGCAACTCCTTCAGATGATCCAGGCTGATGATAAGCGGCTGTCCCGCAAATGCTGAGAAAGGCTGATATGGAGAATCTCCAAATCCGGTATGTCCGAGTGGCAGTACCTGCCATGTGTTCAGTCCTGAACGTTCCAGAAAATCAACAAATCTATAAGCTCCGGCACCCAGCTCACCGATGCCGTAAGGCCCCGGAAGTGAGGTTGGATGAAGCAGGATTCCCGTGTATTTCTTTGGCTTTTTACTAGTGCCAGCTTCTTCTGCCATAATATTTTTGTCCTCCTAATTATGTATCTCCTATAAACCAAACTTCATTATACCGAAAAAACCGGAAATTATCTATATAATTTGTAAAGTTTTTCAAAGAGTGGAATGGCTTTTTCAACCATATCCGTTGTCACGCAGTAGGAGATCCGGAAATGCCCCGGACATAAGAAGCTGTCACCCGGTACGATAATCAGATTCAACTCTTTGGCTGCGCGCCAGCAGAACTCATTTGCATCTTCCGTCAATGCACGAGGAAACATGTAGAAAGTTCCACCCGGCTCGACGATTTCGTAGCCGATGCGTGTCAGTTCTTTATATAAAAGATTCTTGTTTGTCTCATAGATTGACAGGTCGCTTGTCTGATCAAGCACAGACTCCACAGCCATCTGTATAATGGAAGGTGGGCAGTTATGTCCGGTAAATCTGGAGATCTGACCAGCCATAAGTACCAGAAGCTTCGCATCCTCGCAGGCTGGGTTTACAGCCATGTAACCGATACGCTCTCCAGGCAGAGATACAGACTTACTGAAGGAATAACAGCAGATCGTATTCTCATATAACTTGGAAATGAACGGTGCGTCTACACCGGCAAATACAATCTCACGGTAAGGCTCATCGGAAATCAGGTAGATTGGATGTCCGTATTCCTTCTCTTTTGCACGAAGGATATCCGCCAGCTTCGTGATCGTGGCAGTTGAATACACGATACCGGAAGGGTTGTTCGGAGAGTTAATCAGGATTGCCTGTACATTTGGATTCAGGGCTTTCTCAAACTCTTCAAAATTAATCTGGAATGTGGTGATATCTGCCGGAATTACAGTAAGCTTTGCTCCGGTTCCTGTCACATACGGAACATATTCCGGAAAGTAAGGAGCAAAAGTGATGACCTCATCGCCATCCTTTGTCACGCAGCGAAGCGCATGTGCCAGTGCACTGGCTGCCGCACTCGTCATAAAGATATGATCCATCGTGTAATTCATGCCAAAACGCTTATTCAAAGAATCGGCAACTGCCTGTCTCGTAGATGGAAGTCCAAGCGATGGGCTGTAGCTGTGCAGCTTCACCGGATCTTCTGTTTGGAGTAATTCAATCATACGATCTGTAAATGCCTGCGGAACTGGAACAGAAGGATTTCCGATGGAGAAGTTGTAGATATTCTCCATACCAATTTCTGCTCCTTTTTTGTTGGCATAATCAAAAAATTGGCGAATGATAGAACCTTTTCCTGTCATATCCTTGTAGAATTCGTTAATCATGGATTTATTTTCCTTTCTTTTTGTTAATTTGCGAAATGTACTTGAATTTGAAT
>ERZ1035006.1937-NODE-1937-length-12612-cov-6.310982_pt1 | contig 12612 bp, 9 predicted proteins | sample MGYA00520694_ERZ1035006 | MGnify/ENA primary metagenome ERZ1035006 (study PRJEB33766, sample SAMN09781746) | gut metagenome | biome: gut microbiome | host: Homo sapiens | place: Madagascar | study: EMG produced TPA metagenomics assembly of the PRJNA485056 data...
TAACAATATCGAATATAGTATACCATAAAAATCAGAAAAAGAAAACCTTACAATTTCAAAAATTTGTTTATTCCGTAAACAGAATTTGCCCCGTCACAACAGGCGGTTATAATTTGTCGCAGATTTTTTGTGCGGATATCCCCTGCAACAAAAATTCCCGACACGGATGTCTGACAGGTTTCATCGGCAATCACATATCCGTTGTCATCAGTTTTTACAAAACCCTTGACACATTCGGTTCTCGGTTCAAGACCTACCGCAACAAAAACTCCGTCAGTTTTCAGAATTTTCTCATTGTCAAGCGTAACCGATTTAACCTTTTCGTCACCGTCAATTTTCACAACATTGGTGTTGTAAATAATTTTGACATTGCCCGATTTTTCAAGCCTTTGCACAAGCACTCTGTCAGCTTTCAATGCGTCGCCCCTGTGAATAACAAAAACCCGTTTGCATATATGAGAAAGATAGGTCGCCTCGGTAACGGCGGTGTTTCCTCCGCCGATTACCGCCACTGTTTTGTCTTTGAAAAAATAGCCGTCACACACGGCACAATAGCTTACTCCTCTGCCCTCAAACTTATTTTCACCGTCAATTCCCAATTTTTTGTGGGTTGCGCCCATGCAGAGAATAACAGATTTTGTCTTAACCTCGCTGTCGGAACATTCAAGGATAAAACCGTCATAATTTTTTCTTATGCCGACAAGGGATTGTCTGACAAAATTTGCACCGAATGACTTTGCGTGTGAATAAAAGTGCTGAATGAGATCAAAGCCTGCAATATCGCTGAAGCCCGTGTAGTTTTCAACCGCATCCGTGAGGGCAATTGAACTGCCCTCGGGTGATGACGGATCAAGCACAATGCAGTCAAGTCCGCTCCGTGAGGCATAGAGTGCCGCCGTAAGTCCTGCCGCACCTCCGCCGACAATTACAAGGTCATACAAAACTCTCACCCGTTTTTTCGGAGATTGCGGAGATTATCCGTTCTTCGGTCTGAACCCCCGACATACGCAAAATTTCGTTGCCGTCTTTAAAGAGCAAAAGTGCAGGAATTCCCGATACACCGTAGCGTTCTGTCAATTCGGGATTTTCGTCAACATTGACCTTGACGGTTTCAAAATATGCTTTGTACTTGTCACCGATTTCTTCGATTACAGGCGAAAGCATTCTGCACGGTGAACACCATTCGGCATAAAAATCGGCAAGCACCGGCTTTGATGATTTTATTAAGCTTTCAAATTCATTTTTCCGTATGTTTTGAATCACAATATCACTCCGTAAATCGTTTTTACTATTGTTCCCGATTTAAGGGTAATTATTATATCTTTGTCTGCGTATTCAAATTATGTGTAACGGCAAACCGATTTTATTGTAAAAAGGCGAAAAAAGTCCCCTCGAAAAATCGAGAGGACTTTAAATTTTTTTAATTTTGCAAATTGCAATAGCAACAAATATTTTTGACAATTTTTGTATTGATTTATTTTAAGGCAATGTCATTCAGAATACAAATTCCTCAAAGCCGAAATTTCTTTGGCATAACCGTCAAGCTCGTTCGGGGTTTCAAGGAAAAACGGAAGATTTCGCAAATTTTCATTATTTATAATTTTCCCGAACGCATCAATTCCGATGTAACCCTCGCCTATTTTCTGATGTCTGTCCTTGTGGTTGCCGATAGGATTCATACTGTCATTGAGATGAATTGCTTTGAGTCTTTCAAGCCCGATTACACGGTCAAATTCTTCAAGAACTCCGTCAAGATTATTCACAATGTCATAACCGGCGTCAAAAACATGGCAGGTATCAAGGCAGACACCGATTTTATCGTTTCGCTCCACACGGTCGATAATCATACGCAGTTCTTCAAAGGTTCTGCCAACCTCCGTGCCTTTGCCCGCCATTGTTTCAAGCAATACCGTGGTTGTCATATCATCGAACATTGCAGTATTCAACGCTGTGCCGATTTGCTCAACCGCAGCTTTAACGCCCTGTCCCGTGTGACTGCCGGGGTGAAAGTTGTAAAGATTATTCGGGAGATATTCCATTCGTTTCAAATCGTCCGTAAGCGTGTTCAGAGCAAATTCACGGGTTTCGGGTTTTGCCGAACAGAGGTTCATTGTGTACGGTGCATGGGCGAGAATTTTTGAAAAATTATTTTCCGTCATAAGTTTTATAAGTGCATTGACATCTTCGATATCAATTTTTCTTGCAGATCCGCCACGAGGGTTGCGTGTAAAAAATTGAAATGTGTTTGCTCCGATTGAAAGTGCATCTCTGCCGATTGCGTAAAAACCTTTTGATATTGAAAGATGAGAGCCGATATTAAGCATATTTTCTCCTTTTGCGTTAATTATTTGCAGTAAGCAGTTTATCGTAAAGAAAAAAGCCTTTCTGTCAAAAGACAAAAAGGCTTTAGTTGGTCGGGATGACAAGACTTGAACTTGCGACTCCACGCCCCCCAGACGTGTGCGCTACCAAACTGCGCTACATCCCGTTGCAACATTAATATTTTAACAAACACTGCGAGCGTTGTCAAGATGTTTTAAAAACTTTTTGAATATTTTTGCACCCTGAATTAAAAAAGCAAAACGGACACTGCCGATTGACAGTGTCCGAAAAATGCTTAATCAAAGATTAATTCGTTAAAATCAGTCTTCTTTCTTCTTTCTTGCAAGGAACATAACGCCTGCTGCTGAAACCATAAGACCTGCCATTACGAAAACGATAGTTGTTTCAACACCTGACTTAACTGCACCTGTGCTTGAAGAACCTGAACCTGATGAGCTTGAGCCACCTTTGCTTGAAGAAGAACTTGAACCGTTGCTTGAGCTGCCGCCTGCTGCCTTGGCACCAGACTTCTTAGCGTTGTCAAGCTTAGTTGTATCTGTCTTCTTACCTGTTGTAGGATCTGTGCAACCTGAGAGAATCTTCTCAACTGCAGGAGCAATCTTATCCTTATCAGCGTTGTTTGTAGCATTGAGCTTATCTGTTACAGCACCCATAACATCTACAGGGCTAACCTTGAGAGTGTCAAGAAGGTTCTGTGTAAGACTTGTCTTAGCCTCATCATTGTAGTAAGCAATGAGGTATGTAGCCATCAATGTTACATCTGATTCGCCCTCAGGAAAAGCAGAACCAACAATCTTACCTGTTGATGTAATCTTCTTTTCAGGACCGCAGTCTGAGTTGTTCTGCCACTTAGCTTCGTTTGCCTTCTTTTCTGAATCCTCAGGGTTTTCAATCTGATTACCTGTGCAATAAAGTGTGTCACCGATGCAGTTGCCGCTCATGATAGCGTTGTATGACTGCATACCTGTGTTAGCACTGAAGATTACACAGTAAACTCTTCCGTCTGACTTAGAGATTGTGTTGCCTGTATTTGAAAGATCATATGTAGCGATACCTGTTGAAGAATCGTACTTACATTTTTCTTTCTTTGACTGCCATGTCGGCCAATCGCCTGTACCGTCAGCTCTCCAAATATGACAGAATACTGTCTTAACATTATTCCAGCCTGACTTCTTAACATCAAACTTAACAACATTGCCTGCTTCAACTTCTGAAGAAGCGTCAGCTGAAACGTCTGATGAACCATCGGCTGAAACCTCGCCTGACTGATCTGCTGCTGCAGCAACAGCAGCGTCATCCTCTGCTTCTGCAGCGCTAGCTGTGATGGCAGCTGAACTGCACATTACTGCTGCTGCAAGAAAAAGACCTGCAATTTTCTTGAACATTTTTAATCTCCTCCTAAAATTGTTCATAAATATCCAAGATAGATTTTCATATCTTAGTACTGCTTATTATACTATAAAAATAACAAAACTGCAATAGTTTTGGTTTAAAACCGTTTTTGTTAATTGCACAAGATTTTATGTAACCGTTTGGCTATTTTCCACAATTCAACCGGCAAGCAAGCCATAAATACACATTAAACGATTATTTTAACATTGCATAAACAGTTTCTTTTACGCTGTCAAGAGCCTCTGAAATCTTCTCAGGCTGTTTAGCACCTGCCATAGCCATATCGGGCTTTCCGCCTCCGTTGCCTCCGGCCTTCTGAGCAACAGCCTTTATGATTTTGCCTGCATTTGCACCGAGAGCAAGAGCCTCTTTACCGCAGGCTGCGGCAAATGTCACCTTGCCGTCATTTTCAGTTGCAAGAACGCATACGCACTTCGGGGCAAAATCTCTTGCCTTTTCGCACATTGTGCGAAGAATGTCGGCATTAGCCTTGTCAATTCTGCCTGTTACCACTCTTACACCGTTTTCCTCCGTTGTGCCTGCAAAAAGTTGACCGATCTGAGCAACGGCAAGCTTTGAATTAAGCTCGTTGATTTCTCTCTGCTGTTCCTTGATAAGCTGTTCAGCCTTCTGAACACCCTCAACAACTGCCTTTGGATTTGCAATTTTGAGTAATGAGCAAACATCCATAATAACAGCGCTTATACCGTTGATGTACTTGAGAACGCCCATACCTGTGAGAGCCTCAATTCTTCTTACGCCTGCGGCAACCGAACCCTCCTGTCTGATTCTGAAAAGACCGAGGTTTGCGGTATTCTTTACATGTGTACCGCCACAGAATTCAACGGAGAAGTCGCCTGCGCTTACAACACGGACAACATCGCCGTACTTTTCACCGAAGAGTGCCATTGCGCCGAGCTTTTTAGCCTCTTCAATAGGCATTTCCTGTGTTGTAACGGGGATTGCCTCAAGAATCTTTTTATTCACAAGATTCTGAACCTCAATGAGTTCCTTTGCTGTGAGAGCCTCAAAGTGAGTAAAGTCAAAACGGAAGTAATCGTCTGAAACAAGCTGACCTGCCTGCTGAACATGGTTGCCGAGAACCTCACGGAGAGCCGACTGAAGAAGGTGAGCCGCTGTGTGGTTTCTTGTAATATCCGCACGGCGCTCTTCATCAACAGCAGTTGAAACCTCTGCACCTACATTGATGCTGCCGCTCTTTACTGTACAAGCGTGAAGGTAAATTGTGCCTGACGGATTCTTTGTTGTGTTGTCAACATCAGCTGAAAAACTGCCAGACTCCATAACACCTGTGTCGCCAACCTGACCGCCGCCTTCTCCGTAGAACGGAGTTTTGTCGAGAACGATGATAGCATTTTCGCCCTCACCGATACTGTCAACTCTCACACCGTCCTTAACGATTGCAAGAACCTTTGAAGTTGACTTGAGGTCTGTGTAACCTACGAATTCTGTATTTGCAACATCCGAAAGGTCTGTTGTGTCAGAAATCCAAGCGTCTGCACCGGCGTTCTTTCTTGCATCACGGGAACGCTTTTTCTGCTCTTTCATGAGCTCACGGAAACGCTCAACATCAACCTTGATGCCTTTTTCCGAAAGAATTTCTTTTGTAAGGTCAATCGGGAAGCCGTAGGTATCGTTAAGCTTAAATGCGTCCTCACCGCTGAGAACCTTAACATCTTCGCTGTCCATAATGCCGTTGAGCATCTTAAAGCCCTGATCAATTGTCTTGGCAAAGCTTTCTTCCTCAACCTTGATAACCTTTGTGATAAACTCCTGCTTTTCCTTGAGTTCGGGATAAGCTGTGAGATTTTCCTTGATAACCGTATCGCAAACCTTATAAAGGAAAGGCTCGTTGTAACCGAGAAGTCTGCCGTGACGAGCCGCCCTTCTGAGCAAACGGCGGAGCACATAGCCCTTGCCCTCGTTTGACGGAAGAACACCGTCACCGATCATAAATGTTGTACTGCGGATATGGTCTGTGATAACACGGAGCGAAACATCGCTCTTTTCATTTTTGCCGTACTCAACACCTGTAATCTGTGAGATGTGTTTCATAATGTTCTGAATTGTGTCAACGAGGAAAAGGTTGTCAACACCCTGCATAACACAGGCAAGTCTTTCAAGTCCCATACCTGTATCAATGTTCGGATGTTCAAGAGGAGTGTAGTTACCCTTGCCGTCATTCTCAAACTGAGTAAATACAAGGTTCCAAACCTCAACAAAACGGTCGCATTCACAGCCTACATGACAGTCGGGTCTGCCGCAGCCCTTTTCGTCACCACGGTCAAAGTAAATTTCCGAACAAGGACCGCAGGGACCTGAACCGTGTTCCCAGAAGTTATCTTCCTTGCCGAGTCTTACCATATGTGACGGATCAACGCCGACTTCTTTTGTCCAAATGTCAAAAGCCTCGTCATCGTCCTCATAGATTGAAACATAGAGCTTTTCGGGAGGCATCTCAAGAACCTTTGTAAAGAATTCCCATGCCCATGCTGTAGCCTCGTGCTTAAAATAGTCGCCGAATGAGAAGTTACCGAGCATTTCAAAGAATGTACCGTGACGGGCTGTGATGCCGACACGCTCAATGTCGGGAGTACGGATACATTTCTGACAGGTTGTAACACGCTTGCGAGGAGGTGTTACCTCACCTGTAAAATATTTTTTCATAGGAGCCATACCGCTGTTGATGAGCAGAAGGCTGTTGTCGTCCTTTGGAACAAGTGAAAAGCTGGGGAGTCTTAAACAACCCTTTGATTCAAAGAATTCAAGGAACTTTTCTCTTAATTCGTTAAGTCCTGTCCACTTCATAAAAAATCTCTCCTTATACAAATTCACAGGGGAATACAATATTCGTTCAAATTTGTTTAAAGTATGCAACCAAGCAAAATAAAAAATCCCATTGTATAAAAATACAATGGGACAGGAATATCCTGCGGTACCACCCAAATTGACGCCAAGCGTCCGCTTTGAGTAATCGTCATATAGATTACATTTCCTTAACGCAGAAATACGCTGTGCTTAATCACACAGAGCTCAGGGGCAGCGCACCGAAACTTCACATAAAAGCCTTGCACCAAAACGGCTTTCTCTCTGAAATGCTGACATCTCGGTTAATCCCGTCACAGCCGAATATTGTAATTCAATTGTAGCAAATAATTTAAATCGGAGCAACACTCTGCTTTGCTTGCAAGGAGCAGAGTTTGCGACAGATTGCAATCAAGTGCATAGGAGCGTCAGCTCCTCAGTATTTCAGCGAGAGATTTGCTCACGCTGAAAGGCTGAATTGTTCCCCACCGTTTTTAAGGTGGGGAACATCAGTACTTAGATTATAGAACTGTTTCTTTGTGTTGTCAATAGCAAAATTCGGGATTAATCACGCTTTTTTCTGATAACCGAGCCTGACGGAACGGGAGCGTTGCATTTCATTGTAAGTCTTTGCATCGGATGCGGCGCACTATCAACGGGCATACCCTCGTCGGTTGTAAGTGATTCACACTTGATTTCAAACGGCACTCCGCTTGGCGGAAGTACATCAAGTGTGTCGCCCACATAGAATTTGTTGCGCTGAGTGATTACTGCGGTTGTGTCGTCAACAAGCTCTTCACACAATGCAACATTGTCATAATGACGGATATATCCTCCGTTGCCCGTAACCTGACCCGGTTCTCTGCCGAAATAGAAGCCTGTGTTGTACTCACGGTGGCTGATTTTTTCAAGTTCTTCCCTTATCCACGGTTTGAGAACATAATCGTCGCCCTCTGCAAAATAATCGTCAACAGCGTGACGGTAAGCGTTTGTTGTAACAGCGACATAGTAAGCCGACTTTGCTCTGCCCTCAATCTTAAAGCTTGAAATACCTGCCTTTACAAGCTCGGGGATATGCTCAATCATACAGAGATCTCTTGAATTGTAGAGATATGTACCGTCACCTGTTTCTTCAACAGGAAAATACTGTCCCTGACGGTTTTCTTCGTAAAGATGATACTTCCAGCGACACGGCTGAGCGCAGTCGCCGTGGTTCGCATCTCTGCCTGTCATATAGCTTGAAATAAGGCATCTGCCTGAAAATGAAACACACATTGCACCGTGTACAAAGCATTCAATTTCAAGCTCTTTCGGAACTTTTGCACGCATTTCGGCAATTTCATCAAGCGGAATTTCTCTTGCAAGCACAACCCTTGACGCACCCATATTGTAAAGCACATTTGCCGCCGCATAGTTTGTTACTCCCGCCTGAGTCGAAATGTGGCGCTGAACCTTTGGCGCATACTTTTTAGCCGCCTCAAAAACACCGAGGTCGGCAATTATGAACGCATCAACTCCGCAAGCCTGAGCATTCTCCATAAATTCCTGAAGATGAGGAATTTCATTATTGCGTGGAAGTGTGTTGCAGGTCACATGGATTCTTGCACCCTTTGCGTGTGCAAGGTCACAAGCTTTTTTGAGCTGATCGTTATCAAAATTCTGCGGTGCGGAACGCATTCCGAACATTTTTCCTGCAAGAAAAACTGCATCTGCGCCAAAGTTTAAAGCGGATTTAAGGCAATCCATATCACCTGCCGGTGACAAAATTTCGGGTTTTTCAAAATTAGTTATCATAGCTTTCAATATACTCCAGATTTGCGTTTTGCTGTTCAAGTGTTGATGCGTAATAAGCCTTTCCCTTGCTGTCATGACAGAAGAAGTAATAATCCGAGCTGTTCGGATTGAGTGCGGCAATTATTGCATCCATACCGGGGTTGCAGATAGGACCGTAAGGAAGTCCCTTCATGTCATATGTATCATATCTGCTCTTGTAGGTACTTCTGTCATTTTCGGGAACATCTTCAAGACTTCTGTACGGATAGAACTTTGTTGAATCAAGACCGAGGCTTGACACGCCGAGACTGCTGTCGGCTGTAAGACGGTTGTGGAGGATTGAAGAAATGTAGTACATATCCTCTTTGTCAGCCGCCTCTGCCTGAATGATAGATGCGATTGTCATAACCTGATCGAGCGAATACTTTGTGTTGCTCTCTTCAACCATTTTCAAAACTGTTGTTTTCTTTGAATATCCGTCAACAGTCTGCTTTTCGTTAATCTTTGTTTCGTAGTTGTTGAGAAATTTGTAGATTACGGATTCTGCATTTTCGTTTCTGTAGAATTCGTAGGTATCTGGATAGAGATAGCCCTCAAGCTTGTAGTAACGCTTGTCCGCATTTGTTTCAGCCTTGATAAAATCAAAGTCGCTGTCAAACTTTTCGGAATTGCAAAGCGAAAGAAACTCGTCCCTGTCGCCCAAAGCACCGTTCTTTTCAAGAGTGTTGGCAATTTCAAGAACGCTTTCGCCCTCGGTAATTGTAACGGAAACCGTGTCGGTTCTGTTGTTGTTACTCGAAAGGAAGTTGATGATTGCCTCGTAGTCCATATTTCTGCGAATTTCATATGTACCCTGAGTAAAATCATCGGCAGACTTTGTGACATTGACAAAAAGCTTGAAATATGACGGCTCACCGATTACTTTATTGTCAACAAGTACCTTTGTAACATCGTCAACAGTCGGATTTTCGGGGATTTCAATTTTCACGGTTGAGGAATCGGTTCTGTTCACGGCAAGCAAATCGTTCATGCCTGTTATTATATATACAGCCGCCATTGCTCCGACAATTAAAACCGAGATAATCCAGATAAAGCGGAAGGTTCTGCGATTATACTTGTTCTTTGCTTTAAGAGCCTTTTTTTCTTCCTTTTTCTTCTGCTTTAAAACCTGCTTTGATTCACGGGCCATTTGCTTTTTGACATCCTGACCGCTGTATGAATTAAGGTTTGACGGTTCATCCTCAGACTTGACGAAATTATCGTCCTCATACTCGCTTTCGTCAATATTAAGTTTAAAGTTTTCGGCTCTTCTGCGACGCTGAGCGTTAAGCTCCTGTTCGCTCATATTAAAATTATCAGGGTTCATAATGTATCATTCCTTTACAAACTCGTTATTTGTTCGGTTGGTATATTTTTCGGTAATCACGGCGTCAACGGGGCGGTCGAACACTCCCGAGGGCAGAGTATGCTCTATACATTTGGAGTAGCAAAGCCCAACGCTTGTTCCCGAAAAATTCTGTAAAAATCTGTCATAGTAACCCTTGCCGAATCCAAGGCGGAATCCCTGCATATCAAAGCAAAGTCCCGGAACGAGACAGAGTCCGTGTGAGAAATCCTCGTACTTTTCGCAAACCTCGGGGTTTGGTTCCATGATTGAAAACGCACCCTTTTCAAGCTGAGAAAGTGAATTTACAAGGTAAAAATCCATTTCGCCGAAATTATTTTTACACTTTGGCAAAGCAAGCCTTTTGCCGTCTTTCAGCGTTGTTTCAAGAATAAGCGAGGTGTCAACCTCAATCGGTGATGAAACAAAGGCAAAAAGCACATCACAGCTTTTGTATTCCTCACTTGCCAGAAAAGCGTTCTGCAAGGCGAGGTCAAGCTGTTGCTTTTTTTCGGGAGGACAGCTTTTTCGGATTTTTTTATATTTTGCACGGAGCTGACTTTTCAGCTCACGAACATTTTTCACAGGCATTGCATATCACCGATAACCTTGTCGGCAGCATCCTTTGATACTGCGAGAGAAACAATTGCGTGACCGAATTCAATTGCACAGCCTGCGCCCTTTGCGGTAATAATATTGCCGTCCGTTACGGTGTGAGTGCCTGTATAGTCTGCACCCTTGAGTTCCTTTTCAAAGCCCGGAAAACAGGTTGCCTTTTTGCCGTCAAGGATTCCGAGATGACCGAGAATTGACGGAGCGGCACAGATTGCGGCAACGATTTTGCCGTTTTCACAGCTATACTTAACAGCCTCAATAACCTTTTCGTTTGCCTCAAGATTGAGAGTTCCGGGCATACCGCCGGGGAGTACAACACCCTGAACATCGTCAAGGTCAATATTATCAATTGTGATATCGGCTTTTACAGGCACACCGTGTGAGCTTGTAACACATTCGCCTGTTACACCGACTGTTTTAACATCAAGCTTTGCCCTGCGCATTACATCAACGGGTGCAAGCGCCTCTGTTTCTTCAAAGCCTTCTGCAAGAAATACATAGAACATAGTAAACTTCCTTTCAGGAAAGAGTAATCCCGATATAGACATCGTCGGGAATTTTATGGTTTTTGTCGAGTGATTTAATCATTCCGCATTTTTGTAACCTACAGTTTTCAAAAAGAGCGTTATCGGATTTGCCCGTAAACACAAACCTTTCTGATTTTGTATTTTCAAGCAAAAGTGCGGAAAGTTCGTTTATATTTTTATAAGCCGAGTAAAAAACATCGGCAGTATTTTCGTTTTCATCAAATACGGCAAAGCAGTCATTCTTATTGATTACCTTTGAGCCGTAAATCTCATAATAGGACCTTGCAAATTCAAAAAAATTCTCATTGTATATGAAAGAATTTTCTTTTGAACAGCCGATATTCAAGCCCTTCTCTGCAAAATTTCCAAGCATTTGTCTTGAAAGTTCACGGCTTTTTACGGTGCAGCTCGGAGCATATCCGAGCTTTGCGTAAAAGCCATACAAGCCGTCATTTGCAGGAAAAAGCAGAGAATAGACATCACCGTTATTCTTTGCGTCATCAAGTGCAAAATCAATCAGCCTTGACATTATCCCTTTGCCACGGTAAGATTCATCGGTTGACGCACCGCAAAGATAATGCGATTTTTCGCCGTTGAGCGTACCTTTTACAAGGTAAAGAGCCGAAACGATTCTATCGTCAACAACGGCACAGCAACCGTCAAAAAGGTCGCTGTCAAAAATCAGGTTAACGGCAGTTACATCCTCGTCAAAACACGAGAGCCACAGCTTTTTTAGGCTTTCGGTATCGGATTTTTCGGTTTTGCGAAATATCGTTTTCATCGTTTTTTCGGTATTGCATTCCAGCGGTCGAGGATAATAACGGGATTGTATGAAAGTTTAGACTTTTTTAGTCCCTCAAGTCCCATATCTTCCTCACGGTTGATGTACTCGTACTGCGTAAGAGTTTTGGCAAATTCGTTGTTGATTACGGCATAAACACCGTCATATTCACGAAGTGCCTTTTCAAAGTTAATGTCATACACCTTGGGTGAAATTTCACTTCCGAGAGTCATGGCAACAGGCTTTGAGTCAACATACAGTACAGCGCCCTTGACATTATATTCGTCTTTGAGGTCGCACATTTCCCTGATTGCCATAATTTCGCTTGAAGTTTCGGGATCGGTGTCATTTTCCGCACACCACAGTTTTGCAACCGTTAATGCATCGGGAATGTTTGAATCCGACAGAGTTTCAAAACGGGTATCGGTGTAGGTTCTGTAAAATTTTGAAATGTGGTTACGCTTTGCGTGAAACCTTTTGCCCGCAAGGGTTGCAAGGTCACGGGAAGTGTAAATGTAATCCTGATTTTCGGGTGAACGGACATAATCAAATTTGTCGGGAAACATTGTTTCAAGCATTGCACGATTGCCGTTTGTCAGCATAACAATTTGCAAATTGCCGTTTCTCTCCTCGGCATCTTTGAAAACCTCTTCAAGCGCACCCTTTATATTTTTGCCTGTAGGCATACAGTAACCCCAGACGGACTCGTCGGGATTACAATACACCTTGACAATTGTATCATCATAAAAAGCAAATTTAATATTGTATTCGTTTCGCCAAAGATAAGCGTTCAAAAGGTTGGTATCGCAACCCATGCACTCATCATAATCGTAGTATTTTTTAAGTTCGTTTATGTCACTTTGCTCAATTTTTTTAAAGCTCAGCATAAATTTCAGCCGCTACCCTCTCTATCTCTTCCGATATTTTTTCTATACTCTTAATCTCTCCGTTTTCACAGCAATTAATAACCT
>ERZ1035006.1938-NODE-1938-length-12603-cov-7.026458_pt1 | contig 12603 bp, 10 predicted proteins | sample MGYA00520694_ERZ1035006 | MGnify/ENA primary metagenome ERZ1035006 (study PRJEB33766, sample SAMN09781746) | gut metagenome | biome: gut microbiome | host: Homo sapiens | place: Madagascar | study: EMG produced TPA metagenomics assembly of the PRJNA485056 data...
AAAAAGATGATAAAAACACTTCAGGCAACTGTCGATGCTGCCAATAAACGGGAAGCGGTTCTCACCCAGGAACGGGATAATCTGAAAGAAGAGATAGACCTTCTCCGAAAAAAACTGTTTGGCACCTCCAGCGAAAAAAAGGACTCTCGATATTCCAGGACAGTTAAACTTTTTCAACGAGGCTGAACTGGAACAGGATCCGGAGGCTGCAAAAGCAGAGGATCTTGAAGCAGTTCTTCCGGAAAAAACAGCAAAAAAACGAAAAGCAAGAGCTACAGATGCTGAACGTTTTAAGGGAGTTCCTGTTGAAAAAAAGTATCTGGAACTTTCTGAGGAAGAGAAACTCTGCCCTGTCTGTGGTACCCCGCTGAAAGAAATCGGGGAAGAGTTTGTCCGCCGGGAACTGGTTTTTGTCCCTGTAAAACTGAAAGTATATGAATACTACAGTAAGAACTATGAGTGTCCGCAGTGCAGGCTTCAGGATATACCTGTCATCAAAAAAGGAAAAGATGGCAGAGCCCATATGCTTTATGGAATGGCTTCTGCCGGAACAGTTGCCTGGGTAATGTACCAGAAGTTTTGTAATGGTCTCCCCTACTACCGTCAGGAAAAGGACTGGAAACAGTATGGCGCGGAGATCACCAGAGCTACTATGGCAAACTGGGTGATCCGAAATTCCGAAGCGTTTTTTCTTCCTATGTACGAATATTTCCACAGGAAACTTTTGGAACGTGGATTCGCGATGGCAGATGAAACGCCACTTCAGGTTCTGCATGAACCGGAACGCCGTGCGCAGACAAAGTCATATATGTGGCTGTTTCGCAGCGGTGAAGACGGAGGACCGCCTATTATCCTCTATAAATACTCGGAGCCCCGAGCCGGGGACAATGCTGTAGATTTTCTCCACGGCTTCAATGGTTATCTGATGTGTGATGGCTATAGCGGATACAATAAAGTACCGGATGCCAAACGCACAGCCTGTTGGGCACACATCAGAAGATATCTGACAGATGCCATCCCCAAGGGAAAGGCTCTGGATTATACCCAGCCATCCGTACAGGGAATGCTGTATATTAACCAGCTCTTCTATATGGAAGATGTGATCAGATCAGAGTATTCTTCCTTCGATGCTATCAAAAAGGCACGTCTTGAAAAAGAAAAGCCGGTAGTAGAAGGCTTTTTGTCGTGGCTTGATCAGCAGAACCCTACCCGTGGAAGCAGAATGGATAAAGCTGTCACCTACATTCAGAACCGCCGATCCTATCTTTCCACCTATCTGGAAGATGGCCGCTGCAGTTTTTCTAATAATCTCAGCGAAAATGCGATCCGCCCGTTTACAGTAGGCCGTAAAAACTGGCTGTTCTGTGATACACCAAACGGAGCCCAGGCCAGCGCTATCGTGTACACAATGGTAGAAATGGCAAAAGCCAATGGAGTAAACGTCTATCACTATCTTACTTATCTGCTGGAAAAAGTGCCCGATGATAGGATGAGCGATGATGAATTAGAACTTCTGGCTCCATGGAACGAAACCGTCAAAGCTGAGATCGAACGTCGTGCAAACGAATCAAATCAATCATATGTGAATTGTCAAGGTGCTCCGACTATTGGGAAGTAGTCGGGGATTTTTTCTATCATACCTAAAATTTAAGCGCTTACGAAGAAACTGAATGAGAAATGAGAATATTTGAATTAAGTTTTGCAATTCTAGGTCGGAAATTGTCGAAAAATATCGATGGATATAGTAAAAATGGGGGATTATAATAATAACAATAAGACATGACTAGATAGAAATAGCAAGAGGGCAAGTTGCAAATAGAAAAAATTATAAGAAGGAGCAAGTGCGGATAATTTTGATAAGCACGAAAGATGATATGAAAATGAAATACACGTTGGAAGAACACCTTCGTCATGTAAGTAAAAATCATGACACAAACCACAGTTTAGAAAGTGTATATGATCTACAAAAAAGAAAGTTAACAAGATACTTATCTTCCGTAGTTACAACGTATCCAACATATAGTACACATGATACATGGCACGCAGCAAATATAGTTTCGGCAATAGAAAATATTCTTGGAAAAGAAAGAATAAGAAAATTGACAGGTATTGATACATTCCTAATACTTATGTGTGCTTATATGCATGACATAGGTATGTTATATACAGAGCAGGAGGTGCGGGAATTATGGCAAACAAAAGAATTTCAATCTTTTTTGATTGATTATCAATCAGATAGTTCTCCGATTGGTAAAGCTGCGAAATTATTATTAGATGCGGAAGAAAAGCTAAAAGAAGAAGTTGCCTGGCAGTTAGATATAAAACAGGCGATTACTGTGGTCTTGATGGAATACTTTCGTCCACAGCATGGGAAGCGCATTCAAAAACTAACAGATAAAGCGAATCAGATAGGTGAACTTTTATGTGTAGAAGATTCTTTTTTGCCAAGTCGAATTATAAAAATTATTAATAAAATAGCTATGGCTCACACGGGAAGTTTTGAAAATATGTTAGATGAACTGGTTATGGTGGACAGCTTTGCGGGAGAAGATTTTCATCCGAGACTGGTTGCATGGTTATTACGTATAGGCGATTTGTGCGATTTAGACAATGATCGATTCAATAAGATAGGGATTGCTACTTTTGGTACTTTGCAAGATGATAATTTGGCGCATTATTTCAAGCATTCGTCAGTCGAGACTCTTTATATTTCTAATGATAAAATACAGATTATTGCGAATATTGATCGAAAAAGGTTAGAGCAGGAATGTGCGTCAGAATGGATGAAAGGAGACGCATGTGAGAATACAGAAGAATTTAGTCGCAGATGCATGAATGTGTATCAACAGACGATAAGGGAACATGTAAACTGGAAAAGTTGGATGGAGAGTGAAATTAATTCCGCAAAACTGAATGTAAATAAAATATTTCCAAAGCATTGGAATCGAAAAATACCAGAAATTGAATATAAAATTTTGCTGGGTGGAAAAGAAATATCTTCAGGCAATCAAAATTTGAGATTTTCATTTTCTCAAGAGAAAGCATACTCCCTAATTGAAAATATCAGTATTTATCAGAATAAGGGACTTATTTTTCTGCGTGAACTAATTCAAAATGCTATAGATGCATCCAAAATTCAAATTTGGAGAGAGATTAAAGAAAAAATCCCTCAATATAAGTATGAGGTGTCACCTTTTCAAGTGGAAAGGATGTTCCCTGGTATTTTTGCAAGATATATGATTCGGGTTTGTTTGAAATACCATGAATCAACAGATTGTGTTGATTTTTCGATAGAAGATTCTGGGATAGGAATTAGTGTGCAGGAATTTCAGGAGCATATTTTAAAAACGGGGAATAGTTGGAGGAATAGAGAAAAGTACAAAAAGGAATTTGAGAATATGCCGAAATGGTTGAGACCGACGGGCGCATTTGGAATAGGGCTGCACACGGTTTTTACTGTCACCGATGAAATGAAGATATATACAAAGTCAGATCAGGAAGAACAAACAAATGAGATGATGTTGTATTCAGGGAAGAAGAGCGGATATGCATTTTGCCAAAGTGCGGAGGAGGAGCGTGCAAGGGGAACAAAGATTTCTTTTTCGTTTCAATTGAATCACGCTCAAAAGGAACAATGTTTTGGAAAAACAGATAGTTCCTATTTGAGCGAGTATGAAAGTGAATATGAGGCGATGGCAATCGATCATATCAAGGAGTATTGTAGGACACCAATAGTGCCTATTTCTTTTAATGAGGAGCGGATTTTGGATGGATTGGTGTCATCAAAAGAGTGTAATGAATTGAAGTATTTTAATGGCGGAGAAGTAGAAGGGGATATAGCAACTGATAATCGATTTGAATATTGTTTTGGAGATGATTTTAAAACAATTATTATATATGATAAAAGAAATAACTACTTAGTAAGGTTTAGAATAGCTTCTTATGATAGATTTGAACAGCGCTGTGGGATTTCTTTTATGGGAATGTGTGTTGAGGATAAAATAAAAACAATGGACTATGTATTACGGTTTGATTATATGGATGTTCTTTCAGGGGAGGGGAGTGATGTGATCGATGCAGCCAGAATGACGCTTACCTATGATGCCAAGGTAAAAATACAAATCGACATAGAAGAAATGATTGCATTTGCAAAAGATTGTTATTTGAAATTAATGGTGGAACAACGACAGAATGCAGATGTGAAAGCGTACAGAGAACAAATGCGCAGTCTTGCACATGAGTATTATGTCGAGAAAAAGACGAAGGTTGATGTGTGGGGGGGAGTCTGTCGGAAAGAGCCAATATTCTTTTCGATGTCAGATGCATGGTCAGTAAAAAGTGCAAAAGACCAAGTGATGTTGTATTTGATGTGTCTCAGCTTTGTGGATGAAGTGTTGAAGATAGATATTCAAGAGTTTAGAAAAGGAATGGCAAAGAAGAATATAAAAGCTTTTGAATTTTTAGATTATCTATTAACAAAATGGAAGGCAGATGCAGAACTTTTTTTTCAAATAGACATTAATAAGATCACATCAAAGATACTGGAACACTATTGTTATATATGGGGACATATTATTTTACAATTTTGGTTGGAAAAACAAAACATAAGTCGTGACGATGAAGGATGGGAAGCATCAATAACAACAGCGTTTAAGCGTATGTTTCCCACTGTGTCAAAATGGAAAACAATAGGAGATATTTTCCAGCAAGTTTTAGAAATGATTCTATTATTTAGGGGAAAAGTAGGTAGGAAATATAGTGTTGATTTTGTTTTGGAGCCGGTGTTACTTTCTGGCTCAACGATAGTTTTTGAGTATAGGGACAATGTTAGTAGATATGTAGAAAATAAGATGATGAAATTAGAAATCGCGCAGCCATATGGGTTGATATTGCTGGACATACCACGAAATAGAAGTGTCAGCAGATTGGAAAGAGAAGTGTGGGATCTGTATGTTAGGGACAGCATATATGGTATGTTTCGGTATGATATGGTAAGTCCGGATGCTGTTGAAAAGATATTGGATGAAAAGTATGTTATTAGTACTGAGGAAAATAGTGGGTTAACATATACTTGTATTCCGGTATTGAAAAACTATGAAGTAACTGCATTAGAAAAAAATAATTATAGTTTAAATGTTCGATTGGAACCAGCTGATACAGGTAAACGTGGTATACATGCAACAGAAACGGAAAAATGGGAGATATATAAGAGATTCTGGAGCTGTATTGATAAGGAATACAAGCCAGCATTGGATAAGTCGTATGTGAAAATTCCCGGGTTCGATGAGTATAGCGAGATAGTGGAATTTTTTACGGGATATACTCCATGGTTGGATATAGACTGTCGTTATGCAGCAATTCCGGCATGGGATTACTTGGGTGGTATCAAAAGTTTTATGGATTATTGTAATACAAATGCATGGGATGCTTCGAGATGTTTGCAAGAGATTATAGACAGAGATTCAGATCGAAAAGTAATTGATTATTTATGCAGAACGAAAACAAATGGCAGTGGGGAGGATCGAAAAAGGATAGAAAAATTATATAGAAAATTATTATTAGAACTATTTACGGTATTGGGATAAGGAAATATGGAGTTCCTGAAAAGTGGTCGTCAGCTAAATTGTGCGCAGTCAAATTTTTTCCACGCTATATTAGCTGACGATTGCAATTATATGGGATTTGATGTCTCCGGTTATCATTCCTTTGAATACATGCGAATCTCCCAAAATTCTATTTGGTTCAGGATTATGTTCGTATTGCCAATAAATTCTGTTGTATAAGTAGGCGTTGGAATTAAACTTGCAATTTTGAGGGTCGAAAATAGTCGGAAAGAATCGATGGATATTGTAAGAATGAGGGATTATAATGGAAACATGGGGAAGTGATATGTTGCTATGTATATTAATAGCAAACTTATTAGATATATCAGGAACGGTGAATTGGGTGAGTTTGGCAATATCCAGCTAATAAACAGTTCTGATAAAGGTCGCGGAAATACACTTCAGTCAAGTGGTCAAGCTACAGAACGCACATTAAAAGGTCGTAGTATCTGAATTGTATTGAACCACGATATTAGAAGAAAGGAAACGTGTGATAATTAACTTCCTAATTATCATACAAGATAGCAAAATGACAATATTGCGGTACAAACTGAATGGGCTGAGTGGAGTAGTTATCAATGGTGAAGCAGGGTATGTAGACATAGATAATCCCTATATATCGCAAATTCGATTGGAGGATGATTTCAAAATATTAGAAGTTGTCTTGAAGGAGAATATATTGTATTTTGATAATCAAGAGCAGATTGATAATGCGGTATATGGGATCTTCTTCAATATTTTATTAGAGATCCAAGGTCATATTGAATGCCCTGAGATCGTCAGAACGAAGATAATTGGTGAAAATGATAAATTGGTTGACAATAAGATATATATAAAAAATTTACCAGTTGATGCTAGAATTAGCTTGCATGCAGATGCTGTATACGAGAGTATTGTTAGAGATAATTTCGTTAAAAATGCTGAGGTGGAATTGCAACTTGTGCTTGCTATGCTGCAAAATAAAAACGAGATTGTGACATTCCTGTCTTTGTATGACTATATAAAGGAAAAAATACGGCGGTTGTATTATTCTTCAGAGAAAAGATCGACTCAAGAACAGGTAACAACGTATCTTCAAAATCATCAGGCTGATTATGGGGAGGATTTGATGTTTGTTGTTGACAATAAAGGGAGAACTGTGGATTGGTTGACGTATCTGAGAAATGAAATTAGTCATGCCACAATAAAAAACAATGTGGAAGAGTATAAAAATTTAGGTAAAAATATTAATAGCGGAACCATTAGACTGGCGTTGAAGATTATTAACAATCTTCTGATGGAAGAATACGGGAATGATTGATAGTGCAGTATTCTATTCGGAAACCTTCGATTGGATTCACATATGAGGAGTTACTAACATGACCAATAATATACTCGACTTGTTAAATGTAATAGCATTGATCATATTAGGTATCGGATCGTTGATACAGTTATTGGATACCATTGGTTTATTCCCAGCAAAGATTCGGAATTATCTGAGGCTGAATCGGGCGAAAGAAACCATAGATGTGTTGAAGGAGTATGGCATAAATCCGGATCTATATAAGCGGCACAATATTGCGATCGGTATACCACGGGATTATTCAAAGGACACCGTTGAAAATGATACCAGAAGAAAGCTGGAAGAGACGAAGATAGGGATCAATGTGTCGGTTGGACGGACCAGGAAGACGAAACTGTCGTATTACATAGATCTGATTGGACATACCTGTGAATCAGAATGCGCCGTGGCATATGCGCGGCTGTTGAGCAGTTATTGGGCAGATGTGATCGAGGATGCCAGTATCGTGCAGGATCTACATATAGATTTCATTGTCACTCCCAAGTCAGGAAGTCCGATTTTGGGATATGAATTTTCTAAGTTGTTGAAGCTGCCATTTGTATTACATGAGGATTCGGATCGCTTTGATTGTGCACAGGATGATATGCGTAAGCGGTTTGATTGCGCAGAAGTTCCCGCAAAGGGCAGTCGGGCGCTGATCGTAGACGATAGTACGACAGGTGGTCGGATGGTATTGAGTGCGGTAGAGGATCTGAGAAAGTATGGTTATGATGTATCTGAGTGCCTGGTGGTTTTTGAGCCATGCCAGAAGGATGCACGCAAAAAGCTGCAACAGCAGGGCATACAACTGCTATCTATCTGTAAAACGCATGAGGATTGATGAATGTTAAATTTTATATATGGATCTTCGGATCGGATCTTTCTGAACACTTCGATCGGATGTAATGCTGGTTGCAGTTATTGTTACCTTCCCAGGCTTGGTATTAGCGGCAATGACGCTAGGATTGCGGCAGAGAATTTATTGGAAGCATTGCGGGAAGTGACCTATTTGAAAGAGGGACGCAAAGGAAGCATATTATCATTGGGCTGCTATTCTGAATGTCTTGATAATCAGAATATTAGTGAGACATTCCGGTTATTAGCGGGGTTGATGCCGCTTGGGAATCGGATACAATTAGCTACAAAGCAGAGATTATCGATGGATCTGGCGCGGTATATAGCTGAAAATAGGCTGTATAAGCAACAGGTGACATTATATATCAGCATGCCTACGATTTCTGGGATCTCAGAGCTGGAACCGGGAACGGTGAGCTATGAAGATCGTGTATTTAATATAGAATTATGTGAACAGTATGATATCCCCTGCGTGCTGTATATCAAACCTTTTTTACCCAATATCACAGCGAAAGACCTCCCGAAGTATATGGCATTGGTTCAAAAATATCAGTTGCCGGTTGTGGTCGGAAATTATTTGTGTGATGGAGATGAGGAGAACGTAGCAGATGTGGGAGAGGGGTTATTATGTGATTGTGGTGCAAGTGATGAAAAAGAGAATTTTATTTCAGAATTGAGGAAATATGCGACAGTGTTTGAACATAGTACGGAGGCTATGATAGGCGTAGTATAGCTGATTTATTTGTATAGAAATTTGGTAGTCGAGGGGAATACGATTAACAAAACAATTCAACTAAAAAAGGAATCTATTTAATCAAGTATGGTAATACGGTGACAAGGCAATGCAGCCGCTGTATACGATATGGGTAGTGTGAAATATTTAAAGAGAAAGCGTTCTGTCTTGGAAAATGACAGGGCGTTTTTACGTGTACGGTGAGATGCAGAAGTAGTTTGAGTGTAAAGAGAAAAATCAACAAAAATTTTAAATTTGACAAAAACCGACAGAAAATTACAAATGGATGTGGTATGGTAAAAAAAGCGGATGAAGTAGTTGAAAATATAGGAAATGGAATGATACATGATGAATATGCTTGGAACTCCGGAGATAGAGCCTAAACTTCATTGGAATAATAGTTCGAATGTTCTATGCAATTATATGAAGGAACCTGAATATTTGGAAATGATTTTGAAAAATCAAGCGATTATTCCACGATATGTGATAGAATCGTTAGATTACTTAAATATACAAAATCTTCAAAAAATTGCTTTTCCAATGACATGTTTCTGTGATATACCGTTTACAAAAGTTGGAAACCATATGACTTCCTATGGAAGATATGGAATTGCATTGAGTAAGCAGGAAATCATTCAGAAATTCAAAGTGCAGCCAATTCATTATATGAATCCTCAGTCACCTCTTGTGGCTGATTTCAAAGAGGCGTTTGTTTCCTATTATAGGAGCGAACGACGTGTGCATCAAGAAGATCAGGTGTTGCTTGATTATATATTGAGTACGTTGCTCTATATGAAACCTATTTCAAAGATTGAAATAATAGATGGAACGAGCCGGCCGTATATCTTTCAGGATGAATGTGAGTGGCGTTATATTCCAACAGACGGTTTTCCATCATCAATACCGCTGCTGATGAAAGAAGATCAGATAACAGAGAAGGGAAAAAATGCTTATTCGCATGTGCTTGAAGAACATCCGGAAACATGGATTAAGTATGATTGGGAGGATGTCAGATATATAATTGTTCCAGATGAGCCGGCATTGGAACGAATCATTAATGTGATTCGACAATTGCCAATAGATGATGTTATAAAATATATGCTGAGTTCCAGAATCGAAATAAGTAATAGATTTACGGAGGATTTATTATGATTGCTGATTTTTACAGGACTTTTGCTGAGGTGCCTGATAAGGGAAGTGATATACCACAAGAGGTCTTAGATATTTTGTCGCAAGATTTACCTTCAAATTTTACATATTATAAAAATGATGATGGGGAATATATGGCTGGACCGAGTCCGGAATATCTGACAGAACCGATGATTCTTAGGGTAGATATTGATGAAAAATTTGTTGCTGAAAATTTAAAGAACATTCCCAGGGATAAATGGGCGGAATATATTTACCGAATGCAATTACGTGTACCAGTAACAAGTGTACGAATAGGAGATAAAGATAAACAGATCCCGATAGAACATACACTGGGAAATCCACTTAGAGGTTACGGTGAAATAAAAGAGAACTTTATGTATCCAGAGCCATTTCCACCTGCAAGGGAGATGGTATTTGAGACAATAGAAGGAGACAAAATTTTTATTCATGTAAAGCGGATACCGCATGCTAGTTTTGATGAGATATTATTTCAAAACATTGACTTTCCGGCGCTTAAGATCCAATTTACATTAGCGGATAACCGTATAGATTCTAAAGTGAAATACACTTGTGTGCCGCAGAAGGCAACCACAGTATCAGATGCTGTAGCAGCAATTCATATATTTAATGGGTTCTATAATGGGACAGTAAAGATTGATGGACAAGTTCTGGGAGAACCGGTTTTGAGTGACTTGGAATATGACAAGGAGCGTTTTGAACAGTTAGAGGAATTCTGGACAACAGCCAGGAAATTGGAAATGAAATTGGGAGTAGAGTTTATTCCAAGCGCAGATTTTCCTACGGAAGATGTGGTATTTTTTTCAGAACTGGAACGCTGTTTATTAGAGGATAAATCTGTTGAATGGGAGCATCCCTTTGATCATTTCCATGTCAGTGGAATGGTTATTAAGGAAGGAAAGATTGAAGATCTCTTCGGAGAGCATGTTATAGACTATGTGTTTCAAGAAGGACCTATGCATGCGACATTATTAGGGGCAGAATTTTACCTATATAGTCAAACACAGATGACAAATATGATAATGACAAATATTGTGTGGGATGATGATGAAAAAAAGTCTGGGGAAATTTATGTGTCAGATCCATTAGGGAGTAAGTGGAAGTTATCTAGAAAATATATGACGAAAGAGCAGATGGAGAGCTTCAGATCTCAAAAGTCAATGGAAAACACATGATTATATGAGAAAGGTCGAAAATAGTCGAAAAGTATTGATGGATATTTGAAACCGTATACATTATAATACAAAGTGTGATATGGAATGGGGCGAATCTCTTGTTTTTGGCTGTAAGAGTTATGGGCTGTAAATCTATTAATGTTGAAAGGGGATATGCAGATAAATATAAGAAAAATGTATGTCGGTATTATTGATTTTATGTATTTTTACAGGGAATATATGAGAAAAGAGGGGGCAAAAGATGGAGTTTTTACAATCTGAAAAGTGTATAAAAACAGATCAACTTAATATTACAGGGAATATTATGACATGGCAAGGTACCATGATACAGCTTAGCAATGTATCTTATATTACAACACAGAGTTTTGATGCGACTAAATTTCCATTGAGCGGGCTTGTGTGCATAGGGGTAGGAGTCGTTGTTTGGCTTTTTAAAGTGTGGATTGCGCTTCTAATTATTCTATTAGGAGTAGCGGCTATCGGTGCATGGTATGTGGAAAATCAAAAACGTGCACAATTAAAAATTCTTACAATATGTATGAATTCGGGTAAAAATCTACAATTCATATTTAGTGACTGGATGTTTTTAAATAGAGTTTTGGCCGTATTAGAGAAAATAATTATTTCTGGGGGGATTGGTAATCAGAATATATCAATTGATCTCAGTGGTAGTCAGTTTAGCGGAGATGCCCATGTATTAAATAATCTTGGAATTAAACAATAATAGAATGGAGTTCGTATGGGAATAAAAATAAATATGAGTAATGCAAAAATTGGTGGAAATACACAGGTGCTTAATAACGCACAAATTGCAGGAAATGCTGATGCTACTGTTGAAATGAATGGGATAGAAGTTCAGGGAAATGCGGCAGTTCTCAATAATTTAAGGATAGACCCGTTTCTTGATGAACTACAATCTGCTGTAGATAGAATGGATCTGGGTTCTCCTGAATATAGGAGTATGAGGCAAATTGTAGAGTCACGAGATAAGGACAGGGACACTATTCTTGGAATGATTGCGAAACATATAGGCATGTTTTCACAAGGTGTATTGGAAAATGTCTTGGCGGCATATATTAGTCGAGGATGGTAGAAAAACGTAAATCGCAATAAAGGATAAAATTATGAAAGTAAAAGCTGAAATTTAGAAAAACACTTTAAGCGATAAAGGAGATTGGGAAAAATTTCTTGAGTATGAACATAGGATTCTCTACATATTTTTCAGTTTTGGCGTTAATTGTTAGCATTATTATTGTATTGGCTGAAGACATAATGTGCAAAAGGTTGGTAGAGCTATATAGTATTGGGATATTGATTTTAATAGTGATAACAATGATTGTGGTGGGGAAGATTTTGGAGAGAACTAAAAATGATATAGGATTTGCAAATAGTTATGCATGGGCAGTACCTTCTTCTGGGGGCTGTCCATACTTGCATTATACAGAAGTTTTAAGGTATGTTAATAAGAACAGACCATGTACTCGAAACCTCGTTTGTAGCCAAGCTGGGATATACATTCATAGAATATCTGCCAGTTGATATTTAGGCATCCCTTCTTTTTAAAATGTCCTTGACAAGGGGTATACTTTAAATGCGGATATGAAGATTTGTGACTTGAAGGAGTTCCATTCGAAGGCAGAGCATTATTGTCCGTATAGGGGATAAAAGATATTTGAGACTAACTAAAAATAAGTAAAACAGGAGAATACTAATGATAGAGAAAACTGTTACGGGAGAATTATTGAA
>ERZ1035006.1941-NODE-1941-length-12595-cov-6.505343_pt1 | contig 12595 bp, 7 predicted proteins | sample MGYA00520694_ERZ1035006 | MGnify/ENA primary metagenome ERZ1035006 (study PRJEB33766, sample SAMN09781746) | gut metagenome | biome: gut microbiome | host: Homo sapiens | place: Madagascar | study: EMG produced TPA metagenomics assembly of the PRJNA485056 data...
TCGCCCTTGGGGAAGGACAGGGTCCAGTTTTCGTTCAAGGAAATGATCTCTCTCATTGATACGACTCCTTCTCAGTTTTTTCTCTGTGTGGGTCTGCGGCGCAGACCTCGTTGTGAGATTAGTATATCACAGGAAGCCTCCGGAACGTTTGTACAAAATCGCGTCAAAATAGTAATATTTTGTGAAAATTCCAACGACCGGCCCGCTTTTGTGCAGAAGAAAACGGCCCCGGCAGCTGCCGGAGCCGTTTTCAGGCCTGCATCAGATCCCGCATTCGTCCAGGATGCCGCGCAGGGTGTCTGCGGACTTCTTGAGATCGGCGGATTCCTTCTCGCTCAGTGCGATGGGGACCAGCTCTTCGAGGCCGTCGGCACCCACCACGGCGGGCATACTCAGAACGACATTGTCCACGCCGAAGTCGCCGTGCATCATCGAGGAGATGGGCAGGATGGACTTCTCGTCCCGGATGATGACCTCGCAGATGCGCTTGACGGCCATTGCGACGCCGTAGTAGGTGGCGCGCTTCTTCTCAATGATCTCGTAGGCGCTGTTCTTGACCTTCTCTGCGATGTTCTCCTGCGACTGGTCGTGGTTGTAGTGGCCGCGCATCTCGCAGAAATCGTCCAGCGCGATGCCGGAGACGTTGGCGCTGCTCCAGGCCGCGATCTCGCTGTCGCCGTGCTCGCCGATGATGAAGGCGTGGACGCTCTTGCTGTCCACGGACAGGTGCTCGCCCAGCTGATACTTCAGGCGGGCGGTGTCCAGCACGGTGCCGGAGCCGATGACCCGGTGCTCCGGGAAGCCGGACAGCTTGATAGCGGCATAGGTCAGGATGTCCACCGGGTTCGCCACCACCAGCAGGATGCCGCGGCATTCCCGCTTGGCGATCTCCGGAAGGATGCTCTTGAAGATGTTCAGGTTCTTGTGCACGAGGTCCAGCCGGGTCTCGCCGGGCTTCTGGCCTGCGCCTGCCGTGATGACGATGATGGCGGCATCCACGATGTCATCGTAGGTGCCGGCATAGATCTTCATATTGCCCACAAAGGGGATGCCGTGGCTGATGTCCATGGCCTCGCCTTCGGCCTTGGCGTGGTCTGCGTCGATCAGGACGATCTCCGAGAACAGCTTGCTCTGCATCAGCGCAAAGGCGGACGCCGAGCCGACGAAGCCGCAGCCGATGACGGCGATCTTGCGTAAATTGACGTTGTTCATAGGTTGCTTTCCCTCTTCTGCCGCCCACGGCGGCTCCATTCATTCCAAAACCTCTCCCGCCGGGAGAAGCTGCCAGGCGAAATCGTTAAACTTTTGCCAAGCTTGGATACATTACCAGAAATCACGGCATCTGTCAAGTGCAGGCGCAACGACGCTGCTGCTTTTTTACAGGATGCCGCACAGCCTTTGAAAATATACCCGGCAGTCGCAGAAGAAAACCAGTTGACGGAAAGCGGGAACTTTGTTATAATAATAGGGCTATCAAGCGGCTCTGGCAGCTTCTGCCCGCCGCTCTGAAGCGCGAAGTGAATAGGGAGATGTATCGAAGTGGTCGTAACGAGAACGACTCGAAATCGTTTTGTCCCTAACCGGGCACGTGGGTTCGAATCCCACCATCTCCGCCAACGAAAGGCACCGGCTCAGGCTGGTGCCTTTTTGTATTTCTAAAACCACTCGCTAGGCGAGTGGTTCGATAAAGATTTTATCGGTGAGTAATGAAGCTCAAACGAAGAATTTTGGAATAGTGGAAACTATATTGTATGAGAGCTAATTAAAGTTTGCGAGCTATGAAGCTCGTAGAGCGACTCAAAATCAATAAAAGCGCACTTTGCAAAATTCCAGAAGAACCTAGCAGATAATTCGTTGGCAACTGATACTGTCTATCTTGTGCGTTTGACGCATAGTCAAGAATAGAGGGCTATGCCCGCATATGAAAAACCACCAGCTAGGCTGGTGGATGTTTATTGCTGAAGCCGATTTTTCGGGGCGGCATTGCTGCGCATGCACCGTTTTCAGGCTTTTGCAGGCGGTTCCTATACACCCCCAACTTTTGGCTTTACACCGTTTTCAAAAAAGAATGCTTGCAGCCTGGCTGTTCAGCAGGCAGCTGCATCATTCCCTCAATGTACGGCGTAGGCTGTCTTGGAAAAGTTGGCTTGAAGGACGCGCTGGAATGTGTTAAACTAAAATAGATTATATTAACTTCAGAAATGGAGGGCTTGCAAATGCCAATGGGCAACGATCTTGCACAGTCTGCAGAAGAACAAAATATAAAAACGATCCGTATCCTGCGCACGACACAGACAGCGGACGCTAAGGAAACTATCAAAGAGTTCTTCCGCTTTATCGGCTGTCTGGTTCACGACATTCCAGTCCAGGTGGAAGAGAAAAGTGCAGGGGACGGGGCACATGCCTTTGCGCAGATACTGAACGAGCCGACAAAGCATGACGTGGATTTAATCCTGACGACAGAGTGCAAACCTTGGCTGGTCGCGCTGACGGAAAATGCACAAAAGTGCTTTCCGAAACGGAAAATCATCGGCATGTCCTTTGTACTGGATCAGAATGTTGCGTTGCTTGGAAACACGCAGCTTATTTTGCTGGACGATACAAAGCAAGCTAAAATACGACGTGTCATAGATGTACTGATTGACAACATCTGGAATGATCCATCAGATACCAAAAAGCAGACAAGTCTGCATCAAATCAATGAACTGTATTGCCAGTGTGAATTGTTCCACTATCTGCAGATGAAACGTACCTTCCGCGTTGCCAATATGAATGAGGTGCTTCAACTTGGTGCGGGTCATTACGATATCCCCTATAAGCCCTACATTGACCGAATGCTGCGGGCGTTTTATGGGTTTCGGGTAAACCTGATTGCCTTGCAGCCAAAAACCGTATATTCAATTTATGCGGCCACCAATGCAGCTCGAAAAATACGGGAGATCTATAGTGTATTGTCAGAAAATTCGGAGTATCGGCGCAGAGAGGCAGTACCAACCGTTGAGGTAGGTAAGCTGCTTCGGGAACTGAATGGCATATATCAGCGTGACCCGAAGTATGCCGGCATGTACTATCTGGCGGCCTATCTCTGTCAGAGCGATGAGAATCGGATACTGGATGCGTATAACTATTATAGACAGGCAAGAGAACTGAGCTTAAAAGAGACCGATGGCTTTTATGCGTTTGGCATCTATCAGCTGGGTCATTATCTCGGAAAAACACTGAGTGAACCAATACTTCCGCAGCAGCTTTATCAGGAGGCAGAAGCCAAGAACAGGCGTTGCTATCAAGCAGCTTTTCAAATTGCCTGCTGCTATACGGTACAGGGGCGATTTGAGCAAGCCGCAAATGAATTTATAAAGGTCATTGCAATTTTGTCCAATGGGTTGGAACTGCAAGAATTGCCGATAGACCTTCCCTGCCAGAAAAAGGCAGCAATCGATGATTTTTATAGGAAAGGTTTTGGAGGCTGGGAATATCTTTCCCTAAAGGAAATTCAGTATCTGTATAAATCCTATATCTGGCTGGCACAGATTGCTATGAATCAGAAACGGAGGCGGGAAAGCGACCAATATGTACGCAGGGCGCTCTCGGCAGCGATTGCCTACTGGTGTGCACCGATACTGCAAAGATGCTGCGATTCCAGAATCTGGAATATAGTGCGGATGTTCCACGTACAGGGTTTGCCGGTTCGTGCGCTGTTTATTACGCTTGATCGAGTTACGGCTATTACCGGAACTACGGATATCTTAAAAGCGCAGATTGAAGAAAATGTTCTGCATTATCAGGATATGTACAAGAAAGAAGAGTCCTTATCCACACAGTAAAAGACATGATTTAAAAACGGAATCAGCTGGAGGACGTTAAGATGGGTGAGCAGAATCAAAGACAGACCGAGAAAAGGACGGAAGGGGTGTTTTTGTATGACGCACTGATGAAAGACACCTATGTTCTGGAAGAAAGTCAGGAACCGGCCTTTGCAAAGCAATATCGCCGAGCAGCAGCCATCGTATGTGATGCTGTGTACAAGGCTGTCAAAGATGCAAACGAACAGGCAGACCACAGAGAATCACACCAGTGCCATATAAACAATCTGATTCCGGTCATCGGTGAGCGCGGCACCGGCAAGACCTCTGTTATGCGATCATTTTGCCGCGCTTTGAAACTCTATACTGGCATTACCTTAGCCCCAGATCCAGTACTTCCCTTCTACGATTTAAAATTAGATGAGCAGGTGCGTCAGAGCATTTCGAATGCGCATTTTCTGGTGCTGGATGTCATCAATGCCAACGAACTGAAAGGGCAGGACGATATTCTGGAAATCGCCCTTGCCCGAATGCAGAACATCCTGAAACAGGAGGCAGGGTATGGAGCGCGCGGCACCTCGCAGGGAAGTCTGGAAGAACTGCGGCGGCTATTGCAGAAATTTGAGACACTGTACCGGAATCTGCGGTATCTGAACAGCCAAAAACGTGATTCAATCCCAGAGGGAGAATCGGCGCTGCGTGCGCTGCAAAACCTTTCCAGCAGCCAGAGCGTGATCTGGGAGTTTGAAGAACTGGTTGAAAGCTATCTTGATTATTTTGACCATAAGGCACAGAACGAATACCATATGCTTGGCCAAAAGAGTTTTCTTGTCATTGCACTGGACGATGTGGATTGTTACACCAACAAGGCAAGCGGCAAAAATGCTTATACGCTGCTGAAGGAGATCTACGAGCATTTAACGCTGCCGCGTGTGCTTGTGCTGATGACGCTGGATGAAAAGATGCTGCGCAACAGCGTGGAACGATACATGGAGTCGGCCTTTGAGATGGAAAGCCGCTCACAACAGCAAATACAGGCCAGCCAGCTGCTTGCCAAAATTCTGCCGACCTATCACCGGATTTATACGCCCAATTATACATACAGTGTCTGGACGGGTGCAGGGAACAAAAAGCAACAGATCTATGTCCGTCTGCCTAAAGCGATTCAGCAGGAGCTGATGCTGACAGAAGAACCGATCCCGGCCAAAAAGTTGAACCTCTGTCTGCTGGCAGAGCGCACAGGCGTCTATTTTGATGCATTGGGGAAAAAGCAGCATTTCTTTGAGCAACGGAACATCCGGGAACTGCATGACTTCCTGTGCAAACTGGATGAGCTGGAACAGCCGAACCAGCCGGATGCCGCAGAAAATGAAACGATTCGAGAAGAAAACCGTCGGCGGCTGCTGGAATATCTGAACGATACGTTCTATGTAGAAAAACTGAGCGGCAAGGAACAGGACAACTACAAAAAACTGCTGCGCTTTTTCATCGACCGCCGCAGTATAGAACTGTTGGAATGGATACGGAAGAACCGTGGCGATCTGGAAGAAATCGAGATGGCGGATGGCACCAAGGAAGGCACGGTGCTACATGTCGGAAACAATAAAGAGGATCTTTCCAAGGGATTTTACTACAGTTATGGAGAGCTGAGCTATAATCTGTATCATGCGACCCGGGATGGTAATTATTCCAAGGAGATGATCCACTGCATTCTGGCACTTTACTCTGTGGAACTGAATCAGCTTTATAGCTGTGTGTGTGATATACAGACAGACTACGCAGACCGGAAACAGGCTGCAGAGCAGCTGAAGAAATTTATCGGGCCATCGGTGACAGGCCGTTGGCTCAATCAGATGCTGCCTAAGGTCGATTTTTACCACAAGGATAATGTAAGTGGAAAAAATGAGTCATTCCCGACCAAAGACTGCTGGGCCTACAACAAAACCGGTCTAGATGAGCTGGTTGTGTTCAAACGTCCTAAAATGACCAAAAAGGAAGATGTGATGTATCTTGCCAGTGCGGTGGAAATGGTACTGATGTTTTTTACCAATCTGCCGCAGAAATATGAAGGAAACGAATGGCCTACACTGCAAATTACGGCTGTCGGAGATGAAATTGAGATTAGCGCAAAGAGTTCCCGGACACTTTGCTTTAATGTGCTGAATTTCTGCGTAAATTCGTTCCAATGGGAGTCGTATTTTGACTGGGTGGATGGGTTGCTTGCAGAAGCATTCAAAAAATATTTCAAGACTAACAACAACTTGAGAGCAGCTGGTTTTGACTTGATAGCAGAGCTGGAAAAAGAAATAAAAGAATGTTCTGTTTTGCGCAGCCAGTATAAAGAGTGGGATGCGCAATATGGTGCGTTGGCACTTCCATTGCAGCAGTTTGACCTGACCTATAATCTACTCAAGCGGCTGGCAGACGATACGGATGATATGCCGGAGAAGATTCCGGATTCAGAGATGCTCAAATATTGCAGTTGGCTATGCGGAAAGATCTCGCATCGGTTACGGGACGAATCGAATGCCTACGGAGGAATTTTGAAAGATGGTGGCTTTGAAAAAATCTTTGAAAGCTGCCCATTCGTGGCTCGGATGTTGGCATTGAATGCCGACAAGAATTATCCACCGCTGTTCCCAATCATGGAATTGGCAGAAGAAGAGAAAAAGTGTGATATAGATATTCTGAACAGTTTTTTCCAAAAGGTTGCACAAAGTGCATCGATTCGGGCACGAAATAGTTTTATCAAGAATCCAAGTGGCTCAGTGGCAGAAAAGGCAAAAAAAACACCGCAGATGGAAACCATCGCAAAAGACCTGGACCTTAGTTCGAACGGTGGGCAACAGGAGAAGCAATAATGGAGGAAAATAATTCGTTCTTTCTGCAAAGCCTTGCCCGGCTGAGCAGAGCGCTGTTCTGTCAGGTCGATTCGCAGGATATTCTGAATGGAGTACTCTTTTTTGACGATATCTCGTTTCAGACGGCAGCGGATTATATGATGCTGGACCCGGATACTTCGCTGCGCTATAGCCGGATGGAATGTCGCAAGACTGCCGAATTTGCAGCGGATTTTGTTTATGAGCGGCGAAAGTGTCACTTCTCCGGGCCGCAGGAGATCACGGGATGTCTGTCAGCCTTTTCAATCCTGATTGTGCTGGCAGAACTGCTGCTCCGGCCGGGTGAACCGGTGGTCTGCCGATACGAACAGCTGATTCCGTGGCGGCAGATCACAAAAATGCTGGGCGAGGAACTGCCGACAGCAGCCATGTATGCACAAAAGGACTTGGACAACGGCATAGCTGGACGAAAGAACTTTGACTGGGCTGCTGTCATCGGCCACGATAACCGCCCGCTGAATGCTGTGATGGAGCGGGGTATTTCGGAGCACCACTTCCACCTGTTTTCCTCCCTGCCGTATTTTCAGGTGTCGTGGGTCAACCTGATGAATGCAGTGAACTGGAACTATTATCTGGATAACCTGCGGCGCATCGAGCAGCAGAGCAAGGTCTGGCAGAAGGATGATTACATCGCAGCACTTTTGAACCAAAAGGCGGAGCGGACAGAAACTTCAACGCTCATCCTGCACCAAATGCAGGCGGCATTGATTCGAATGTATTTGTTCCAGCGGTTGTATGAACCGGCGCCGTATATCCAAAAGCCGCCTTTCGGCGGGCTGGATCGGGTCTACCGCTTGCTGCGAAATCCGGAACTGCTGCAGCTGACAGCAGCAGAGATCCAGGATGAAATCGCCTTCTGGCAGGATACGCCAGGCGAGGATTACGCGTTGAACCAAACGGCAAACAACAGAGTTGAAGATGCCCGGCAGTTCCGTGGTGAACGCTGGTTTTTGTATGCCATGTTGAGGGATATCTACGCAGAACTGCACAGCCGCAAGCTGAGCCGGGAGGAGCATAACCTGTTTTATGCCTATCTCTGCTTGCAAAATGAGCTTCGTGCTCAGATGGTGCAAATCAACGGCTATGTGGGCTTTGATAACTTTCAGGCGTATGAGCGTCGGCGCGGCTACTTCTTCCCGCCGGATGCGGAATCGCTGTGGCTCAGTGCGCGGCTAGCCGTTCGGGAACCGCTGCTGAAAGCACCGTATCTGCGGGAGTTGGAGGTGAGGATATCCCCCTCTGATACGGCATTAGGAAATTACCAGTGGATTGCGCAGCTGGATCAGGCCATTCGCGGGTCGGATGCATTGCCGGGCAGACCGGAATCGCCGGATTTGCGCAACCGGTATTATTACGTTTATCATTTTATCAAGCGGCCGGACCGTACCACAGCGCGGCTGTCGGCTGTCTGTCAGAAGAACGAACTGCAATTGCAAGCACAACAGTACCGGCATGAGGAGCTGCGCAGCAAGCTGGAACGGCAGGCCAAAGCGCTACTGGCGTTCCGGGAAACATATCCACAGACGGCCTGCCGGGTGCATGGCATTGATGCTGCCTCGCAGGAGATCGAGTGCCGCCCGGAAGTGTTTGCACCTATTTTTCGGATGCTCCACGCGCACCAGCCTGCCCCAACCTATCCGATGGCTCCGCAGCTGCCACAGCTCAGAAAGACCTACCATGCCGGTGAAGATTTTCTGGATGTCGTGGACGGTCTGCGTGCCATCGATGAAGCCATTCACTTTCTGGAACTGGGATACGGTGACCGTATCGGACATGCAATCGCACTGGGTATCGATGTGGAAGAATGGTACGAGAATAAACAACAGCAGATCGTGCTGTCCAAGCAGGATTATCTAGATAATCTGGCATGGATGAACCATGCGCTGACACAGTATCATCTGGAATGCGCTGATACATTGCGTGAATTTTTAAAGAGCGAATTTGACCGCTATTTTCATGAGGTATACCAGCTGCATGGAGAAGCATCGCAGGATCTGGAGACCTATTACAAGGCATGGTGCCTGCGCGGTGACCATCCTTCCCTGTACCGCAACGGCATTTATGAAGCACCACCTATCCCGGTGGATGATCTTGACCGCTGCCGCACCAATTTTTCGTTTCCACAGCCTTTTTCGGAGCGGTATATCCAGGAGAGCGCAGCGCTCTATTACCAGTATCACTATGATCCCTTTGTAAAATTGGCTGGAAAGACGCAGATATCTGTGCGAGTACCAAAGATCTACAGCAATGCCTGTGCGCAGGTACAGGCGTGTATGCAGCGGGAGGTGGCAGACCGCGGTATTGCAATAGAGACGAATCCTTCCTCCAATGTGCTCATCAGCACGTTCCGCGAGTATCACAAGCATCCGATCTATCATTTTTACAATAAGCATCTTGTCCATGGCACAGAACAGGATACCTGTGCGCAGTTGCATGTATCCATCAACACGGATGACAACGGCGTGTTTTTTACCAGCATAGAAAACGAGTACGCCCTTATGGCTCGCGCGACTGAGCTGATTTTGGATGAGGAAACGGAATGTCCACGCTACAAAAAGGCAGATATCTACGAATGGCTGGATGATATTCGGAAAATGAGCAATGAGCAGGGCTTTCCTGGAGGAATAAAATAGAAGAGAGGACAGAGCATGTTTAAAAAACAGAAGGACTATCCGCTGAAAGAAATGGAACAGCGCATTCTGGAGGAATGGGAAACCACATGGAATGGGACGCAGAAAAAAGATGACAAAAAAAGTGGAAAGGCTGATGCAAATAATCCAAATAAAATGATCCTCTATCTGGTGCGGGAAAATTATAAGTTCTTTGCCCGCAAGGCGGCTCAGAACCAGCACAATAATTATGCACAGAAGAATCGACTGCTCTATGGCATCGGGGCTGCGCTGATCGTGGAAAGCATTCTGCTGCTGCTGCTGACGGTCTGCTGGGAAGAAAAGGGGTGGAGCATCAGCAGCCTTGTAATGTATGTCGTTTATTTCAGTGCTCTTCAGGCAATGCTGTTCTATGCAGCAGGCAAAAAGATCGTCGTAGACAAAAAACAGGAGACATGGGCGCGTCATGCCGATGCACTGGGAATGCTGCAAGAGGCTATGACTCAGTATATGTGGGGACTTTCGCCTTACGAAGGGCTGAACGATGAGGAAAAGCGGAAAATGTTCGCCCAACGTTTTTTGCGAATCATAGCGTTGAACCGAAAGAAATTCGTAAAAAATATGGAAAGCAAGGAAGCCGACTTGACGGATCTGCTGGAAAAGCTGAAACTGACCAAACTGTAAACACATAAGCTATAACAGTTTTTATAGCAGTTTGCGTTTTTATAGCAATTCAACTTTTTAATGCAACAGCAACAGCGTTGAATTGCTATAGTTGGAGATTACACAAATCCAAAAGATTATTCTGTCAAGAATAATTACTTGAAGAATAATCTTTGCATCTAAACAAACAGGACTGCCTCACATACATTGCGTTGTGGAGCAGTCCTATTTGCAAATTGTTATATGAGAAAAATCACATCAAAAGAAGATGGGGATCTTCCTGCGCAAGCTGCTGCAATTCTTCAGAATAACCACTGATACAGAATAGAGCAAAGTATTCGTCTCGATTCGCATTCCCCAACGGAACGACAGCGGCTTTTTCTTTCAGTTGGTGCAGTTCCGACAGCTGCATCGGCACGTTTTGATGAAACTTACACTCTCCAAAGATGATTTTGCTTCGATCGGTGGTATCAATGGCGACAATGTCGATTTCGGTATCCTTTCCGCCCCACCAACGACCAACACGGTCAAAGAGAAAGGGCAGTTTTCCTTGTGCATTCAGCTCCCACATTTTTTGTCTGCAAATATCTTCGTAGACATAGCCAACATGATTGGGGATGAACCCGGTTTTCAGCTTCGCCATTGCGATTTCTGCGTGGTCGCTTTCAATGAAAGAACGCAGGGGGTAAACAAATCGGAACCAGAACGCAAGAAAATTATCTTTAATGCGGTATTGCCCCTTTTTGCTGGTTTCAATATTTTTTTCGGTGGGAGGTACTTCTCGCTCCAGAATATCCAGATCGCACAATGTTTTTAAGGGCTTTGACAAACTGGTGGCAGGCAGCGACAGCGCAGAAGCAATATCAGATATCCTCATATTTCCAGAGGCAATCGCACGGATGATGGAAAAGTAACTTCCAACATCCTGAACCTCCTGCCGCAGTAAAAATTCAGGTTCTTCATACAAAAAGCTCTGAGGAGTCATCACATTTTGCAGAATGGCGGTGTCAATATCGGCACATGGATGAAATAATTCGATATACTTTGGAACGCCGCCTGTGACAGCATAATATAAAATGCGGGTCTGTTCATCAAGATCGGGGAAGAAGCGGTCGTAATAAGCGTATGGGATCTGCTTCAACCGAATCTGTCCTGTTCTACGGCCATACAAAGGGCTAGAATAAGAAAGGGTCTGCTCCATCATCATGTGAACCAGAGAGCCACAAAGAATCACTTCTACATTTTTGTTTTTCAGGAGGGTATCCCAGATTTTTTGAAAAACAGAGGGAAATGCTTTGTCTGCCTTGCCCAGATACTGAAACTCATCCAACACAATTACCAGTTTTTTATTTTCCTGAGCAGAGAGAAGAACGGAAAAAATCATCTCCCAGCTTGCATCGACTGCACTTTTCAATAAATCGTTCTGGAGAAAATCAGCAACTATCAACCGAAAGGCGTTTCGGTTTGCCTGAATGCTTTCCTCCGTTGCCAGATAATAAAGAGACGGCTTCTCTTTACAGAATTCTGACAATAGTGTGGTTTTTCCTACACGGCGGCGACCATAGAGAACGAACAAAGAAGATTCCGGCTTTTCATAAGCGGTCTGTAATACGGACATTTCCTGCACACGGTCAACAAAAAACATAGCGGCTCACCTCACGACTGATTTGATGACAGGTTCAGCTTCATTGTACGCTCCAAAGATTATTCTGTCAAGAATAATTACTTGAAGAATAATCTTTACATCTAAGCAAGCAGGGCGGTCACACAAACTATAGTGGAACCGCCCTGTAAGAAATCAATATGTAATGGTCATTGCACCTTCATGGCAGTCCTGTGCATAGGTGCGGAGCAGATCAAGGTGCTTTGAGGATTTTCGGACGATAGTCGTTGCGCGGTCACCGGACATAAACTCAACGACTGCAAGCCGTGGAATCGTCAATGTGCCACGAATTTTGAATCCTACAAGGATCTTCTGATTGCACCATCGCTGGATGCTTTGTGCAGAGTAGCCCGTCAGTTCCGAAACTTCCGGGGTTGTCAGCAGATCATCACATCCAACCGTGAGATTTTCCCATAGGGTATACAGCCCTGTTTTTTCTGGCTCTGTAAAATTGAAGCGGATGATCTCTGTGGCAGGCTTGTCCGGGTGCCGCTTGGAGCAGCCGTTCTTTCCGATATAAAAGCCCGCTGGCACTTTATACTTTTCGGGGTTATCTTCACGGTCACACAAGTAGGTGATCACATCGTGGGTCGCAATATGGTATTTGCGTGTTTTCTTTCCTGTATTGATACACGGAACGAGGCCGGAATCCAGAAGGTACTTGGCGTGTTGCTTGTTGATGCGGGCAACGCGATAGAACTGGTCTTTCGTCATTCCGTTGGGATAATCTTCGAGTATTTTATAGCACTCTAACAGAGTCCTCATGTTCATCCATCCTTTGCTGCTTTGGTTTTGTCAGCGTCAGAAGCAACATATTGTATGGATGGATTCTGGCTCCCGGAATCTCTCTCGCCCGTTCTCTCCAAAGGGCGTAAAATCTCTCCCAATTCTCTCCAAAAGGCAGATTTTTCTGCGTTTTGGAAAGTGGGTTCAAATCCGCATGGAGCCTAGTGATTT
>ERZ1035006.1944-NODE-1944-length-12573-cov-4.644352_pt1 | contig 12573 bp, 10 predicted proteins | sample MGYA00520694_ERZ1035006 | MGnify/ENA primary metagenome ERZ1035006 (study PRJEB33766, sample SAMN09781746) | gut metagenome | biome: gut microbiome | host: Homo sapiens | place: Madagascar | study: EMG produced TPA metagenomics assembly of the PRJNA485056 data...
CGAGGCGTGTACACAGCAGTAGTCAAATTCGATACCCTGACCGATACGGTTGGGGCCGCCGCCCAAAACGACAATCTTCTTTTTGTCGGTAGGCGCAGCTTCGCACTCGTCCTGATAGGTCGAATACATGTAAGCCGTCTTCGTTTCGAATTCGGCAGCGCACGTATCGACGCGCTTATAAACGGGATGCACGTTCAGAGCTTCGCGCTTGGCGCGAACGTCGGCTTCCTTAACGCCCAAAGCGGCGGCAAGGCGCTTGTCGGAAAAGCCCTTTTTCTTCAAAAAGCGCATTTCTTCAGCCGTCAGGTCTTCCAAAGAGGTGCCTTCCACGCGCTTTTCGATGTCGATCAATTCCTTGATCTGAACGAGGAACCACTTGTCGATGGACGTCATTTCGTGGACTTCGTTGACACTCATGCCGATGCGGAATGCGTCGCCCACATAGAACAGACGTTCGGGACCGGCTTCGCAGATTTCGTGCACGATTTCTTCGCGATCGGTCGTCATCGGAGTCAAACCGTCTTTGCCGGTTTCAAGACCGCGCAAGGCTTTCTGCAACGATTCCTGGAAAGTGGAGCCGATGGCCATCACTTCGCCCACGGACTTCATTTGCGTGGTCAAGCGATCGTTGGCCTGCGGGAACTTTTCAAAGGCAAAACGCGGCACCTTGGTGACGACGTAGTCGATCGTGGGTTCAAAGGAAGCCGGCGTCTGGCCGCCCGTAATGTCGTTTTTGAGTTCGTCGAGCGTGTAACCGACGGCCAACTTGGCAGCGACTTTGGCAATCGGGAAACCCGTTGCCTTGGAAGCCAAGGCCGAAGATCGCGACACGCGCGGGTTCATTTCGATGACGATCAAGCGACCGTTCTTGGGATTGACGGCAAACTGAACGTTGGAGCCGCCGGTATCCACACCGATTTCGCGCAACACGGCCAAAGAGGCGTTACGAAGGAGCTGATATTCGCGATCGGTCAAAGTCTGGGCTGGCGCCACGGTGATGGAGTCGCCCGTGTGCACGCCCATCGGATCCAAGTTTTCGATCGAGCACACGATGATGCAGTTGTCTTTCTTGTCACGCACCACTTCCATTTCGTATTCCTTCCAACCGAGAAGGGATTCTTCGATCAGAAGTTCGTGGGTGGGAGACAAAGCCAGACCGCGCTCGCAGATTTCCAAGAATTCGGGCATGTTGTAAGCGATACCGCCGCCGGAGCCGCCCAAGGTAAAGGACGGGCGAATCACGGCCGGGAAACCGACCTTGGCCTGCACTTCAAGGGCTTCTGCCATGGTGTAGGCAATGCCGGAGCGAGCCGATTCCAAGCCGATTTTGTCCATGGCTTCCTTAAAGCGCTGGCGGTCTTCGGCCTTGTCGATGGCGTCCGGCGAAGCGCCGATCAATTCGACGTTATATTTCTTCAGAATGCCTTCGCGATCCAAGTCCATGGCCAAGTTCAAGGCCGTCTGGCCGCCCATGGTCGGCAAAATCGCATCGGGCTTTTCCTTGGCGATGATGCGCTCGACCACCTGCCAATTCAAAGGTTCGATATAGGTGGCGTCGGCCATCACCGGATCGGTCATGATGGTGGCGGGGTTGGAGTTGACCAACACCACGCGATAGCCTTCTTCTTTCAAGGCCTTGCAGGCCTGAGCACCGGAATAGTCGAATTCGCAGGCCTGACCGATAATGATCGGACCGGCACCGAGAATCATGATGGTTTTAATGTCTGTACGTTTGGGCATGGTTTTTATGCGCCTTTGTAGTTTTGCGGATCAAGATCGCGTTCGACGAGCTCGATCAAAATATGAATCACTTTGATGTGCAACTCCTGCACGCGATCGGCCCAAGCCCCCGCGGGAGTCACAACGGCAATATCGGAAAGCTCGACAATGGGCGAATTTGCGCGCCCCGTCAAACCGATGACTTTCACGCCCTTGGCCTTGGCGGCCTTGGCAGCGGCAAGAATATTTTTGCTCGTCCCCGAAGTCGTGATGGCAATCAAAACGTCGCCGGCTCTGCCCATGGATTCGATCCAACGCGAGAACACGAATTCGTAACCGTAGTCGTTACCGACACAGGCCATGTGCGAGACGTCCGAAATGGCCGCCGCACGATAGGGCGCTCGGTCGCTTCGATAGCGGCCGGTCATTTCTTCGGCAAAGTGCATGGCGTCGCAAAGGCTGCCGCCGTTACCGCACGAGTAGACTGCACCGCCCGCCTTTTGGCTGTCAACGATAAGTTGCGCCGCGCGCGCCACGTTGGTCAAGGCTTCGTCGTTAGCCAAAAGAGCATCCAACGCGCTTTTGGCTTCGGTCAAAGAAGTTTTGACACAGGCGATTTTTTCAATTTCAGTCGTCATCGGTTCTATTTTCCGAAATAGTCAGGTTCTTTACTTTTTGGTCGCTTCGAGCATGTCGACGAACTTGTCGAACAGGCTTTCGATATCGTGCGGACCGGGGCTGGCTTCGGGATGACCCTGAAAACTCATAGCCGGTGCATCGATAAAGCGCAAACCCTGCAAAGAGCCGTCGAAAAGGCTTTCGTGCGTGGGTTTGACGTTAGCGGGCAACGTGGCGGCGTCCACTGCAAAGCCGTGGTTTTGGCTCGTAATGGCCACGCCGCGCGTTTCCAAATCCACCACCGGGTGGTTGGCGCCGTGGTGACCGAACTTCATCTTCAAAGTCTTGGCACCGGAAGCCAAACCCATGATCTGGTGACCCAAGCAGATGCCAAAGAGCGGAATCTTCTTGGCTAAACATGCGCGGGCGGCTTCGATGGCGTAAGTACAGGGCTCGGGATCGCCCGGGCCGTTGGAAAGAAACACGCCGTCGGGATTCATGGCAAAGACGTCTTCGACGGAGGTCGTTGCGGGCACAACCGTCACCGCAATTCCGCGATCGACCATCAGGCGCAAAATGTTACGCTTGACACCAAAGTCGTAAGCCACAACCTTGTATTTGAATTCCTTGGGGTGCTTAAAGCCCGGTGAGCCTTCGTCACCGTCTTTCAAGCCCCAGGTGCCTTCCGTCCATTCGTAGGGGGCGGCACACGTGACTTCCTTGGCCAAGTCACGACCGACCATCGAGCCCCAGCTCGTTGCGGCTTCTTTGGCCTTGGCGATTTCTTCTTCGGTCAAGGTGCCGTTTTCGGCCACGACAATGGTGCCGGCCTGCGCACCCTTGGTACGCAAAATACGCGTCAGTTTGCGGGTGTCGATTTCGCACAAGCCCACGACACCGGCTTCATTCAAATACCCGGAAAGATCGCCCGTTGCGCGGAAGTTGCTCACAACGGGGCTTTCGCTGCGGATGATGAGGCCAGCGGCGCACACGCCTCGGCTTTCTTCATCCTGAGAATTGACGCCCGTGTTTCCGATGTGCGGATACGTTAACGTCACGATTTGTCCCGTATAGCTCGGATCCGTCAGGATTTCCTGATAACCCGTCATGGCGGTATTGAATACCACTTCTGCTGTCACCATACCCGCAGCACCCATGCTTCGCCCGAGAAAAACTTCTCCGTCGGCAAGCACGAGTGCGGCTTGGGCACGCGTGTCGGTGATGATGTTGCTCAAGGCATCTCCCCTTATCAATTTCAATTGCTTTGAAATTGCGACGCGTCATTGCACCGTCATTTGCCGACCTCGCCTTCTCCGTCCGTGTTTTGAGAATTTGCCTGTCGTCAAAAGAGCTTTCAGGGTAAAGCAGCACAATGCCGTCGACAATCAAAGACTGCGACAAAACCCAAGAGCCGTTTGCACCTTCGTCTGAGGCAAACCGCTCTCGAACTGAAAACCGTTCATTTCGGACTTGACGTATGCCGATCGTTTCCATCGACACACTCATCCAAATTAAATCGTGTAATTATACCCGCCCGCCGTATGCGACTTTTTGCTTAGTCGATCTGAGAAAAGCACAGAAAAGCGCGAATTTTTGCCCAAACATGTGGGAAACTTGTCGAGTTTGCAGTACGCTCGAATGTCCGCGGCGAATACGCCCTCAAAATCCGTGCTGTCGGTGCTAATCTTTCGGGTTACCGACCAAAAAACATTTTCAAAAAAGGACGGCTTTTCAGATATGCAAAGCGAACTTGAGCAACTCAAATCCATGACGACAATCGTGGCCGATACGGGAGATATCGATACGATTGCCCGTCTTAAACCGACGGAAGCCACCACCAACCCCTCATTGATTCTCAAAGCCGTTGCAAGCGGCGCCTATGACGGCATCGTCCAAGCGGCAAAAGCCGTCAACGAATCTGCCGCATTGCGAATCGACCGTGTTTTGACCGGTTTTGGTTGCCGCATTCTCGAACACATTCCGGGACGCGTTTCGACCGAAGTCGATGCCAGACTTTCTTTCGATACGCGCGCCACGGTGGAAAAAGCGCGCCGCATCATTGCGCTTTACGAAGCCCAAGGCGTTGCGCGCGAGCGCATTCTCATCAAAATTGCCGCAACCTGGGAAGGCGCATGCGCGGCTCAAATTTTGGAAGCCGAAGGCATTCACTGCAACATGACCTTGATCTTCTCTTTGGCGCAGGCCAAGGCCGCCGCACAAGCCCAAGCCACGCTGATCAGTCCCTTTGTCGGTCGCATCTACGACTGGTACAAGGCAAGCGAAGGTCCCAACTGGAACGAAACCGCCATGGCCGGCCCCAACGATCCGGGCGTGCAGTCGGTCACCGCCATCTACAAGTGCTTGAAAGCAGCAGGCAGCCGCACGCAGGTGATGGGGGCGTCTTTTAGAAACAAAGGCGAAATTTTGGCTTTGGCCGGCTGCGACCTTTTGACCGTCTCGCCCCAGTTGATCGGCGAATTGTCGGAAAGCTTCTCTCCGATCATCAAGGCATTGGATGTCGACAGCTTGCGTCCCGCCGCACCGATTGCGATTTCGCAAAGCGAATTTTTGTACGAAGTCAATCGCAGTGCCGTGGCTTGCGACAAACTCAGTGCAGGCATTCGCAACTTTGCGACCGATACCGAAAAACTCGAAGCTCTCCTGCATTAAGCGCAACAAAGAAAAACGATGACTGAAAAAGCCCATGCGCCTTACAAGGTTTTGATTGTCGAGCCCGACGAATATCGTCAGCAAAAGCACAAGCTCGATTTGATGCGCGATCCGGACTTTACCGTCACGGGCACTTTCACCGGCAAACGCGAGGCGGTGCTCTTTTTGCACCGCCATCCGATCGACTTTTTAGTGGTCAATACATTGCTTGCCGACGGAAACGCCGCCGAGTTGATTCGCACGACTTTAAAGCGCTATCCCGAAGCCTTGGTGTTGGCGGCTACCGACACCACGCAAGAGTCGACCATCATGCAAACGGTAACTGCCGGCGCCAACGGTTACGTACTTTTGTCGGAAAACAAAACCGGCATCGCTTCATGTCTGAAACTGATGCTTTCTGGCGGCTCTCCCGTCAGTCCCACCATCGCCCGCACCGTTTTGAGAACATTGCAGTGCCGAGCCGCCATACGCCGAAGCATGCCCGAAGATTCGCCCTTGTCGCCGCGCGAACTCGACATCGTGCGTCTGATGGCCAAGGGCATCAGTTTTCAGGAGATCAGCGAAATTTTGGCCATCAGCCTGCATACGGTCACGACGCACATCAAAAAGATTTATCGCAAGCTCAATGTGCACTCGCGTAGCGAAGCCGTTTACGAGGCCAGAATGTTAGGCATTGTCGAGTAATCGCAATTTTTGACGATTGTAAAAAATCCGTGCAAAATCCTCACCACTATGACTCAGAACACCTCTCTTAAACAAGCTGCAATGATGGCTTTGGCTCCGATTGCAGCCGACATGCAAGAAGTCGAGCGCGTCATTTCCGAAGAAATGGCCAGCGCCGTCGGACACGTCGAAGAAATCGCCCGCTACATCACCTCCGCAGGCGGCAAGCGCATGCGTCCGGCACTTTTGATTTTGATGGCGCGCGCCATGGGGGCCGAACCCAAATTGGCCGCCTATCTCGGTGCCGTGATAGAAATTTTGCACACCGCCACCCTCATGCACGACGACGTGGTCGACGAAGGCAAGATGCGTCGCGGCCGCGAAACGGCCAATGCCCGTTGGGGCAACGGTCAGGCCGTGTTGGTGGGCGACTTCTTGTACACGCGCTCCTTTCAGATGATGATTCGCGCAGGCAACCTCAAGGTCATGCAAGCCTTGGCCGATGCCGCCAATCGTTTAAGCGAAGGCGAAGTGTTGCAGATGCAAAACGCGCACGACCCCGACACGGACGAAACCAAGTACTTTGCCGTGATCGAACGCAAGACGGCGTGCCTGTTTGAAGCCGCAGCCCACATGGCCGCCGCCATTGCCGATGCAAGCCCCGAACAGGAAAACGCTTGCGCACAATACGCTTTGCATCTCGGAAACGCTTTCCAGATTGCCGACGACATTCTCGACTACAACGGCGAGGCTGCCGCCATCGGCAAAAATCTCGGTGCCGATTTGCGCGAAGGTAAAGTAACCTTGCCGGTGCTTTACGCCATGCAGTTGGCAAACGACTCCGATCGCGAACTCATTCGCGAAGCCATTCGCAAGGGCGACGGCGATTTTGAAGCCATCAGCCGTATCGTGATCGGTTGCGGAGCTTTGCAAAAGTGTCTGGAGCGCGCACAAATCGAGGTTCAACGCGGGTCGGAAGCATTAAATGCATTGCCCTCTGGACAATTTAGAGAATCTCTGATAAAATTCTTATTCTTATCAGTTCAGAGAGATCGATAAGGTCTTGAGAACCGATTTCGGGGTGTAGCTCAGCCTGGTAGAGTACTACGTTCGGGACGTAGGAGTCGGAGGTTCGAATCCTCTCACCCCGACCAGAATTCAAAAAGGAGACGACGTCAGTTGTCTCCTTTTTTCATTTCCCGACCATGAAAAAGCAGGCGACTTCCCTAAGTCCCGCTTTGCGAGGCCCGAGTCGTCGTCCGCCCGTTTATACCGGAAAAGCCCATCCGTCAGTCCCTCACCGTCGAGAGGCCGCTTCAAAAAGTTCTTCCGAGAAAAATTATAGCCGCGTCTTTGCCATACCTTTTGCATTTCTTTTGAGGGTTAGGGGTAAAAACTGTCCGCACAACCTTCTTTTCGCGGTTACAATGAAAGTAACAACAAAGCCACAAAATTGGGATTCACACAATCCCTCACGTTCCTCGCACGGGGAAAAAGGAAGACTTGTATGACAATGATCATTGGTTTGACGGGCGGTATCGCCTGCGGTAAAACGACGGTAACCGACATCTTCCGCAAGTTGGGCGTTCCGGTGGTGGATGCCGATGAAATTTCCCGTGAATTGACCGGCCACCAAGGCAAGGCACTGCCGCAGATCGCTTTGGAATTCGGCGCCGACATGATTGGTGCGCAAGGCATGAAACGCGACTTGATGCGCGAAATTATCTTTTCCGACCCCAAGGCGAAAGAAAAGCTCGAAAACATTCTGCATCCGATGATTAAGCGCGAAATTTTCGAGCAGCTCAAAATCATCAAGGCACCCTACGTGATTCTGTCGGTTCCGCTGTTGCTTGAGTCCGGTCGCTGGGCCGACGCCTGCAAGCGTTTGTTGGTGATTGACGTCAGCGAAGAAGAGCAAATCAACCGCTTGGTCTACCATCGCCACTTGGGCGAAGAACAGGCGCGCGCCATTATGGATACGCAGATTTCCCGCGACAAGCGTGTGGCGGCAGCCGACGATTTAATCGACAACTCGGGCTCGATGGAGTCTTTGGAAGAAAAGATCAAGGGCTTGCACGAGTTCTACCTGAGAATGGCTGCGGGCGGCTTGTAAAACTTTGAGACCGCAATAACGACAAACGGCACCGGGAGTCTTCCGAGTGCCGTTTGTTTTTGTCGAAAGCAAATTGCTCGACCTAACGACGACGCTTGCCCTGCGCCATTTCTTCCTCTTCGGCTTGCATCTTTTCAAGCTGCTCGACCAAAAGGTCGGGATCGGCCGATCCGGGCACGCCTTCGATCACATAGGAGCCGCTTGCCCACTGTCCCAAATCGATCAATTTGCAGCGCTCGCAGCAAAACGGACGCCACGGGCTTTTAACATCGTACTCATGCTCTTTGCGACATGTCGGGCATTTGACTTTCATCTTTTTTTTGTTCCTCTTCTACAACCGCACGAAAACGCCGTGCGCACCTTTGGCGATCCATTGCTCAAGTTCTTGGGATGAAGCTTCGACAACAAGCGGCACCCGCTGGATTTGTTCTTGCAAAATCGCATCTGCATTGGCCGCGCCGACAACGGCAAAAAGCGCTTCTTGCATTTCGTCTTTTGCCGATTCTTCCGGCGTTGCGGCATAAGACTCGCAAGTATAGAGACCGACGCCGAGTTTTTGCGCCAAACGCTCGAGTTTTGCAACGAATGCGCCGTCACTCTTTCTTTCAGGCAAAAGCAGCAGCCCGCCGACGTTTTCGATTGTCTCGGCAATTCCAACCGCATCGGGATTGTCGACAGCGGCCAATATTTGAGGAACCGCCATGCGCTTGACGACCGATGCGTTCATCGGGAGCATCTTCAGACTCTCGTCGACTTCTCCCACCTTAAACCAACCGAAAGACTGGTTTTCTCGTGCCGTTGGGTTGCCTTTCCAGTTCCACACGCGAAAGTAGTGCAACCGCACATAAGCATGTTCGTAAGAATGCTCCAGCACAAACCAAGGCGTGATGTCGGCAAGTTCAATGCCGAGCTCCTCGACAAACTCGCGCTTTAGGGCTTCGACACAAGTTTCGCTCGCCTCCACCTTGCCGCCCGGAAACTCCCAGTAGCCGGCGTAAGGCTTGCCTTGCGGGCGCGAGCCCATCAGGTAAAGCTCGTTTTGGCGATCGATAAGAACACCCAAGGCCACCTCAACGACAGGACGGCCGTCGGGGGCGGTTTTGCCCTGCGTCATTTCAAGCTTTCCAAGGCCGTGCGTCCTGCCACCATCTTGGCAAACTGCGTGCCCACGCGACCGCTTCTGCCGCCACGCTCGATGGCAAACTGCAAGGCTTCCAAGCGCAGCGCCTCGCTCGTTTGAGTCGAGTCTGCCACTCCCAAAGCTTCAAGAGCGCCGTCGATGACGCGCAAGTATTCATTTTGGGTGAAGGGATAGAAACTTAACCACAGTCCGAAGCGCTCGGCCAACGACAACTTTTCTTCCAAGACTTCGCCGGGATGCAAGTCGCCGTTTTCATCGAGCTTGGCAGACAAGTTGTCGCTTGCGGGCTCGGGCATCAAATGACGGCGATTACTGGTGGCGTACACGATCAAATTTTCGCCGCCCGCGGCCACCGAGCCGTCCAAAGCGGCTTTCAATGCTTTGTAACCGCCTTCTGCCAATTCAAAAGAAAGATCGTCGCAAAAAAGAATAAAGCGCTCGGGACGAGCTGCGATCGTGCGCACGATGTCGGAAAGGTCGCACAAGTCTTCTTTACCCACTTCGATCAAACGCAAGCCTTGACTGTAGTAGCGCGTCAAGCACCCGCGAATCAAAGAGCTTTTGCCCGTGCCGCGCGCGCCGGTTAACAGTACGTTGTTGGCCGGCAACCCCCGAACGAAAGCCTCGGTGTTTTGCACCAAAAGCGCTTTTTGGCGATCGATATGCTGCAACATATCCAAATCCACTTCGGCAAATTTGGAGACGGCTTCGAGCCTGCCGACGTCGGTGCCCAAACATTTGCGACGCAGCCAGCGGTAAGCGGGCTTGCTCCAGTCAAAACGTTCGACGGGCTCGGGCAACAAGTCGTTTAAGCGACTCAAAACTTCGGCAAAAAGCTTTTCGGTTTCGGGGGTCATGCGTTTTTTCTCTTTTTGGTTTTAGCTACGGTAGTCGGCGTTGATCGTCACGTAGTCGTGCGACAGGTCCGTGGTCCAAACGGTTTCCTTTTCGGTGCCGCGCCCCAAGGTGATGCGCACCGTGATTTCGGGTTTTGCCATGACGCGCACGCCGTCTTCTTCCTGATACTCGGGTGCACGACCGCCTAAGCGAGCAACTTCCACATCGTCCAACCACAAGCCCACCTTGTTGCTGTCCAAGTCTTCGACGCGGCTGTTGCCCACGGCAGCCAAAATACGGCCGAGGTTGGGGTCGGAGGCAAAAAATGCCGTTTTCACCAAAGGCGAGTGTGCCACGGCATAGCAAACCTTCAGGGCTTCTTCGCGGGTTTGCGCTTCTTCGACGTGAATCGTGATGAATTTCGTTGCACCTTCGCCGTCGCGAATCATCGATTGCGACAAATGCTGCGCCACGCTCGTCAAAGCGGCCGTCAAAGCTTCCAAACGCGGATCGTCCAAAGACGCGATCGGTGCCATACCGTTTTTGCCCGTTGCGGCAATGATGAAACTGTCGTTGGTGCTCGTGTCGCCGTCAACCGTAATGCGGTTAAAGCTTGCATCGGCCACACGCTTGACAAGAACGCTTAAAACGTCGCCGGCAACGGCGGCATCCGTCACGATAAAGCCCAACATCGTAGCCATGCGCGGCTCGATCATGCCCGAACCTTTGCTGATACCCGTGACCGTAATGTGATCCTCACCCACCACTGCTTTGGTAGAAAAAGCCTTGTGCACCGTATCGGTCGTCATGATGGCCTGAGCGGCATCGATCCAGTTGTCGGGTGCCAAGTTTTTGACTGCTACGGGAATCCCTGCCAACAGACGATCCATCGGCAGATGTTCCATGATGACGCCCGTAGAAAACACAAGCACTTCTTCGGCGGAGCAACCGAGTTCGGTTGCGACACTCGCGCAGGTCATGTTGGCGTTTTTCAAACCCAATTCGCCCGTGCCCGCATTGGCAATGCCGGTATTGACCACGATACCGCGCAAGTTTTTCGTCAATTCCTGATGTGCGCGACAGACCTGTACGGGAGCGGCGGCAAAACGGTTTTGAGTAAAGACGCCGGCAGCTTTGGTGCCTTCGCAAAACTTCATCACCAACAGGTCTTTGCGCCCCTGTTTGCGAATGGCGGCCTGCGCAATGCCGAGCTGAACCCCGTCCACGGGGAAAATCGTACGAGGATCGGGTGCCGAGAGATTCACCGACATGAATTTCACTCCTATATTTTTCTTTTGTTTTTCAGTTTTGCCCCAAACGGGCAAACGTTCGAAAATTATGCCCTTCTCTGAAAATTTTCTCTTGAGAAACAGGGCAAAGTCCCATTGCGCAACGTCAACAAATTTCGAAAAAAAATCCCGCTCGAAAAAATTTCGCGAGCGGGATTGTCCGATTGTCGTCAGCCGATTACTTCAGCTTGCCGTGGCAGTCCTTAAACTTCTTGCCGGAGCCGCACGGACACGGGTCGTTGCGACCGACGTGGGCAAAGTTCAAGCCTTGGGCTTCTTCGTGCTGAGGCTGAGCATTTTCCACGCGGGTTTCTGCAGCCTGCTGAGCGGCCTGAGCGGCTTGCTGAGCTTCTTCGGGCATCTGGATCTGAACGTGCATCATGACGCGGCAAACGCCTTCGCGCACGGTATCCAGAAGCGTTTCGAACATGGCGAAAGCTTCGCGCTTGTATTCCTGCTTGGGCTGCTTTTGTGCGTAACCGCGCAAGTAGATGCCTTGGCGCAATGCATCCAAAGCCGTGATGTGCTGACGCCACGTGGTATCGAGCACCTGAAGCAAAACGTGACGACCGAAGCCCACCCACGATTCGTGACCGACCAACTCTTCCTTGGAAGTTTGAATGGCGGTGACCGTTTCCAACAGTTTGGCAAGCAAGTCTTCGTCGGTGATGTTGTCGTCGGACTCAAGCATGGCCTTGAAGTCGAGGTCAATGCCCCAATCGTTGCGCAAGGCTTGCATCAAGCCGTCAAGATCCCACTGCTCTTCGACCGTATCGGCAGGAACGTGGCTGCGGAACAAATCGGTGAAGAAACCTTCGCGCAAGCCGTTGAGCATTTCGCCCACGTCCTGGCTTTCGAGGATTTCGTTACGCAAGCGATAAATTTCTTTACGCTGATCGTTTTGCACGTCGTCGAATTCGAGCAACTGCTTGCGAATGTCGTAGTTGCGACCTTCGACCTTGCGCTGTGCGCTTTCGATCATGCGGGTGAGCATCTTGGATTCGATGGCCACACCGTCTTCAAGCTTCAAGCGATCGGCAATGGCGCGCATTCTGTCGCCGCCGAAGATGCGAAGCAACTGATCTTCCATGGACAAATAGAAGACGGAGCTGCCCGGGTCGCCCTGACGACCGGAACGACCGCGCAACTGATTGTCGATACGGCGAGACTCGTGGCGTTCGCTACCGATAATGCGCAAGCCGCCCGCCTTGACGACTTCGTCGTGAAGCTTTTGCCAATCGGCCTTCAAGGCATCGATCTTGGCCGTCTTTTCTTCATCGCTCAAAGTTTCGTCGGCACGGATTTCGTCGATGTGGCTGTTGATGCCGCCGCCCAACACGATGTCGGTACCGCGACCGGCCATGTTGGTGGCAATCGTCACCATACCGGGACGTCCGGCTTCCAAAACGATCTGAGCTTCGCGGTCATGTTGCTTGGCGTTCAAAACGTTGTGCGCAATCCCGTCGGCATTAAGCATTTGAGAAATTCGTTCGGAATTTTCAATCGAGGTCGTACCCACCAGC
>ERZ1035006.1946-NODE-1946-length-12573-cov-3.863237_pt1 | contig 12573 bp, 6 predicted proteins | sample MGYA00520694_ERZ1035006 | MGnify/ENA primary metagenome ERZ1035006 (study PRJEB33766, sample SAMN09781746) | gut metagenome | biome: gut microbiome | host: Homo sapiens | place: Madagascar | study: EMG produced TPA metagenomics assembly of the PRJNA485056 data...
CCGCAAGGCAGGCTCGCGACCGGCTCGAATAATCTGGAAAGTTTGGGTAATGAATTCGATTTCGCGAATGCCGCCGCTGCCAAGTTTGACGTTAATGCCTCGATCTTTGCCCGCTTCGCGACGCACCGTTTCGGCACGAATCATTTCGTGCAGGCGCGCCAAGGCCGAAATCGCCGAAAAGTCGACATACTTTCTAAAGACAAAGGGGCGCACGAGCTGACGAAGCCCTTCGACATGTTGCGCAAAGTCAGTGTCGTTACCCAAAACCGCACGATTGACCACACGCCCCTTAAGCCATGCAAAGCGCTCCCAATCGCGTCCTTCGCTGTAGAGATACTCTTCGAGCATGGCGCTGCTGACAACCAAGGGACCGGCGTCGCCAAAGGGGCGCAAGCGCATGTCGACTCTGAACACAAAACCGATACCGTCCAAGTCGTTTAAAGAGGCAATGACGCGACGCGCGAGTTTGTCGAAAAACTCGTGATTGGAAATCTGGCGGCGTGCGTTTTTATACTCACCCAAGGGTTGCGTGTCGCCGCCTTCGTCGTAGACAAACACGAGGTCGATATCCGAGCTCGCATTCAATTCTTCGCCGCCAAGTTTTCCCATACCCACGACCATCAGATCTTGAACGACACCCTCGGAACTGACAGGCACACCAAAGCGCTCTGCCAACTTTTTGGAATGCACGCGAACGGCAGCACTGATCGTTTCTTCGGCCAAAGCCGTCATGGTGGAGACAACTTCAAAGAAATCGGCGCGACCCGTCATGTCGCGCCCGGCTTCTGACACCATCACCTCGCGGCGCAACATGCGCATCACGCGATCCAAGTCTTCGGGATCGGTGACCGCATCCAACCTTTGACGCATCACTTCGCGAGTGACGGGCTCATTGAGGCAACGACTTAAAATCTCTTCTTCGCTTTGGCCGCACAAGGACATCGCTTTAAGGCTTCGAGCGATAAAGGCCGAGGCGTCGGTGAGACGATCGTCCGTCATGCGAGCAACTTGAGTGTAGGTTTCGGGCATTTTTTCTTACAAAGAAATCGGTCTTTCGGACTAGGATCAAGCAAGGTTTTTGCTATATTGCGACTGAAGAAACTTTTTTCTATTGCGTTAATCAAACCGAGACGAGCACACGCTTGAAACGAGTGAATCACACATTGTTTTTTCAATCGGCAACCTTTGGATTTTAGCGCCTCGATTGCCGAAGCGAATGTTTTGAATTTTTAAAGACGATGAGCATAAGCCGCAGAATTTTGCCGACGCGTTGGAGAGCCTACTTCAGGCATCCTCGCATTCGCGGACTTTTTGTTTCTGCATTCTGGGCGGTCACCCTTTTTTACTTCGTCTTCTGTTCTCTCATTTTGGCAACGCGCTGGTACTTTTTGCCGCAAATCGACCGTTATAAGGGCGACATTGCGTCTGCACTTTCCGAAACCTTGGACAGTCAGGTTCAAATCGGAGAGATTCGTCCGAAATGGGATACGTTCTGGCCGCAACTGGAATTGAGCGACGTTCGCATTCATAAATCGAGCTCTCAAACAACGGCAAACGACGTTTCCAGTTCTGCCCACGATGTGTTGGTGTTACCGCAAGTGACGGCGACGTTTTACTGGCGCACGATTTTCGGTCAACCGCTTTTTAAGCACCTCACCGTTGCGAATGCCGAACTGACCGTCAGGCGCTTAAATCAGACGCACTATGATATTGCGGGCTTTGACATCGACCTCTCGGCTTTGGAAAATACACCTTCTGACAGTGACGACGACGGCAGCAGCGCGGTCATTTCCTGGTTACTCAAACAAGGCCGCATCGACATCACGGACAGTTCCGTGCGTTATTTGGATCTCACCCAAAGCGAAGACAACGCCACGACCATCAAAGACATTGATCTGACGTTTGTCAAAAACCTCACGGACTACGGCTTCGGCGTTCAGGGCATTTACGACGACGGCACCAACAACACCCTCGACGTGCGCGGACAGTTTTCGACCTCGGTTTTGGATCCGGAAAACTGGCGCAAGTTCTCGGGCAAAATCTATGCGGCCGTTTCGCGCATCAACATCGCACGTTTTTTAAAGGTGGTCACGCCCGTTTCCGAAGTGGTGGAAAGCGGTCGGGGTTCGGCGCGCATGTGGATGGACTTTTCCGACGGGCGCATCAATTCTTTGACAAGCGACGTGTTTTTGCGCGACGTGACGTTGCGCTTTGCCAAGCGCGTCAACCCCTTGCAGTACAAACGCGTGGCAACGCGCCTGACCGAAACGTGGGATGAAAACACGATTCGGGTGAGTGCGCACAATTTCCGTGCGCGCAACATGAACGACGAAGAATTGCCGGCACTTGACTTAAACGGCGAATTCGTTTTGGACGAAACGGGCATGCAAACGGCTTCGGGCAAGCTCGGCATCACGACGGTCGATTTGGGTGTTTTAAGAAGCACCCTGGACTCGGTGCCGCTACCGCGCGTGGTCGCCGACTGGATTAGGGAACGCTCGCCCAAAGGGCACTTAAACGATGTGACTTTAAATTGGACGGGACCGCTCACGGCGCCGGCCGACTGGCAGATTCAGGGCAACTTCGTCAATGTCACGATCGATGCGCAAAGTGCAGGCAAACGTTCGCCCATGGTGCCGGGCATCGACAACTTCTCCGGTCATTTGGAGGTGACTCAGAATTCCGGCGTCGTGATGCTTGATACGCAAGCAAGTTCTCTGACGATTCCGGATATCTTCTCGGTACCGGAAATGAAATTCGATCGCTTGACGGGCTCGATTTCCTGGACGGTGCCCGAAAATGCACCGCTTGTCGTGCGCTTTAACAACATTGAGGCCGAAAATGCCGATGCCAAAGCCTCCGCGCAAGGATCTTGGTCGGCTACAGGCGGCGCAGGCACTTTAAACGTCACAGGCACCTTATCTCGTGCCAATGCCACAGCCGCTTGGAAATACATGCCCAAGGTCGTGGGACAAGGCACGCAGAATTGGTTGCAAGCCGGTCTCGTTGCAGGTACCGCCTCGGACGGCCGCTTTGAAATTATCGGAGAACTCAATCACTTCCCGTGGCGCAACTCCACCGACCCGACAAAAGAACACTTTTATATCGACTTGGCCGTCAATCGAGCAGCCATCGACTACGTTCCTTCATATAAACGCCTGGCTGACGGCAACTTCGAGCGCGGCGCCTCCTGGCCGCTTTTGACCGATATTAACGGGCGACTGATTTTTGAAGGTCCCTCGATGACGGTCAAGGCCGATTCGGCCAAAACCTATCGCGCCAATGTGGGACCGACAACGGCCGTGATTGCCGATCTGGCGGCGCATGAAAACACGACTTTGACCGTTGACGGTCAGGCCTTGGGCAACCTGCAAGACATGTTCGATTATTTGGAAGCCAGTCCCGTGGGCGGCTTTATCGGCAACGCCTTTGACAAGACCAAGGCTACAGGCCAAGGCGACTTGAAACTGCACTTGGAAATTCCGCTTTTGCATGCGCATGACACGCGTGTGGCCGGCTCCGTCAAGTTGACCGACAACGACATCACGATGCCCTCTCCCATCCCGCCTTTGACCGATGTGGAAGGTACGGTGGAATTTACCCATCGCGGCGCGTCGGCGCGCGGCGTCTCGGCGCGCGCTTTCGGCCAGGGCGATGTGACCGCCAACGTCTCGACCTCTGCCGACGGCACCGTGTCGATTACGGCTTCGGGCGAAACGAATGTGAAAAACCTCACCTTCTTTGCCCCGGTGCCCATTTTGGAAGAAACCGTAAAACATCTGTCGGGCAACCTTCCCTTTATCTCCACGGTATCGATTAAGCGCGACGGCGGCGTAACGGTGGTGGCGCAATCCAATCTCAAGGGCGTCACCAGCGATTTGCCGGCACCTTTGAACAAAACGGCCGCTCAGACATGGAGTACCAACGTCAGTGTCTCTCCCGTGACCGTCTCGGGTAAAAAGGGTTTGATCGTACGCGCCGAAAGCGGCAAGCGTTTTGATGTCATGCTCCAGTTGCCGATGAATGATTCGGGGCTTGCCACGCGCGGTAGCATTGCCGTGGGCACGCGTGCCGGACTGCCGCAACGCGGGTTTGCCGTCTCCGTCACAACGCCCAAGTTGTCCATGGTCGAGTGGACCGATCCCATGAAGGGCATCATTGCCGCTGCACAAAAGACCGGACAAAGCCAAGGAATCTCGTCGAGCTCGGCCGACGAGGGTTTAACCCGAATCGACGCCGTGATCGACGAACTCCAAACAACGGGCGCCCCGCTTAAAGCTTTTGTGCTTGATGTCGACCATACGACGAACAACTTTTGGAAAGTAACGATCGACTCCGATAAGCTCTCGGGCAGTGCCGCCTACGATTCAAAGGGCTTCGGAACGGTCACGACCGACTTAAAGCGCGTACATATCTCCAAAGGTACGGTGGAAGTGATCCGAAAATTCTTGGAAGACGGCGACGCTCCCCAGATCGGGCTAGACAGCAAAAACACGCGTCAACTGCCTTCGGTCAAGGGAAAGATCGACAGTTTCCAGTATGAAAACATGTATTTCGGTCGGGTCGACTTCGACGCCGTTGCCACCAATCAAAACAATACGGAAAAGCTTGACATCAAAAGGCTTGTCGTCGAAAGCGACGCCGCCCGACTTTCGGCTTACGGCTCGTGGTCGCATAACCCGACCTCCAACGACGCCAAATCCAAGGCACTCAAAGACGGTCAAACGCAGCTGTCGGTCACGCTCGACTTAAACGACACGGGCGATTTGTTAACGCAGCTCGGCTACCCCGGCGTCATTCAAGATGCGCAAGGCTCGGCCAATGCCAACTTGACCTACAACGGCTCGCCCTGGAGTCCGCAATTGGAAACGTTGGCCGGCGACATTGCCGTCAACTTGCGAAAAGGGTCGTTCGAGCAAATCGATCCCGGTGCGGGTGGCGCGATTTTGTCTTTGATTTCGTTTCAGTCGCTGCTTAAGCGCTTGACGCTTGACTTTACCGACTGGACGCAAAAGGGGCTCTCTTTTGACACCTTTGTGGGATCGTCTACAATCGAAGGCGGTATTTCCAAGTCGGACAACACCAAGATTGCCACCTCGCACGGCACGATTCTTTTAAGCGGTCAGACCGACTTTGCCAAACGGCTTCTCAACAGCCATATCGTTTTCTTGCCCAACATCAATGCGGGCAATGCAAGCTTAGCTGTAGCCTTCATCAATCCGGCCGTCGGTATCGGTACCTTCTTGGCACAGCTCTTTTTGCGCGAGCCCTTGAGCCAGCTTTTTAAGGTGGAATACGACATCACCGGCTCTTGGGACAATCCCGTGGTTCAAAAGGTGGGGAGCAACACCGAAAACAGCAACCAAAGCAACGCCGCCAAGCAATAGAACTGCCGAACCTGACAACCGAAAATTTTGTAGTATGACTTTTTTCGACGGAAACGAAATTCGTATCTCGCGCACACTGTCCAACGGGCAAAGCGCTGTTGTCGGATCATTGACTCAAGTTGATGGCAGAATCAATTTTCGTTACGACGATACCTATTTGCACACCTTTTCGGCCGGCAATTTGTCGCCCCTGAAACTGGCTTTTGACAATTCTGCGCAAGTCGCCCCCTTGCGCCCTCATCATGGTCTTCACGGCGTCTTTGCCGACAGTCTTCCCGACGGTTGGGGCATGTTGCTACTCGATCGCTATTGCAAAAGCCAAGGTCGTGATCTCGCGCAAATCTCGCGCTTGGAACTCTTGTCTTTTATCGGAGATCGGGCCGTCGGCGCTTTGTCTTACGAGGGTGTCGCTTTTGATTCTCCGGTTCTCGAAGAAAACTCGCAAACGATCGATCTTTGTGAACTCGGTACGGCAGCGTGCGATGTTTTCGAAGACAAAGACAGTCCGTTGTTGGCTCAACTGCTCGCAAGCAGCACCGTAGGCGGCGCTTGTCCCAAAGCATTGCTCAACTTTTCCAAAGCCTTTGACGAATGTTCGCTCGATGCCGGCTCCGAATTCTCGCCTTGGATCGTGAAGTTCACCTCCTCCTCTTTGTCATTCGGGCACGAGGCCGGACTTTTAGAAAGCGCAGTGCTCAAAACGGCACAAGCTGCCGATATCGCCGTCAACGACTTTCGTCTTTTTGCCGGCGCTCAAGGCGAGGGGCGCCCCAAAACGCCCTATTGGTTGGGCGTCAAGCGCTTTGACAGAACACCCTCGGGAAAACTGCATTTTTCTTCGGCGGCAGGCCTTCTGGACGCCAACTACCGAATACCGAGCCTCGATTACGAAGACTTGATTCGCTTAACGGCAACGTTGACAAAATCCCAAAAGGACACGCAGGAGATGTTTCGCCGAGCCGTTTTCAACTTCCTCATTTGCAACTGTGACGACCATGCGAAAAACTTCGGTTTCCTGATGGACGATAGAGGTCAGTGGCATTTGTCGCCGGCCTATGACATCACATACTCACCCAATGCTTACGGAGAGCACGCCACAAGCTTTGCCGGTTGCGGCAAGACATTGACTGCGACTGCCGTGCAAAAGCTCGGTCGTTTGGCGGGATTGCGTCCTAAAGAAATTTCGGAAGTTTGCGCGGAAATCGTCCATGCCGTGACAGGTTTTGCTCAAACGGCCAAATCCGTGGGCGTGAGTTCTCAAACGGCAAACGAGGTGCAACGAGTGCTCAATGCCGTTTTGACTGACAACGCCACTGCTTTGCGCTGACGGTTGGTTCTCAATTGCGGTAGAATCTCAAAATCCGACCGATCGGTCTGTTTTTTTTATTTTGAGCCTATGCCCTCCACCAAAGCACTTCGAACCAATTCCAACATTCTTCAGGCAGCTCGCGATGTTCTTCGTACCGAGGGAATCGAGCGCCTGAGTATGGATCGCGTTGCAGCCAAGGCAGGCGTGAGCAAAGGTGCGGTGATGTATCACTTCCCGACCAAACGTGCGCTGCAAGCGGTTTTGATTCAAGACTATGCCGATCATTTGGATTCGGGACTCAAAAAGCATGAAGCGATGTTTGAGGGTTCTTCCGAAGAAGTCTTGATTCCTGCTTACATCGAATGGTTCAAAAGCTTTTCGGCCGACAACAACGGTTGGGCCTCGGTGGGTGTACAAATTTTGGGACAACAGGCCATGGACCCCGAGCTTTTGAAACCCATCAGCGATTGGTATCAAAAGCTCTATACCCGTATCGAACAGCTCCCTGAAAAACAACGCACCCCAATGCTTCTGGCCGTGATGACCATGGAGGGCTTTTTCTTTGTGCGCAAGTTCGGGCTTGATACGATGAATGAGGAACTCAAAGAAAGCGTATTAAAGGCGCTTGCCGAACTCACTGCAACGACTGACGTTGCGCTCAAAAAGCCATGACGAACACAATCTGGCAACTGTCGCCTAACCACTCCGTCTTTGGAAGAAACAAAAAGTCTGGAAAAATTCAAGTGGGAAAAACGGCGTTTGTCTACAAACTTGCCTCGACTTCAAGAGTCACACTCTCCCAATAACTTTTCATTGGTTGCGCATTCGCTTCAATCCAAAAATGCGTTTCGAGCAGATTTTTCCCACATTTTATGCCGTTTGCGTGCGCAAAAAGCTACTCGGGATCCTGAGAAAAGTTTTATACTTGAGGATTTCGGATATCCTCACTGACTCTTACAGGAAAGGCGCCCATGCGCGAAACTTACAGTCCTCAGGAAATTGAAGCCCAAGTGCAAGAACAGTGGCAACGCGACGACGTTTACCACGCTCGCGAACACGCACTTGACGCTAACGGCAAAGAAAAGCCCAAATTTTATGTTTGCTCCATGCTGCCCTACCCCTCGGGTAAGTTGCACATGGGTCACGTTCGCAACTACACGCTTAACGACGTCTTGTACCGTTATCGCCGCATGAAAGGCGACAACGTCATGACGCCCATGGGCTGGGACAGCTTTGGTCTGCCCGCCGAAAACGCAGCGCTTTCCAAGAAGGTTGCACCGGCGGCTTGGACGTACCAAAACATCGAAGACATGAAGTCCCAGATGCGTCCTTTGGGGCTGGCATTCGACTGGTCGCGCGAAGTGGCCACGTGTAAGCCCGAATACTACCGCTGGAACCAGTGGATGTTCTTGAAGATGCTCGAGCGCGGCATCGCCTATCGCAAGACGCAGATCGTCAACTGGGACCCGGTCGACAAGACCGTTTTGGCCAACGAACAGGTCATCGACGGTTGCGGCTGGCGCTCGGGCGCTAAAGTTGAAAAGCGCGAAATTCCGGGCTACTACCTCGGCATCACGCAGTACGCCGAAGAACTCTTGGCCGACTTGGAAAAGTTGGACGGCTGGCCCGAACAGGTTCGCCGCATGCAGGAACACTGGATCGGTAAGAGTATCGGTGTCAACTTCGGCTTCCCCTATGAAATCGACGGCGAAAAGAAGATTTTAAACGTCTATACGACGCGTGCCGATACGATCATGGGCGTGACTTTTGTGGCCATTGCTGCCGAGCACCCCTTGGCCAAGCGTTTGGCCGAAGGTCGTCCCGATCTTCAGGCCTTCATTGCCGAATGCGCCAAGGGCTCTGTTTCCGAAGCCGACATGGCCTCGATGGAAAAGAAGGGTATTGCCACGGGCTTTACCGTGACGCACCCCTTAAACGGTCGCCAGGTTGAAGTCTGGATCGGCAACTACGTTTTGATGAGCTACGGCGAAGGTGCCGTGATGGCTGTGCCCGCGCACGACGAACGCGACTTTGCGTTTGCCAAGAAGTACGGCATCGAAATCATTCAGTCTGTGGCCGTTGACGGCGAAACGTTCTCGACGGACGCTTGGCAGGAATGGTATGGCGATAAGACCTTAAACCCCTACTGCGTCAACTCCGGCAAGTACGACGGTCTTCACATCCATGAAGCAATCGACGCCGTTGCCGCCGACTTGGAAGCCATGGGCTTGGGCAAAAAGCAAACGATGTTCCGCTTGCGCGACTGGGGTATTTCCCGTCAACGCTACTGGGGCACCCCCATCCCCATCATCAACTGCCCGCACTGCGGTCCGGTGCCGGTTCCCGAAAAGGATCTGCCGGTTGTGCTGCCCGAAAATCTGATTCCGGACGGCTCGGGCAATCCGCTTAACAAGTGCGAAGAATTCTTGGCTTGCAAGTGCCCGAAATGCGGTGCCGACGCTCGTCGCGAAACGGACACGATGGATACGTTCGTCGACAGCTCCTGGTACTACATGCGCTATTGCTCGCCCGATTGCAACACCGCTATGGTGGACGAACGCAACGATTACTGGTCTCCGATGGATCAGTACATCGGCGGTATCGAACACGCCGTGCTGCATCTTCTCTACGCTCGCTTCTGGACCAAGGTCATGCGCGATCTCGGTTTGGTGAAGTTTGACGAACCGTTTAAGCGTCTCTTTACCCAAGGGATGCTCACGGCCGAATGCTTCTACCGTGAACTCGAAGACGGCCACAAGCGTTGGTACTACCCGTCCGAAATCGAAATCGAATACGACGAAAAGGGTCGTCCTTCCAAGGTCACGAGCAAAGAAGATGGTCTCTCCATCGTGAGCGGCGGCATCGAAAAGATGAGTAAGAGCAAGAACAACGTGGTCGAACCCCGTGACATTATCGAGCGCTTCGGTGCCGATACGGCTCGTACTTTCGTGATGTTTGCCGGTCCCCCCGATCAGTCCGCCGCTTGGTCCAATTCCGGTGCCGAAGGTTCATTCCGATTCCTTCGCCGCATGTGGAATTGGGGTGTGGCGCACCAAGCCGAAGTCAAGGCCGCAGGAACTTGCGTTGACTTGGCAACTGCGCCCAAGGCTGTGAAAGACTTCTTGCGCGAAATCCACTCGACCTTAAAGCAGGCCGAGTCCGACTTCGATCGCATGCAGTACAACACGGTCGTATCTGCCGCCATGAAGATGATGAACACGATCGAAGGCTTTGTGGGCACGGATGACGTGTCCGAAGCCGCTCGTCGCGAAGCCATCTCCATTTTGATGCGCGTGCTCTACCCGATCGCTCCGCACATCACGACGGCTCTGTGGCAGGATTTGGGTTTTGTCGAAACCGAAAAGACCGAGTTGATCGATGCTCCCTGGCCTGTGGTCAACGAAAAGGCCTTGGTGGCCGACGAAGTGCTCTACGTCTTGCAGGTCAACGGCAAGTTGCGCGGTCAGATGACAGTGCCCGCTTCGAGCTCCAAGGAAGAAATCGAAGCCGCAGCCGTTGCCAACGAAGCCGTTCAGCGCTTTGTGGGCGAAGCCACGGTGCGTAAAGTGATCGTTGTGCCCGGCAAGCTTGTCAACGTCGTTGCCAAGTAATCCGTCACAACAGGCTTGAGCCGACAATCCCCGTCTCGCGAAATTCGCCTGACGGGGAAATTTTTTGCCTATTCCAAAACAATTCGCCCGAGTCGACAACCGACCCGGACGAAAATTTTCGGTCAAATTTTGTCAAACGTTTTAGCGCAATGCAAAGCTCACCACAAACACCAAAGCAATTACCACCATCGTGGGTTTGACTTCACGGTAGTGACCGGTGGCGTAGGACAGGAGTACGTAGGCTATAAAACCGAACCCGCACCCCGTAGCAATATTAAAAGTCACCGGCATACCCAAAATCATCAGAAAGGCAGGAATGGCAATACGAAGTTCGTTAAAGCGAATGTTCACCACGTCTTGCATCATCAAAACGCCCACAATGATCAGTGCCGGTGCCGTAGCCGCAGACGGCACGGCACTCACCAACGGAATGGCAAAGATGGCCAAAGCAAAAAAGACGGCCGTCACCAAAGTGCTTAAACCCGTTCTAGCACCGGCAGCAATACCGGCAGCGCTTTCCAAATACTGCACGGCCGTGGTCGTGCCCACAACCCCCGAGAAAACCGTACCGACCGAGTCGGTAAAGAAAGCCTTTTCCAAGTTCTTGATGCTACCGTCGGGACGCACCAAATTGGCTTTGCGAGTCAAACCGATCAAAGAGCCGATGTTGTCAAAAAGGTCCACCACCGACAGCGTAAAGACGATCGTAATCAAGCCGTGACTTAAAGCCTGACCGAAGTCCAATGCCAAAAACGTGCCGGAAACGTCGGGCAACTCGAACGAGAAAAGATTGCCTTCGGGAATCTTGCCCAAACCGCAGGCAAAGCCCATCACGGCAGTCAAAAGAATACCGAGCACGATACTTGCGGGAATCTTTCGAATCATCATGGCGGCAGTGACGAAAAAGCCAATCGTTGCCACAATAACCGAGGGATTGGAAACATTCCCCAAAGCAAGACCCGTGGCATCGCTCACAATCAATCCGCAGTTTTTCATACCGATCAAAGCGATAAAGCACCCGATACCGGCTGAAGTCGCGATTTTCAGATCATGCGGAATGGCGTCCACAATCAACTGACGAATGCGTGTGACGGTCAAAAGAAAGAAGATGACACCCGAAATAAAGACCGCGGCCAAACCTGCTTGCCAGGAAAACCCGGCAGGGCCGCAAACGTAGTAGGCAAAGTATGCGGTGATCCCTAAACCGGGTCCCACCGCAATCGGCAGATTGGCAAAAAGGCCCATCATGGCACTGGCCGCAATCGTCACGACGATCGTGGCCGCCGTGGCGGCTTCGCGATTCATGCCGGCATCAGCCAACATCGACGGCACCACGAAGATAAGGTAGCTCATCGCAACGAAAGTGGTCAAACCGCCGAAAAACTCTTGGCGAACGGACGTACCGCACTCTTTCAGACCGAAATAGCGCTCTAATAAATCATTGAACATGAAAGGGGCCCCTTCTTAACCCTAAACATCGATGAGGCACTTGAAAAAGAGAAAATGCGCCTCGGGTTTGTAAAGAAAGATGATATCGGAAATTAGTCGTTACATGTTCTTTTCTGCCTATGTCTGTAGACGTAGGCATAAGGCTTACAGGCAACAAAAAAGGGCGCCCCGAACAAGACGCCCTGTTGCCCACAGACCGATCTTTCAGTTTTTGGTTAAGAACTGCGCATCCATCGCACCGGCTCTGGCACGATACAAATTGACGCGACAGGCCAAAGCGGCCGCACCGGCGCCGCTTCCCGACCCATAGCTTGCCTCCACCCAATCGCACTGATTTTCAACATAGGCATCAAAGGCTTTATTGGCATCATTGAGTGCCTTAACGGCGACTTTCTTGCGTTGCACGCGATCGAGCTCGCGCGCCGAATTCATTACGCGGTCCAACACGTCGTCGTAGTGATCTTTGACGGTATCGAACTCTTTTTTCAGGCAGGCCTGCACGGCCGGCGCCGTATCGGCCTTGCGATAGCAGTCGCTTAAAGCATCGGCCGCAACAGCGGAAAAACTCAAGGTACTTACGCCCAAAACACAAACCAAAGCAAAACGTTTCATTTCTCTACTCAAGAAAAAATTTGTCGAACCAACCAAAAGCCCAAAGCAGTCATGGCAAAGGAACCGAAAAGATGCACGACCGCATGCGTGAGGCTGCGCAAATAGTCGCCTTCGAGAAGCATCGTCACATTTTCGGCCGAAAAAGTCGAAAACGTGGTCAAGCCCCCCAAAATCCCCGTCACAACGAATAAACGCACCCAAGGAG